>Ga0183096_1001341_pt1 | contig 15810 bp, 2 predicted proteins | sample Biomet5_FD_127791 | JGI IMG/M metagenome (GOLD analysis project Ga0183096, IMG submission 127791) | Microbial communities from bioreactor (seeded with sewage sludge) at LBNL, California, USA - Biofuel metagenome 5 (version 2) (version 3) | ecosystem: Engineered > Bioreactor > Anaerobic >... | reverse complement strand
TATGGCTTTTTCAGCAAGCCCTAAATATGTTTTTTTTTTAATAAAAAATCATGCCCAACCGGTTTTTAGAACAAAATCAGAGTAGAATTTACCCTAAAACACTTCCGAAAAGTCTCAAAAACGATCTTTTTTTTTATTTTTTTTTACCACTTATACAATAAACCCTACCAGCTACACTGAAAACCCTACCGAATAATAAATAAGTCTGCTTTCATAAATTATTGAGTGCAATTTGTGATTTTTTGTATTATATTTGCAGTGGAATTTATTTAATATCGTTCTTTTTAAGTCATGGAATCTATAAATTGTTGTATAATTAAATCTGTTTGTATTATTGTATTACCATTAGCGTTTATCTGTTTTATCCACGAAATCCGCGCCCTGGTCTTTTTTGATATACAACATTTTACTTGTCCAATTACTTAACCGGATAAACAGTCCAAAATATCTGATTTCCGGTAAAATATTTTGATTAGCCTGTCGGAGCATTGGTTAACAACAGGGCTGCCTTGCGGTATGGGTTTTTGCTATTCGGAATAGTAGCATTATTTTCAAAGTAAGCATTCCAATCAGCAGGAATGGCGACTTTGATTTTGCAATAAGTCATTCCGACTCGTAGGAATGGCTACTTCGATTTTGCAATAAGTCATTCCGACTCGTAGGAATGGCTACTTCGATTTTGCAATAAGGCATTCCAACTCGTAGGAATGACTACTTCGATTTTGCAATAAGGCATTCCAACTCGTAGGAATAGCTACTTCGATTTTGCAATAAGTCATTCCGACTCGTAGGAATGGCTACTTTGATTTTGCAATAAGGTATTTCGACTGAAAATGCGTATGATTCCGGTTAATAGCTATATAGATTTAATAATAAAAAGCTGTCATTATTTTGAGACGATCATAATAAACAATAAATAGATTATATTTTTATTAATCTTTTAAAAAACATTACCATGAACAATTACATTCCTTTTACACGTAACCGTATCTTCCTGTTTTTTTATGCACGGAGGAAGAAGTATCTGCGTTTCATCGGGAGCCATGTAGCCAAATTAGAGGATCATAAAGCTGATTCTGATATTTTAAAAATTCTTAACGACACCCAGCCCGAAGTGGATGCGTATAAACTCCTTCAGGAAACCCTCGGAAGTGCCGGTTCAGGTGCCAAAGGGGAAACCGCCCGTTGGGAAGATTTAGTGGATACCATTCCCGAAAAACTGCACATTTACGACATGCAGATACAATTGAAATATTCCAAAAAAACACCGGAATACATCAGCATCTTTCCACGGGGCTATTCGGATATTTATAACAAACAACCCTATGATCAAATTATTAGAAATTTTGGTGCATTTATTCAGAACATCGAAAAATATCCCGATTTGGCAACATTATATACCGAAGCCAAATCCTTTTACGACCAGATGGTAAGCACGCGTAAAACCCAGCAATTGAAAGGCGAAGGAAAAACTAATCTTTCAGTTCAGCTTGATGAAGCCTATACTCATTTATGTGAAACACTTTACGGCAACCTTGGTATGCTGATGTATAAATATCGTGCTACCCCTGAACGGATAGCTGATTTCTTTAGTTTCAATATGATGAGACTGAAAACACGTAAGGAAAATGCAAAACCCGGAACCGGTGATTTATTTGCTTTCATCGCCGATAGTGATAGCAAACCATTGATAAATGTTCATGTAAAACTGACCGGGATAGAAAACGAACAACTGAGCGATGAAAACGGAGAAGTTGCTTTTTACGAACTGATACCCGGTACATTCACCGCTACCTTTACCCTCGAAGGCTATACTCCAGTAACTAAAGAACTGATAGTTACCGCAGGCGAAAGCATGGAAATAGAGGTGGTGATGGAAAGAATTACGAATTAAAAATTACGAATTACGAAATCTTCCAAAGTCCGCAGGACTTGGAAGAGTTTAAAATCAATTATGAATTATAAACATTCCATGTTTAAAACAACGAAATCAACAGCAGGCGGTATTTGCAAAAGCGATAATAAAAGTTAGGGGAACCAAAACATGGAATGTTTATAAAATATGGAAGACTATAAAAAATGAGTGATTATACATCCTGCCCCAACTGCGGGCGAAAAGCTTCAAAAGCATTTTTATCCAACTATTTTCCACTACATACCTGCCGCAAATGCGGGAAGAAATATTGCAATGAATGCGGAGATGGAAATGGAACTGTTTGCCCCAAGTGTGGAGCCAAAGAATACTCAGATTACGATAAAGTATACATTAAATAATGAACCACTTAAATTTTTTATTATGAAATTAAACTTACGATTACTAAAGGTCTTTATGATCTTAGTTGCATTTTTGGTGGGTAACTTTGCATTTGCTCAACAGAAACAAGTATTGACCGAGAAGCAAAAAATGGCAAAAGAAAGAGCTATTAAAGTTGCCGATCAGGCATCTGATGTTTCTTCTTTACCAAAAACCTCTCAGGTCTATAGCAAGAAAAGCCATGCTTTTGTTGACTTCTCACAGAAAAGTACTAGAGGATTGTTAATAGACAATGGTCCTTTCGTAACAAATCCAGGCGGCGGACCCAATGGTTCGGATGTTAGTTTATTGGAAACCCCAAACACAAGTTATGGTTCCAACTGTAACAATGCCCTTGGATATGCGGTAGCTGAAGATTTTTCAGTTATAGGTACATGGTCAATCGATTCTTTGGCATTTTTTGGTTATCAAACTTCTTCGTCAACCACATCAACCTTTACAGGATTATATGTACAGATATGGAATGGCAACCCCAGTCTGGCAACAAGTTCAGTGGTATGGGGTGATTTAACAACAAATATATTAACTTCTACTCGCTGGTCGGGATGCTATCGTGCTACGGATTTGGTTAATACCGATCGGCCGATTATGCGTAACGTAGCTGCTACACCGGGATTGGTTTTACCGGCAGGCGACTATTGGATTGTATGGACAGCTACAGGCTCATTATCTTCAGGACCATGGGCTAACGCTATTACTATTTCCGGACAACCGGCTACAGGAAATGCAAAACAATACACAGGTTCTGCATGGGCTGACATTTTAGATGGTACTAACCCACAGGGTATGCCATTTATGGTTTATGGTGCTGCTGGTAACTTGCCAACCAATGATATAGCTATGAAAGCTATTCTTACACCAATTTCAGGACCTAACATGACATCAACCGAAGTTGTATCTGTTAGAATTCAGAATAACGGTACTGCCACCCAATTGAACATTCCCGTAAGCTATACCGTTAATGGTGGTACAGCCGTGAATGAAGTTGTAGCAGGCCCTATTGCTGCTGGTGCTTATATTGATTATACATTTACTCAAACTGCCGATTTATCTGTAGTTCAGAGTTATGAAATTGTTGCTACGGCAACTCTAACCGGTGATGAAAATCCTAACAATAACAGTAAGACCAAAAATGTAACTAACTTTGGTAACTTGGTTTTGATGCAGGATGGTACAGTTACTACTTGTTCAGGAACATTTTATGATACCGGTGGTCCTAACGGAACCTATCAATGCAATGAAGATATTACAATGACTATTGCCCCGAGTACACCCGGAGCAAAAATGAAATTTAATTTCACCGCTTTTGATTGTGAAGACGGATGGGACTTTTTAAAAGTATATGATGGTGCTGATGTAAATGCTCCAATGATTGGAAACTTTACCGGAGCTACTATTCCTGCCGAATTGGTAGAACTGATCGCTTCACAGACGAATACTTCCGGAGCTATCACTTTCCATTTTACTTCCGATAATTCAGTTATGCACTTAGGTTGGGCAGCAACAATGAGTTGTGTTGTTTCTGCAAATCAGGATTTAGCTGGTGTTTCTGTTACTGGTAATGCAGCTCCTGTTATAAATACTGCAACAACTTATACTGTAACTGTAGCTAATTCTGGTGCACAGGCTGTAACCGGAGCAAATTATACTGTAACTCTGTACGATGCAGCAAATACCGTAATTGGTACTGCTAATGGTGTAGATATTGCAGCTGGTGAAAGCAAAACTTTCGATTTTAGTTGGACTCCCACTACGTTAGGCGCAACTCACCTTTATGGAAAAGTTGTCCTGACTGGTGATGAAAATCCGGCAAACGACCAGACACCTAACTTTAATGTTAATGTAACTCAAGGCGGTTCAAATCTTCCTATTTATGCTACCGATTTTGAATCGTTTACAGCAGGTGGTCAGGTTGCTTGTCAGGATCCTACACATTGGACAACCTGGAGCAATGCTCCTTGCGGAACAGAAGATGCTTATATAAGCACCGATTTTGTTCACAGTGGTGCTAATGCCGTTAAAGATGAGCTTGCTAATGATCAGGTTCTTGATTTTGGCAATAAAACAACCGGAAAATATGAATTTTCTTTCTGGATGTATATTCCTTCTGGACACGGTGGATATTACAATGTCCTTCATAATTTTGCCGGTAGTTCTAGTGAATGGGGTATGGAATTCTTCTTTTACGATGCCGATACCGCTTCTTTACACGCTGGTGGTCAAATTATTTCACTGCCTTCATATAATCATGATACATGGTTTAAGGTTACCAACATTATTGACTTGGATAACGACTTAGCCGAAGTATTACTTGATGGCGTATCTGTTCATTCATGGCAATGGAGTCTTGATCCAACAACCGGAGAACCTGGTTTGAATCAGCTTTCTGCCTCAGATTTCTTTTCTGGTACTGGTACTACAGGATTAACTCCTTTATATTATTTTGATGATGTTGAGTATAAAGAAGCCTCACCTGTTACTCCTCCTATTTATGCAAACGATTTTGAATCGTTTACAGCAGGTGGACAAGTAGCTTGTCAGGATCCTATTCATTGGACAACATGGAGCAATACTCCCTGCTCTCCTACGAAAGATGCTTACATAAGCACAGATTTTGCTCAAAGTGGAGCTAATTCCATTATAGACGAAGGTGTAAACGACCTTGTTTTAAATATGGGAAATAAAACTACGGGAAAATATGAATATAATTTCTCGATATATATTCCTTCAGATTTCTGTGGATATTATGGTGTTCTTCAGGATTTTGCCGGTAGTTCCAGCAAATGGGGATTAGAAGTATATTTCCATACCGACGGAACAGGATTGGTTAATGCCGATGGAAACAACGCAACAAGCTTTACCTATGTACACAATCAGTGGATACCTATTAAGAATATAATTGACCTGGATAATGACCTGGCCGAACTTATTATTAATGGTGTATCTGTTTATTTATGGCAATGGAGCCTTGGCGCAACCGGAACCGGTGGCGTTAATCAACTTTCAGCTTCTGACTTTTTCGCAAGCGCTGATGCCAATTTTCCAACAGATGTTCCTAAGTATTATTTAGACGATATAGATTACAAAGAGGTAGGTGCACCAGCAGGTCCTCATATCGCTGTAACTCCAACCAGTCTTTCACAGGATTTACTTCCTAATGCTACAGCTACCCAAACGTTGCATATTGCTAACACAGGTGCTGGTGATCTTAATTTTAACATTGATGTTACCTACCCGGCAAAATCGGTTAAAATTATCAATCATAATGCACAATACGAACGCGTAATCGAAAAAATTCCTGCAAAGGGCGGAAAAGTTTTAGTTGATTTCCCAACCAGCAAAAAACTTCCTGAAGTTATAGATTATGCTACTATTACAAAGAGCACAACCAATGTAAACAAACATATTGAAAAATTCGGACGTGCTACTGTTTTATATGATCAAACAGCTAATCCTTCAGCAGAAGGTGGTATAGCTTCACAAACGTTCCCGGATGCCCCTACTTATTCTTGTGCATGTGCAGATGATTTCACTGTTCCTTCAGGTTCAACCTGGACCGTTGGTCATGTATATGTTGCTGGTACTTATAAAGCAGGTGCTCTTGGCGTTGTTCCCGCTGTTAATGTTGTTTTTTATAACGATGCATCTGGTGTTCCCGGTACTGCAGTAGCTACATTTACTGCTATTCCTGCACAATCTGATGCAACGGGTAATGTTAATATTTTCTTAACATCTCCTGTTACTCTTACAGCCGGTAATTATTGGGTTTCGGTAGCCGCTAACATGGCTAATGGTACTTATAGCCAATGGTTCTGGGCAAAACAATCAGCTCCTACTATTCAAAATGAATTTCAATGGACGAATCCAAGTACTGGTTTTACATCAAGTTGTATTGCTTGGTGCTCGGCTTCTGTACAATGGCCAGATCAGTTAGATAAAAATCTTTCCTTTGCTTTAACTGGCAGTACACAGGCTCCTCCTCCAACAGGTTGGTTAACCGCTAATCCGTTATCAGGTATTGTTCCTGCCGGTGGTAATGTGGATATCCAAGTTACATTTGATGCTACTGGATTATCGCTTGGTACGTATAATGGCAATTTAGCTGTTAGTAGTAACGACCCGGCTCATCCAGTTACCAATGTTCCTGTTACATTAAACGTACATAACGATCCTCAAACAACCCTTACTATTGCTACTGTTACCGGTGTAGAAATAGGAAGCGCTATTTCTGTTCCTGTTCATGCTACATTAGTTAACAATATGGGTTCATTCCAATTCTCTATTGAATATAATCCTGCATTAATGACTTATACCGGTACTTCTAACTGGCATACGGGAATTGACGCTGTTTCCGTTGGTAATCCATCTCCAGGTCATCTTACCTTTGTTTGGGCTGCCGAAACTGAAGGTGTCAACATTCCTGATGGTAACTTCTTTAATATTGACTTTACATGGAACGGTGGAGCAAACCAAACTTCAACAGTAGTCTGGAGCGATAATCCAACACCACGTGAATTTGCCGATTATAATGGAATCATCTTTTTCCCAACGTATGTCAATGGTAGTATTTCAGGAAACACAACCCCTCAGCCCATTCTTTCGGTAACGCCGGCAAATCAAAACGTAACATCTACTGCCGGAACCACCAGTTTTGCCGTAACCAATACCGGTACAGGTAGCATGAGCTATTCGGCAGTCGTAACTACCGGCAACGATTGGTTAAGTATATCAAGTGGGTCTACAGGAGGGAATAATGGAATCATTGTTACAGCATATTCACAAAATAATTCATCAACTTCCCGTGTTGGAATAATAACGATTACAGCGCCGGGAGCTATTGGTAGTCCAAAGCAGGTTACGGTTACCCAGGCGATTACTCCACCATCGCAAATAGAACGTAATTTAGTAATTGTTGAACTTAGCACGGGAACCTGGTGCCAATATGATCCAGGTGCTGCAATGGGAGTAAATGATTTGGCTGCAAATGGATGTGAAATTGGAGCCATTGCTTACCATAATAGTGATCCCTTCGCTAACAATGCCTCCAATGCCCGTAATACATATTATAACATTACGGGTTATCCTACTGCTCATTTCGATGGAGTACTTGAAGTCGTTGGCGGTGATCATACCCAAAGCATGTATGCTTCGTATTTGCCCAAATACAATCAACGGATAGCTGTCCCATCTTCATTTAAAATAAACCTGACCTTTTCGCATGTTGGGAATAATTATACCGTAAATGCACAAGTTATTAAATTGGCATCATATACCGGGAGCAACCTGGTTTTTCAATTAGCGCTTACCGAATCCGATATTATTTATAGCTGGCAGGGTCAGTCGCAACTCAATTTTGTGGAACGTCTTATGGTTCCTGATCAAAATGGGACAGCACTTGATTTTTCAACCAGTGATACCATCAACCTGATGGAAACCTTTACCATGAATTCCTCATGGGCTCCCGAGAATTGTGAATTGGTTGCTTTTATTCAGGATAATTCGTCGAAAGAAATAATGCAGAGCATTAAGCGTCGTCTTTATAATCCGCCAACACTTTCTATTGCAACTATAGATATAGTCCAACCTGGCCCAGTTTCTGTTCCTGTACATGCTGCCAACATCGTAAATATGGGTTCATTCCAGTTCTCTATTGAATATGATCCTGCATTATTGACTTATACCGGTACTTCAAACTGGTATTCCGGAATGAATGCGGTTACTGTTGGTAATCCATCTCCCGGTAATCTTACCTTTGTTTGGGCATCCGAATTTGGGGGTATCAATATTCCTGATGGTAACTTCTTTAATATCGACTTTACATGGAATGGTGGAGTAAACCAAACTTCAACAATAGTTTGGAGCGATAATCCAACACCACGTGAATTTAGCGATTATAATGGTGTTATTTTCACACCTACCTATATTAATGGTTCTGTTACCAGCGGCAATACTCTTCAGCCCATTTTATCTGTCGCTCCGGCCAATCAAATTGTAACTTATACATCCGGTAATACCAGTTTTAATGTTTCCAATACAGGTACGGGAACCATGACCTATTCGGCAACCGTAACTACCGGAAGCAATTGGTTAAGTATCACCAGCGGAGCCACCGGTGGCAATTCCGGCGCTATTGCTATAGCTTATACGGAAAATACTTCGAATACTCCCAGAACCGGTACGATCACAGTCACTGCTCCAGATGCCATCGGCAGTCCTGTTCAGGTTAATATCACTCAGACAGCCTATAATCCACAGTCAACTCCAACGCTAACCATAGCAACATTAACCGGTGTTGTTCCAGGAGTTGTCGTAGTACCGGTTCATGCTAATTATATTAATGATCTTGGAGCCTTCCAGTTCACTATTGAATATGATCCTGCGGTGTTAACTTATATCAATACTTCTAACTGGTATTCGGGCATAACGGCTGTTACTATCGGAAATCCTACACCTGGCAAACTTACTTTTATGTGGGCTACCGATTATCCCATCAATATTGCTGACGGAACATTTTTTAAATTAAACTTTAATTATATTTCCGGAGCAACAGCCATAAACTGGAGCAATAATCCAATTCCATGTGAATTTAGCGATTGGGATGGAAATATCTTTGTACCTGTATATAATAATGGTGGTGTTAATCATGCCAGTTTATCGGTAACACCGGCCAATCAAAATGTGCCCTACACTTCGGGAAATACAAATTTTAATGTAACTAATACCGGTACAGGAACCATGACGTATACAGCTCAGGTTACCTCGGGAGGCAATTGGTTAACCATAACTGGTGGAGCTACCGGAGGCAATACAGGCACAATTACCACTGCATATTTGCAAAACAATACTGCAGATTCACGTGTTGGAACGATAACCATTACAGCACCAGGAGCTACCGGAAGCCCAAAACAAGTTACGGTAACCCAAGCTGGAATTCAGCCAGTCTTATCGGTAACACCGACTAATCAAAATGTGCCCTACACTTCGGGAAATACAAACTTTAACGTAGCCAATATCGGTACGGGAACCATGACGTATACGGCTCAGGTTACTTCAGGAGGCAATTGGTTGACCATAACTGGTGGAGCTACCGGAGGCAATACAGGCACGATTACCATTGGATATTTGCAAAATAATTCAACAATGCCACGTGTTGGAACGATAACAGTTACAGCACCAGGAGCTATCGGAAACTCAAAACAAGTTACGGTAACCCAAGCGGGAACTCAATATTCATTTCCGGTGCTTACTATCGGAACCGTTTCAGCTTCTAATCTTGTACCAGTGATAGTCCCCATAAGTGCAAGTAATTTCTTTAATCTGGGTTCATTCCAGTTCTCCATTTCGTATGATGCAACTAAGTTGACGTATGTTAAGGATACTAACTGGTATGTTGGAATAACCGCAGTTACCATTAATTCAGCAATTCCGGGTAAAGTTTCTTTTGTTTGGGCTGCTGATGGTTCAGGACTAAATATATGTGATAATGTATTCTTTGATTTAAAATTTAATGCTATTGATTATGGGCAATCAATTATAGCATGGGCTGATGATCCGACCCCACGTGAATTTGGTGATTGGGATGGAAATATTATTACCCCAACCTATAATGATGGTAACATTGTTATAGGTGAAAATTATCCTGTTCTATCGGTAACACCGACTAATCAAAATGTGCCCTACACTTCGGGAAATACAAACTTTAACGTAGCCAATGTTGGTACGGGAACCATGACGTATACGACTCAGATTACTTCGGGAGGCGATTGGTTAACCATAACTGGCGGAGCTACCGGAGGCAATACAGGCACGATTACCACTGGATATTTGCAAAATAATTCAACGATGCCACGAGTTGGAACAATAACAATTACAGCGACGGGAGCTACCGGAAGTCCAAAACAAGTTACGGTCAACAAAAAGCAAACCCCACCAGTCTTATCGGTAACACCGACTAATCAAAATGTACCCTACACTTCGGGAAATACAAACTTCAATGTAACTAATACCGGTACAGGAACCATGACGTATACAGCTCAGGTTACTTCGGGAGGCAATTGGTTAACTATAACTGGTGGAGCTACCGGAGGCAATTCGGGTACGATCGTCGTTTCATATTTACAAAACAATTCTACAGATTCACGTGTTGGAACGATAATCATTACAGCACCAGGAGCTACCGGAAGCCCACAAACAGTAACGGTAACTCAAGCCGGCATCACACCTACTCATTTTACCTTTGAAGGCGGTAATCCTGCCGATCCGGTGTGGACTATTTATTTATCTCAAGCTACTCTTGATGATATGGATTTACAACCCTTGGATGAAATAGCTGTTTTCGATAGCACAACCATGGTTGGCGCTTACCGGTTAACAGAAGTTCTGACTCCTGGAAATGTTACTGATAATTATATCACTGCATTTAAAACGCTTACCAACAGACCTGGTTATACTCCGGGACATCATTATTCCTTTAAATGCTGGGATGTCAGTGCACAAACGGAAATAAATTATGCCAATGTTTCGCTGCTTAACCCCTGGGGAGATGCATACACTGGCAATGTATTTCCGGAAAATGACGGAGAATATAGCATAGCGGACATTGACTTCCTTACAGCCATTACCCATTCGTATAACCTGAATACCGGCTATCAGTTTATTTCATCCTATATTACGCCACCTAATGTGGAAATGACTGTCGTTTTGGCTGACCTGTTGAACAGCAACCTGAGTTTTGTCCGTAGTTCCACCGGCAATATGCTTCGCAAACTGGGACCAGGCTGGGTAAACAACATCGGAAATTGGGTAATTACCGAAGGCTATTTGGTAAAGATGAATGCCCCGGATGATTTCAGTATTATCGGCACACCGGTTGATCCGCTCACGCCTATCACTCTGAATACCGGTTACCAGTTTATCAGCTATTTCCACGATTATCCGATGAATGCTTCTGCTGCCTTTGCGGGAATTCTTAACAATAATCTGAGCTTTATCCGTAATTCGGGTGGAAATATGCTTCGTAAACTGGGACCCAACTGGGTAAATAATATCGGTAATGTTGTTCCCGGCGAAGGCTATTTAGCAAAGATGAATGCCCCTGATATTTTAGTTTATCCTGCTGATAAAAAATCCATTGCAAATAATCTGAAATTATCGGCACAGCATTTTATCTTTGAAGGTGGTAATGCTGCCGATCCTGTATATACCATTTATGTATCTGATGCAAGCATCAATGGATATACTCTGCAGGCTGGCGATGAAATTGGTGTATTTGATGGAGGAATCCTGGTCGGATCTCTCGCTTTGACTCAATCTCCGACTATCGAAAACCAATTTGATAATTCTATTGCGGTATTCTCGACACTGAATTCAGGACAAGGCTATATCGCTAATCATCTTATTTCGTTTAAGGTTTGGTCTGCGGCCCAAGGTATAGAATATGATGCAGTTTCATTTAGTTTCAGTAATCCTTACGGTGATGCTTATACAGGAAATGTTTATCCGAATAGTGATGGCGTATACAGCATTGTTTCGTTAAGTGAATCGCTGACGGGCACAGGTAATACGGTATCATTATCAAATTTAATGAGCGTTTATCCTAACCCGTTTAGCAAAGTTACGACTATTGAATTCAATCTGACTTCTATTTCCAAGGTAAAACTATTGGTTTACAATGCTATTGGCGAGCAAGTGGCAATAATATCCGACAAGGAGTGGGGTACAGGAAAACATGAATTATTGTTTGATGCTTCTATCTTACCACAAGGCTTATATAATTTGCGTATGGATGTAAGTAATAACGCCACAACGTTGACACAACTCAAACGAATTGTCATTGTCAGGTAAAAATTGTTAGTGATTTTAAATCTCCCGCTCATCGTGGAGCGGGAGATTTTTTTAATCCAACAAGAATTATAAACCTTTTAATTCCTTTCGACTTAGCCTGATTTAATGTAATTTATTAATAAACAAAAATTTATATGTGACTGAAGTCTTGTAACAAGTTCGTAAAGGATTTTTAAAAAATATATTAAAAAAAAACATTGAGTCTGTAATTTATTAAATGTTTTTTTATTATTTTTAGAAACTCATTAAGCATGAACTTGTTTGAGCGTTTTAGTATGCGCTATGTAATTGTAAATAAGCCAAGTAGAAATAAAATTCATTTAAAAATTATTGTTAATTTAAACGTAAATCTATGAAAAAAATTACATTTTTATTGATTCGCAAATTTTTCATCATTATTGTTCTGATACTGATGTTTTCAAATGCAAGGGCTCAGCATTTTAGTTTCGAGGGTGGCAATCCTGCCGATCCCGTCTGGACCTTATATTTTTCAGGTGCAACTTTTGATGGGCAAAACCTGGTTCCTGGTGATGAAATTGCTGTATTCGATGGTTCAAAAATGGTAGGAGCGTTTGTTCTTGATAAAATTTGTACTTCCGAAAATGCGTTTTCCAATGACCTAAGCGCATTTAAAACATTAACGAATGGTCCGGGGTGGGTTTCAGGGAACGCAGTTTCATTTAAATGTTGGGATGCCAGTACCGGAATAGAAAGTTCTGTATGTACCCACACATATACCGATCCATACATTGATCCATGGTGCTGGACTCAAAATATCTTTCCTCCGGGCGATGGTTATTATAGTGTTGTTTCTATTGCTTTTATCACCCAAAACATTCCGGTAACTGGCATAACAGTCAATCCTCATAGTTTGGGTTTAACGGCTGGAGAAACAGGGCAGCTTACCGCTACTGTAATACCATCTAATGCAACCAATCAGAATGTTACATGGTCATCAAATCACAATGAAATTGCTTCTGTTGATAACAATGGATTAGTTACAGCCATTGGCGCCGGTACAGCCACTATTAAAGCCACTACTGTTGATGGTGGTTTTAAGGATAGTTGTATGGTAACCGTTTCTCCATTAATAATACCTGTTACGGGAGTTACCGTTTCTCCACATACACTTACAATATATGTAGGACAAACCGGACAAGTTACTGCCACGGTTGTCCCTGCAAATGCTACCAATAAAAATATTACATGGTATTCCCAAAATTCATCTATCGCAAACGTAAATACAACTGGCTTGGTTTCAGCCATAGCTCAGGGAGTTACTAAAGTTTGGGTAAAAACGGAAGACGGTAATTTTACCGATACCTGTACCATTACAGTCGCCAATCCACCGGCTCCCGTATTGGTGAGCGCTACTCCTGGAATAGGTCAGATTGCTCTTGTCTGGACTCCGATTCAGCAAACCAAAAATCTGGGGCGGACTACTCATTTTAATTTCGAAGGCGGTAATCCTGCCGATCCCGTCTATACATTGTATATGTTTGGTGCAAAATTAGATGGCGTAGATTTGGTTGCCGGTGATGAAATCGGTGTTTATGATGGCACTAAGCTGGTGGGAAGTATTGTTTTGTCTTCGGCCTGCTCGGTTGATAATTATAATAATGCCATTCCGGCTTTTAAAACCTTGACCAGCGGATCGGGTTATGTGTCAGGACATGCTGTTTCTTTTAGATGCTGGGATGCCAGTTTAAATCTGGAAATTTCTAATTTTCAGGTATCTTATGTGGATTTATACGGGGGATGGACTCAAAATGTGTTTCCCGATGGAGATGGCGTTTTTTGTTTTCCGATAGTCGAGTTTACTTCTTATGTTCCAACTTTTAACGTGTACTACACCGATGGAACATTAAGAGCTTCTAACATAACAGGAAACACGTATACTGATACCGGTTTGACCAATGGAATGCAATATTGTTATTACATTAAACAAATAATGGCTGATGGCAGTTTGTCGGCACCATCCAATTCTCTTTGTGCTACAACATTGAATCCATTACCCGGCTCTGCAGGTACAATTTCTGGATTAACAACGGTTTGCCAGGGACAGCAGGGAGTTGCGTATTCGGTTTCTCCAATAACGAATGCTACAGGCTATGTTTGGACTTTACCTGCCGGAGCGGCCATCGCTACCGGAAGCAATACTAATTCTATTACAGTAAATTATTCCAATACTGCCGTATCCGGTAATATTTCTGTTTATGGAACAAATTCTTATGGTAATGGAACTCCATCTTCTTTAACTATTACTGTTAACCCTTTACCCTCCACAGCCGGAACGATCACCGGAACTTCTACGGTATGTCAGGGACAGCAGGGCGTAACTTATTCTGTCGGAACCATTACCGGCGCAACTGGCTATGTCTGGACTTTACCTACCGGCGCAACGATAGCTACCGGAAGCAATACCAATTCAATTACCGTAAATTATTCAAATACTGTCATATCCGGCAATATCACCGTTTACGGAACCAACAGTTGTGGCAACGGCACGGTTTCACCGGCATTTGCGGTAACCGTCAATTCGGTACCCTCTGCAGCCGGAACGATCACCGGAACTTCTACGGTTTGCCAGGGACAGCAGGGTGTGGCTTATTCTGTCGGAACCATTCTCGGCGCAACGGGTTATGTCTGGACTTTACCTACCGGCGCAACGATAGCTACCGGAAATAATACCAATTCAATAACAGTAAATTATTCAAATACTGCCATATCCGGTGATATTACCGTTTACGGAACCAACAGTTGCGGTAATGGCACCGTTTCTCCGGCATTTGCGGTAACCGTCAATTCGGTACCAGTTGCAGCCGGAATGATCACGGGAACTTCAACGGTATGCCAGGGACAGCAAGGCGTAGCTTATTCTGTCGGAATCATTACCGGCGCAACCGGCTATGTCTGGACTTTACCTGCCGGCGCAACGATTGCTACCGGAAATAATACCAATTCAATAACAGTAAATTATTCAAATACTGTCATATCCGGCGATATCACCGTTTACGGAACAAACAGTTGCGGTAATGGCACCGTTTCTCCGGCATTTGCGGTAACCGTCAATTCGGTACCATCTGCTGCCGGAACGATCACCGGAACTTCAACGGTATGCCAGGGACAGCAGGGTGTAGCTTATTCTGTCGGAACCATCACCGGCGCAACCGGTTATGTCTGGACTTTACCTGCCGGCGCAACGATAGCTACCGGAAGTAATACCAATTCAATTACAGTAAATTATTCAGACATTGCCATATCCGGCGATATCACCGTTTACGGAACCAATAGTTGCGGCAACGGCACGATTTCTCCGGCATTTGCGGTAACCGTCAATTCGGTACCATCTGCTGCCGGAACGATTACCGGAACTTCTACGGTATGCCAGGGACAGCAGGGTGTAGCTTATTCTGTCGGAACCATCACCGGCGCAACCGGCTATGTCTGGACTTTACCTGCCGGAGCAACGATAGCTACCGGAAGCAATACCAATTCAATTACAGTAAATTATTCAAATACTGCTATATCCGGCGATATCACCGTTTACGGAACCAATAGTTGCGGCAACGGCACGATTTCTCCGGCATTTGCGGTAACCGTCAATTCGGTACCATCTGCTGCCGGAACGATTACCGGAACTTCTACGGTAT
>Ga0183096_1001925_pt1 | contig 15826 bp, 10 predicted proteins | sample Biomet5_FD_127791 | JGI IMG/M metagenome (GOLD analysis project Ga0183096, IMG submission 127791) | Microbial communities from bioreactor (seeded with sewage sludge) at LBNL, California, USA - Biofuel metagenome 5 (version 2) (version 3) | ecosystem: Engineered > Bioreactor > Anaerobic >... | reverse complement strand
CTTTTTCTCTTGCTGGTGTGTGGTAACAACAGTATAGGGGGAGAGGAAGTGTCTTTCAAGAATAAATTCCAGCTATTTTAGGGTATTATAAGATACTTGGACTGTTGGAGCATCCCCGAAAGTCGAGTAGGGAAAGATATGCCAAGAATCAAAGCGAGAGACATTCACGAAAAAGCAATGCAGGATGACCAGGAATACCGAGCTGAATATGAAGCTCTTGAAAATAAGTACAAAACCGAAGATGAAGCCCTTGCGGAAGCATGCGAATCATATTTCCTTGAACAGACTCTTGCATTCATTCTTGCCGGAAAAAATGTATCGTCAAAAGACCTAGCTACCGCTTTACGTTGTGAACACGTTGCTATACCAAAAGAAATTTTACATTACGCGGCTGACAGGCTTGACTGTACACCAAAAATACGTGGAAAGCCAATTGATGTAACTTATGAGTCTGCAAAAAAGGCTTTTTCGGATCGTGACTTTTTAGCCGAGGACGTACAAGCAAGACATGATGCATTAAAAAAAGAAGGAATGAAAAAATACGATATTCTCGAAACGATTGCGGAGGAACACGGAAAGTCTGCCGACTGGGTATCAGCTATATTGTATCCTCGCCGTAAAGAGTAACTGCCCCGCCGCCCCTGGGGTAAACCTAATCGGGAATTAGGCTACCTTTCAAAAAATCATTCACTGTGGTTCATCGTAGAAAATTTCCTATGGAGGTTTTCTATGGCTATTCCTTCGACGCTTTTCGACAGACTTTCCGCTGAGCTACCCCCCGTCGTCGCCCGGGCCGCCGTTCCACGCCTGCTGGGCGGCTTGATTTCAGCCGGCTCGCTCGCAAACGAAGACAGCGCCGGTACCGGGCCTGTCGGGCGATTTTACCTTGGGAAAAAGGCATGTTATGAGAGGGAAGCGTTGGTTGCCTGGCTGCGGGATCGGTTGACCGCCACGAAAAAGCCCCCGGTCAAGGCGAAGACGGCGTAAGCTATGCAACACACGGGAATTTCAACGGAAAACGCCCCAGGCGGCCAGGCCCAGGGCGCTACAGGAAAGGAAATTTCAACAGATGAGGTGTCCAATACTACGTCTGTTGAAACGTGTCAATCTACCACAGAGACGAAAGCGCCTTCTCAGACCGGTAAAGTGGTCTTGACCGTCGCAAAATCAATGCTTTCGCCCTTAACTAAATCTTTTTCGCTCTCTGCAAACGGTGACTTGCTCAAGAAATCAGGTGGTAAACTGGTTTATGGCGAGCTATACAAGGCTGAAGTACGGGACGCAACCGAACTATCTATATTACTTAAAAGGCAAACCGCATATAATGCTTTGATTTATGGCGTGTGCGCTTGCGACAAGGCTTTCATAGCGACAGAAAGTCACATTGAAGATTTGCGTCGTGGCGATAAGACACATGAAAACGTAAGTATCAAGGGCGGAAAAGTCTACGGTAAGGACGATATTCCTTTTATAGCCCGAACACGGCAAAACTTTCATTACTCAGATGGCCCGGCAGTTATGATGATAGATTATGACGTTCCACGCACTGAAGGTATGGAACGATTAGACGTTGAAGCCTTACTAGAAGTCCTAAATAAAGCATCTAGCGGATTTCTGGATAAGGCCCCTTTCATTGTTGCGCATTCTACGTCATCCTTTATTTATAATGGCGAGGTACAACTAAAAGGCGCTTCTGGCGTCCGTGTATTGGTGTTGGTTCAAAATGGTACTGATGTAAAACGTGCTGGTGAGGTGCTCTTTAATCGGTTGGTTCTTTTCGGTCAGGGCTATGCTGAAATAAGCAAGAGCGGGAACATCGAAGTCAAAACTATTGTAGACCGCTACGTCTGGCGGCCGGAACGATTTGATTTTGTATCTGGGGCGCATTGTGAAGCGCCGCTTGAGCAACGGCGACCGGCTTTTGAAGTTCATAACAGTGAAGCAGCGTATCTTGACACGGTATCAGCTTTTCCTGATTTAACCATAGCAGAACGTAAGGCCTTGGCCGCTATCAAAGAGGAGATCAAGAAAAGCGTAGCTGATGCAGCGCGCAAGGTTCGTGTTGAGTGGGCAGAGGCACAAGCTAAAAAGAAATTCGAGACGCTTGGCATTGACACGGACAATGAACTAATAGAGTACGACAAGACACGACGCATGTACTTACGTGCCGTGGAAAACAAGGTGCTCATGGGTGACTTTGAGCTTATTGCACAAAATGGTGAACCTGTAACAGTCGGCACAATTATGGACGATCCGGCTACTTGGCATGGGAAAAAATTTCATGATCCATTAGAACCGGATTACAACGATAGCGATCCCCGTATTTGCACGGCATATCTTTATACAAAGGGCGCGAAGTATCTTTACTCTTTTGCTCATGGTGGCCGTAGATTCATACTAAATCGGCACCTTCGGACTATCACTGTAAAAGCCGGTGAACGCGCAGAGATAGTAAGAACTGCGCTTGAAATACTTAAGACTGATTGCCAGATATACAAGCGAGGAAAAGAGCTTGTGCGTGTTTCTGACAAAGGCGAATTATGGCCCATCGACTTGTCAGGCTTGCAATACGAGCTTGACGTGTTCGTACGGTGGGAAAAATTCAACGCCCGCGAAAAGAGAATTGTTGCGTGCGATGCGCCCGAGCCCATTGCGAAAGGCGTGCTCGCGGCCAAAAATGAGTGGCCATTCCAAGAAATAAAAGCTGTCGTACGTGCTCCGATCTTCCTGCCTGAAACGGGGCGCGTGATCCATGAAGAAGGCCTTGACGACGACAGCGGCCTTTTCGTTACCCTCTCCCTAAACGGCGGCGTCTGGCCGGGCGTCCCCGAAAGCCCGACGCATGAAGATGCGGGCGAGGCCGTGCGCGCCTTGTGGCGGCCGTTCGAGAAATTCCCCATGGTCGGCCCGGTTGACCGAGGCGTGGCGCTGGCGGCGGTCTTGACCGCGTTCACGCGCCCGGCCTTGGACAAGGCGCCCGCATTTGGTTTCACGGCCCCTGTCGCTGGGTCAGGCAAGTCACTTATGGCGCTTTCTCTGTCCTACCTCGCCGGCACGCCGTCTGCTGATGTTATGCCGGGCAAGGTGGGCGATGAAGAAATACGGAAAAGGTTATTGGCCATTGGTAGGCGAGCAAGTACCGTCTGCATATTCGACAATGTTAGCGGAGCGTTTACTTCAGATAGCCTTTGTGCCTGGCTTACAAGTGAACTTTTCGGTGATCGTTTGCTAGGAATATCTCAAGATACAACGGTACCGACTAAAACGCTTATGCTTTTAACTGGCAACAACTTAACGCTTAAAGGCGACCTGTGCCGACGTGTGCTTTTGTGTCGTATTGATCCAAAAATGAAAAATCCACATAAGCGTTCGTTCGTCATGAATCCTTTGGCCTATTGCCGGGACAACTACCTTGAGCTTGCTGCTGCGGCAATTACTTTACTTACATACTACAAAGACAAGCCTTGTCTTGTGGATGATAGAACGGCTTCATTTGAGACATGGAGCGACGTTATACGCAAGACAGTGATGTACGTAGGCAAAGACGGATTGCTTGAGGATATTGCTGACCCGATTGACGCGATTGCCGAGGCGTACAATAGCGATCCCGAAACAATGCGCTTACGTACATTCCTTCAAGGCTGGTACGCTACCTTTGGCGATAAGCCTACTTCTGTTGCCCAATGTGTTTCGCGTGCATTGAGTGGTGTAGCTGCCGAAGACGAAGGGGAAGACGCCGCAGCACTTCCGGGCGTAATTGATGAGATCGCGGCGCAACGTGGTAAAGTTGAATCGAATCGCTTGGGTGCGTGGATGCGTACAAACGCCGGGCGTATACTTGCTGGCCTCACATTAGAAAAACATGGTGTTATCCGTGGCGCGCTACATTGGAAGGTCCGACAGGCAGCTTAGGCTATGAGGGTGGGGATGGTTGGCATGGTGGGGCAGTTTTTCATCAAACGCGCAAGAATGTCATTTTTGCCATTTATCAGGCCGTGGTGGGAATCTGGGCCACCACGGCCACCATGTCCACCCTGGCCTTCGGCAGGCAGACAGCGGGCGCTACACGACGGGGCCACGCCCGCGACTTGGACGCGTTAGCGCCGTCTGGGGCGTTCTGGGCACTTGATCCAACCCAAGGGTCACAACGACCGTCAAACGCCTAAGAATCGCTGCATAGCACGGGGGTTGTCAAAATCTCTAGCAACTTCAACTAGTTGACCGAGTGCGCCCCCAAATTCTCGCGGTGCCAAAATTGAATACTTTTTCTAGCCCTGGGGATGCATTACCCCTGGTCTATTATTTTGAATAAACATTCTCCTATGTTTAAGTCGCGCAGCATGAAAAACTTTTTATATTTAATATACTACATATAGCAACTAAATAAAAAATTACTAAGATTATAGCATTCAATTTAATCTTGATTCTGGCGATATATCCCCAATTTAGGATGACAACACCATCTAGTTGATTTTTTTAATGGTAGCTCCACGACTGCGAATTGTCGTGCACAGACTGAGATATCAATATCCATAGAATTGGCAAGAACCTCAAGCAATTGTCTGTCATCTTGCTCCTCCCACCAAACAGTTCTCTGTCCGACCTGCAAGGAACTATCCGTGAGGAAAGTACACAGATAATCTTCTAATATCTCTACACCATCTTCATCCGTGCGAAAAAAATGAAAATTACCATCTTCATCCGGTAATAGTCGATACAAGGCGCGGATTTGGCCTGACCTGAATTGGGAATGTGCCTGTAATACGCCACTCAAGTGGGCCTTTGTTTCCCACCACAGAGATACAGGCATACGCATCTGAGTATTCCCAAGCATTACATCTTTAATAACATAATGTTCTAAATCTACTAATGAGCTAGTAGGCTCCAAATTCCACCGTTCTTGGATTCTTGGCGAAGCATCTATTCGATATATCTCTTCACTCCTTAGTATTTTACGCAAATCATGATCTTTCAAATGCGACATATTGCTTTCATAACCTGGTTTGCAATAAGCGATTTTTCTCCCTTCTAACCGCTTAATATTAGTTGAAAAAAGATTTATGTTAGTCCCCTTGTAAGCCTCCAATCGGTGGCGCCGCACTCGTCCAGCAATTTGGATGTTTGAACGCATGGAGGACGGTTCGATAATACTCCAATCATAGTCATGATCACGCCCAAGCTCAGCTACCGGGGAGGCCATAACAACAAATATATGCTGCTGCTCATCAAAACGAGTCAACCATTGCTGCATCTGCTTATCTTCTAACAGTGCCTCGGGCCGGGATCGCTTGAGCAGGCGATCAAGGCGTTCCTCAATGTTGGCACGCAGGTAGAGCGGAAATTGCGCATGGTAGACGCAGAGATGGAGACAGTAGCCTTCCGGCATGCCGAGGGCGGCCAGTTGGCAGGCCGTTGTCACCAAAGGATCGATGTTGGCCATGCGGATCAGACCTATACTCACCTGTTTCCCGGTCCGAGGATCGGTCTGGCAATTGTCCCTGTGCAAGGCCAGCGAACAGTCCCGGAGGACCCCGGCCAACTGCTGACAGATGCCCTGGCGCCTCTCCCAATGATTCCCGGTTGGCACCTGGATAGACAAGGGCAGGATGACCGCCCGGCGGCGCTGCGGTTGCCCGGCCAATTTGGCCAGCCGCTGCCCGACGAAATCCTCGTGCGCCCCCTTGTACGTCGCAAGGTCGTTGTGTTCGCTGGTTTGGCACGCAAACTCGTCGAACCAGGCGCAGCAAACATTGAGCGGCAAACCCGGCTCGCCGCGACTGGCTTGGAAGGCCTTGCGCCCCTGCAAGTAGGCCTGGAACAAGCCCTGCACCAGCGATGGCGGCAAGGTGGCGGAAGACAGCAGCACGCGACTGCCCAGCAGTCCCGCCCAATGGACCAGACGGCTCACGGCTGGCAGGTCCTTGATGTCGAAGTCGTCCACCTCGTCCAGGACCAAATCCGCGGCCAGCAAACGCAGCATGGGGAGAATCTGCCGCCCGCCGCAAATCCCCTCGGTGGCCGGCACCAGGTGATCGATGGTGCAAACGACGATCGGGGCTTGTAACAGGGCCTGCGGTTGCTGTTGCAGCCAGCGGCGCAGTGGCCCGTCTTCCAGGCTGCCCTCGAAATGGACGTAGGTCTCGTCCGGCAGCAGGCCTTCGGCCGACTCGCTCCCGGAACTTCCCCGCGCCATCTCCTGTTGCCGCTGGTGCAATTCGCGGACCCCGCTCCCTCCCACCAGGACCGCTAGGTCCTCGGCTCCCAGTTTCAAACGCTGCCGGTAGGCGTCCCCCGTCTGGAGGGTCAGCACGCGAAGCCCCAGGGCCACGGTGAAGCGGGCGCCGACCTGTGGTTCGGCCAAGGCATAGAGGATGCGGCCGTTGGCCATGGTCTTGCCGGTTCCGGTCGAGGCCATGTTGACGCCGAAAAAGCCTTGACGAACGGCTCGGGATCGCAGGCTTTCCGCCAAGTCGAAGGCGCGATTCTGCCACAGGAAGGGCTTTTCCTCGGTGCGGCGGCGAAACCCGCGATGGCGGGCGATGCGCGGCAACTGCCGCTCCAGACGCGGCAAGGCCCCGCGCCCGATGCGCGATGCGTTGATGGACACAGCGACAAGGTGTTCGCCGAGAGGTTGCTTGCACCGTCCCGACGTATCGGTATTCGCATAAAGGGGAGCATCCACAGCGCTGGAAGCTTCCTCGGCCGGCAGGCTGGAGGTGTAATGATCGGCCAACATCAGGCTGAGGCGGGAAAGATGCATGACAAAGGGATTGTCGAGCCACGCCTGTGTCGCTACCGGCTGCCGCAACAGCCGCTGGGCGATACGGGCAGCCCGTTCCCTCCAGGGGAGACCGTCCCACGGCAGACCTGCCGGAAAAGTCCAGCACGCGGATTTGGCTTTCGGCGCGGCCGTATCATCCAGGTAGCCCCAGTCAGCCGTGAAGCTGCATTCAAGCGTTTGCAACTCGGAACTGCGCGGGCAGTCTTTATCTTTTCTTACCGGCAGACGGTGATGCCCCAGAATCAGCCATCCCACCGCCCGCGCCAGCGGTGGCAGGGACTTCAGTGGAGCCGGCGCGTTACGGTCGAGGCCATCGCGGACGCAAGAGGCTTCCCACTCGGTATATTCGGATCGAGCTAATCGCCCAAGCCAAGCGGCATCATCTACGGCCTCGCCAACCAAGGCCACAAACAGCCGCAGGGAAACCCACTCATGACGATAGGCGTCTTTGGTTCTCGCGTTCGTCTTGAGCTTCGCTTGGAAACCGATCGAGGCCTTGCCGAGGTCATGGCACAATCCCGCCAGCGAGGCCAACAAACACATGACCTCACCGTGGCGCCAGTCGTTTTCATCCTGGCCGCGCAGCATGTCGCGCGCCGTGGTGTCCGTCGGAATGGCGCCATGCTCATTGAAGCGCCGTGCGTTACCCACAATCCACAAGAGTTCGCTCCGGTCCCGGTGAAGTCGCAGGCAGGCCACGGAAGTACTGCGGCGGGCCGTTTTGCGCAAAAGCAGGTGGACCGTCTGCAATCCCTCCTGGGTGATGGGCGTCTGCCAACTGCGCTCGCTTCGGCGTTCGGCAAACTGGTCCAATAGGCGACGCGTCTCGGTCAGGGCGTTGCCGGTGCACTGGGAGACGAACAGGACATTCATGCGTGGTCTCCGCAATCGCCGGCGATGGCCTTGAGGGTATCGATCATGAAGTCGAGGGAATCGGTCTCGGTCAGGACTTCGATGCAGGCTTCGCGGAATTCCTGTTCCTCGTGCCCGGCCATGGCGGAAAGAAAGGCCTGGGGGAGAATGGTCGCGTCCTTGACCAGATCGGCCGCATCAAAGACGAGGCCGCCGCGCCGGGTCGTGCCATGGAGCACCGCCAGGCCGTGCGGCAGCCCCAACACCCAGGTCGCCACCGCTCCCAGGCCGTAGGCCAGGTAATTCCCGTGGTCGAGGAAACGGTTGGCGGGATCGTCTCCGGCGCCCCGTTTCGCACGCGTGAAGCCGCTATAGTCGGTTGCAGCCGCGGCCAGTTGGAACAGCCGTTTGGTGAGCCGAGCCTCCTCCGTGAGCAGCATGGTCACATCGCAAGCCTCGGTCATCCGCTCCAAGCTGGCCGGCAATACTTGCGCAAGCCTGTCTTTATCCACGCGAAAGCCGGCATTTTCGAGTCGCCGATTTCCCAACCAGATTTCGCGAATGCGCTCTATCCGGGCGCGCTGGAGCATCTTTGCCGCGGCCAGGCGCCTGTCCGTATCGAACCAGAAGCTTACCCACCATTGCAGATACTGCGTCGGTCGATATTCGCTTTGGGGAGAAAGCCAGGCGACCTCGATCTCTTTCTCCAGGCCACTGTAGAGCGGCGTCCCCCCTCCTCCGGAAAAGCCGACCAATACCCCGGCTTTGGCCAGCTCCCGCATCGCCGCCTGGGTGACGGAAGTCCCCGTGCCAAGGAGAATGGCTGTGGTATTGGCAATGGGTATGTTCCAATAAAGGTTGCGACGACCATCGTCCGTGACGTACTCGACCCGTCCCCCATTGACCAAGATCCGGCAGTGTTCCAGATAATAAAGGTTTGCCCGCTTGGAATGGAGGATTGTCTTCAGGTTGCTTGGACTGATTTGTTCCATTGCCTTCTCAGCCATTTTTAGCACAGTGATTTTTCAAGAAACATATAAGCGAAGGTGTATCCTGTCCACCTTTCGTTGCCATATGATATCTTGTTGAATATCTATTTTTTTTAAAAAAATAGTATTTTCGATTGACATCCGCTCCGATGGGGGCCATCTGTACGCCGTGAGGCGGTGTCAGGCCGAGCGGCCTGGGGAACTGACCACTTGGCTAGGAAATTTAGAAGAAGGAATCGAGGAACGCCTGAACCGAACGAAGGGTATGCCATTATGAACACATCCTCTAGTGTTTCCGAGCAATTGCGTAAAGCGATTGAGGCCTTCTTCCAGGAACGTCTCGAAGCTAAACTCAAAAAAGCCAAGAGCGAAACGGAAAAACGGAAATACATCGAGGAATTCCGGCCGGCTGTCTGGATCGCCACCGCCGCTTCACGGGTCAAGCAGATACAGATGGTCAGTCACGCCCTCAAAAATTCCCATCCTGACGCAAAAGGAACAAGCCTGTATAGCGCAGGGAATCCTGAGGCGGGAGAATCCTGCATCGGTACGCATACGATTCAGGACGTGGCCAGGCCGGATGCCGTGGGAAACGCTGCGGTGCTCGATGTCTTTAAGTTCCTCTCCCTGGAGGTCGATGGCACGCCCCTTTGGCAACGTGCCAAGGACAAGGATTCCTGTCTGTTTGCGGCCCTCCCTGGTAGTGAGGCCGAGAAACAAACCTGGATCGAGGCGTTCGCCGCCATCACCGAACCGAAAAGCGGACCGACTTCGCATACCCTGGCCAAGCAGATCTACTGGCCACTGCCCGACGGCTCGTATCATCTCCTCGAACCGCTGTTCCCCACGTCCTTGGTCCAGCGGGTCTGGGAAGTGCTCAGGGAAGACCGCTTTGGCGAGTCCAGCCAGGCGGCTCGTGGGGCTTGCAGGGAAAAGAGGCCGCATCCCCATGGCTACCGGGACTGGCCGGGGCTCACCATCCAGAAATACGGCAGCACCAAGCCACAAAATATTAGTCAGCTCAACTCGGAGCGTCACGGCGAAGTCTGGCTCTTGCCTTCTCATCCGCCAGACTGGCAACAGCGCCGCATTGCCCTTCCGTTACGTGTCAAGAGTGTATTCAAGATGTTCGATCGACTGAATGCGCTGAAAGCACAACTCGAGGCCTTTCAGGATTATCTCACGAAGGTGCAGGACTGCAACAATGTCCGCATCCGACAGGGCCGCGCCCGGCGTATGAAGGATATCATCGGGGAGGTGCTCCAGTACGCGGCCGCGCTACGCGAGCAACCGTCGGGCTGGAGCAGCAATCCCGACTGCCGCCTGCCCAAACGGCAGTGCATCTGGCTCGATCCCGGACGTGCCCGAGACGATGCCGACCTTGCCGCCGGGCGATCCTCGTCGGACTGGATCGACGATGTGGCCGCCGACTTTGGTATCTGGATCAACGCCTGGCTGAAAAAAGAACGGCTTCCGGTAGGCGAGGAAGAATTCCGGGCCTGGCGGAACGAGTTCGAGGACAGCCTGCGTGCAATGGAGGGGATGGCCTCATGAGCAATGCCGCCGCGCTTCTCAAAATCTCTCACCTTCGCGTGGAGAACGCCAATGCCGTCTCCGGGCCTTTGGCCTGGGGCTTCCCGCCGGTCCCGACCTTTACCGGCTTTGCCCATGCCCTCCAGCGCCGCCTGGATGGCGTGGAGCTGGGAGGGGTCGGCATCGTTTGCCACCGTTTCGAGCCGCAGGTGTACCGGCCGCCGGGTTCCTTTGCCCAGGTGTTCAGACTGAGGCGGCATCCCTACAACGCGGGTTGGAAGGCGTTTAAAAACGAGGCCGCGGCGCTCATCGAGGAAGGGCGCGCCCATCTGGACATCACCTTGTTGATCGAAATCCGAACGGAACCCAATGCGGAGACCCGGGACACCCTGGCCGACCACATCCGGTCCATCGTCCCGAGCTTGCGGCTGGCCGGCGGCAGCATACGGAGTTGGCGGGGGATTTACGTGGATTCGTGGCAGGAATGGAAAGAGGATCAGCGCAATGACTTCAATAAGCTGCGCTATCAACTGTTGCCCGGCTTTGCCCTCGTGCAACGAGCTGACCTGCTGACCGCCCATCTGGCGGCGTTGCGGCAAGAAAAGCCGGAGACCAGCCCGTTGGAGGCATTCCTTGATCTTCTGGCCCTGCATGTCGAGCCGAAGCCCGACGAATCCGATGCTGCCGTCTGCACGTGGCAGCACAGGCGGCGCAACGGCGGCTGGCTGGTGCCGTTATCCACGGGATTTGCCACCTTGTCGCCCCTGTACGAGGCGGGAACGGTGCCGGGCGCCCGCGATGCCGTAACCCCCTTCCGGTTCGTCGAGGGTCTATCGACCATCGGCCAGTGGGTTTCCCCGCATAGGTTGACCAATCTGGACCAGATGCTCTGGCATCCGGAGACCGACGCGGAAAAGGGCCTCTACCTCTGCCACAATGCTTTTACACAAGACCCCGAGGAGGAATCGTATGACGATGACTAACCCATCGGTTCTGGCTTTTGAACGCAAGATTGATCCTTCAGACGGGCTGTTCCATGCCGGAAGTTGGGAGATGCGGGACCGCCCGCAGGAGTGGCGACCTGTTGCCCTGCGGGAGAAATCGGTTCGCGGGACCATTTCCAACCGTCTCAAAACCAAGGATCAGGACCCGGCGAAACTCGATGCTTCCATACAGAGTCCCAACCTGCAAAAGGTGGATACGGCCATGCTTCCACCGGATGCCGACACCCTCAGGGTCACGTTCAGTTTACGCGTCCTGCCGGGTGTCGGACGGCCTTCGGCCTGCGATGCGGCAGCCTATCAAGAGGCTCTGGGAAAGGTGATCCAGGAGTATGCAGCAACGCACGGATTTGGGGAATTGTCCCGCCGGTATGCCTCTAATCTGGCCAATGGCCGCTTCCTGTGGCGCAACCGCTTCTGCGCCGACGCGGTGCAAATTCAGGTGCGCACCATTGGGACGAGCGCCGTTATATCGTTTGACGCGTTGACCCTGCCGCTCCGCAATTTCCAGCCCCCCGACTCCGCCGTCAAAGACCTGGGAGCATTGGCCGCGGCCATTGAGCAGGGTCTTTGCGGAGATATGCCGCTCTTTTTCGAGGTGACGGCCTTCGCCCGGATCGGCACCGGCCAGGAAGTCTATCCTTCACAGGAATTGATCCTGGATCAGGGCAATTCGAAAAAAGGCAAAAAAAGCAAGACGCTCTACAGTGTCGATGGTGTCGCCGCCATGCACAGCCAGAAAATCGGCAACGCCCTGCGCACCATCGACACGTGGTATCCCGAGGCAGATACGCTGGATATGGGCCCCATCGCCGTGGAACCCTACGGTTCGGTCACCTCACGCGGCACAGCCTATCGCCAGCCGAAGCAGAAGATGGATTTCTACACCTTGCTGGACAACTGGGTGCTGCGGGGCAAGTTACCGGAAGCGCAGCAGCAGCACTTCGTCATAGCAACCCTGATCCGGGGCGGCGTCTTCGGTGAAAGCCAGGATTAAGCCATGGACCACTATGTGGATATCACCCTGCTGCCCGATCCGGAATTCATCGACACGGTGCTCATGAGTGCGCTTTTTTCCAAGCTGCACCGGGGGCTGGTTGCGGTGGCGGCTGGCCGGATCGGGATCAGTTTCCCGGCTGTGGAGAGGACGTCCTGCGGCCTGGGGGAGCGACTGCGTCTGCACGGCTCATCCGTGGCGCTCTCCGAACTGATGGCGCTGCCGTGGCTTTCGGGCATGTCGGATCATGTTCGGCTCGGGTCGATACGAACGGTGCCGGATGGGGTCCAGCACCGTGTGGTTCGCCGGGTTCAGGCCAAGAGCAATCCCGAGCGATTGCGGCGGCGCATGATGCGGCGCAAGGGAGTCAGTGCCCAGGAAGCGCTTGCCGCCATTCCCGGCAACGCGGCTGAACGGCTTGATCTCCCGTATGTCACGCTCAGCAGCCACAGCACAGGCCAGAGGTTGCGTCTTTTCATCGAGCACGGACCGTTGCTGGACACTCCCATCGCTGGTCCGTTCAGCAGCTATGGCCTGAGTCATCGCGCGCCCGCGGCAACGGTCCCATGGTTTTGACCCTTTTTTATGGGTAGCTAAAAATATGTTTAAAAATAAATTGGTTCCCCTTGTTCCCAAACAAAGGGTTCCGGCGGATGGTTACGGGCAAGCTCTTTGAAAATCTAAAAAATGTGTTGTATTGGTCTAGTTTACTGCCGCGTAGGCAGCTGAGAAAAGATAGGTGGCTTCGTCGGCCAGGGTCAGTTCGTTTACTGCCGCGTAGGCAGCTGAGAAATACTAACAATCCAGCCCTCAATTCGATGAAATGTTTACTGCCGCGTAGGCAGCTGAGAAAGACGACAGCCGCAATGCCGGCCGCACCACGTTGTTTACTGCCGCGTAGGCAGCTGAGAAATACACGACCCGCTACGACGTCTGGCGCTACACGTTTACTGCCGCGTAGGCAGCTGAGAAAAACGTCGTCCTTTATTGCCGGGACCTGACGAAGTTTACTGCCGCGTAGGCAGCTGAGAAAAGGTCGTCGTCCACCGTGCCGGACTTGACCCAGTTTACTGCCGCGTAGGCAGCTGAGAAATCCAGGACGAGTACATCATCATCGGCCGGGGTGTTTACTGCCGCGTAGGCAGCTGAGAAAATCCCGGCGACAACTGGCGCGGCGACGCCATAGTTTACTGCCGCGTAGGCAGCTGAGAAAAGATGGACGACCGATGAGAGACATCATAAGGCGTTTACTGCCGCGTAGGCAGCTGAGAAATGGTGGACTTTCGGGGACGAGATCGAGCAGGCGTTTACTGCCGCGTAGGCAGCTGAGAAAAATGGCGGCACCGGACAGGTGCTGTGCGGCATGTTTACTGCCGCGTAGGCAGCTGAGAAAATCCCGGCGACAACTGGCGCGGCGACGCCATAGTTTACTGCCGCGTAGGCAGCTGAGAAAGGCGGGTACGGTCGGATTGCCCGAGCGTTGAAGTTTACTGCCGCGTAGGCAGCTGAGAAAACGCCATATGTGTCGGCCGCGACTGAGAGTGCGTTTACTGCCGCGTAGGCAGCTGAGAAATGGCCACGGAGCCCCGGACTTGGGCCTATTCCGTTTACTGCCGCGTAGGCAGCTGAGAAAGCTTGGTCGCGCCGACCTCCTGGCGCATCCTCGTTTACTGCCGCGTAGGCAGCTGAGAAAAGTCACAGACCTCCCAGGACAGATCCAGCTCCGTTTACTGCCGCGTAGGCAGCTGAGAAAACGCCTGCTTCATCCTGGCGGAGCCGAAAACTGTTTACTGCCGCGTAGGCAGCTGAGAAAATAAACCCCTCGCACCACCCGCGACCTTTAACAGTTTACTGCCGCGTAGGCAGCTGAGAAATCACACGTCAGAGTGTTGTTGCCCCACAACGCGTTTACTGCCGCGTAGGCAGCTGAGAAAGGTCGCGGGATCGTAGACGCCAGGCGTCTTGAGTTTACTGCCGCGTAGGCAGCTGAGAAAACGAAAATTCGTATCCTGTTGCAACAGTAGCGGTTTACTGCCGCGTAGGCAGCTGAGAAATGAAATGAAATCTCAGCCAGGGCTTTCTTTGCGTTTACTGCCGCGTAGGCAGCTGAGAAAAGCGGTCGTTGTATCCCTGATCGGCACGGCTAGTTTACTGCCGCGTAGGCAGCTGAGAAAGTGACCGTGGTCGATGACCGGGCCGAGACCACGTTTACTGCCGCGTAGGCAGCTGAGAAAAGGGACACGGCCGGGGTGACGTCGGCCAGCTCGTTTACTGCCGCGTAGGCAGCTGAGAAAAGACGCGATGAGCCGTCGGACCCTTCTCACGGGTTTACTGCCGCGTAGGCAGCTGAGAAAGGAAACGATACGCCATTGATCCGCACGTTGGCGTTTACTGCCGCGTAGGCAGCTGAGAAAAACAGGAACTTTATCGGCTGCTATTGGTCAAAGTTTACTGCCGCGTAGGCAGCTGAGAAATTCGCCGTGTGCTGCCACCAGTTGCAACCGGAAGTTTACTGCCGCGTAGGCAGCTGAGAAACAGAACGAACCGGGACGGATACGTAGTGATGTGTTTACTGCCGCGTAGGCAGCTGAGAAAATGGACGCGATTTTCGGCCCCGTGGCCAACACGTTTACTGCCGCGTAGGCAGCTGAGAAAGATAATGATATCTTTGTCGTGCAGGATATGAGGTTTACTGCCGCGTAGGCAGCTGAGAAATCGAACCGGAGCGCTGCGGAAAATGCGTCGCCGTTTACTGCCGCGTAGGCAGCTGAGAAATGGAGCGATTCTCCAAGTGCCTGGGTCGGTGAGTTTACTGCCGCGTAGGCAGCTGAGAAATTGCCATCCACGATGCCCCAGGTCACGTTGGCGTTTACTGCCGCGTAGGCAGCTGAGAAATACTCCCTGGGAGGGAATACCTTTTTAAGGTAGTTTACTGCCGCGTAGGCAGCTGAGAAAACCCAGGCCGGGCGCAACTACCTCGACGAGTAGTTTACTGCCGCGTAGGCAGCTGAGAAAGTCGTCGCCGAGTCGCATCCCTGGCCCGGGGTGTTTACTGCCGCGTAGGCAGCTGAGAAAATGCCGGCCCCCTCGCGAAACCAAAGGTCGATGTTTACTGCCGCGTAGGCAGCTGAGAAAAGGTCACGAAGGCCGCCAGTGCGATTGCAAAAGTTTACTGCCGCGTAGGCAGCTGAGAAAACCCCTACCCTGGCCATGTGCTCCGGCTCCAAGTTTACTGCCGCGTAGGCAGCTGAGAAAAGGTGGCCCGCTTGCTCTAGCTCGGCGATAGCGTTTACTGCCGCGTAGGCAGCTGAGAAAACTTGACTATGCAATTTATCTACACTGCCGCGTAGGCAGCAAATAAAGCAACCATCAAGACCAATCGAGCCAGCTTCACTCCCCCCGAGCAAGCCCCCGGCAATTGCAAAAGCGGATCTTGACCTCCCTATCCTGATCCCGCTGGCTGAGTCTGCACACTTTGAGGTTATAGGAAAACGGACCCATAGCGGACCCAAACCGCTTGAAAACGCAAAAGGGGCTGGACCTCTTCAGTCCAACCCCTTGAATTTATGGTGCTCCCGATGCGATTCGAACGCATGGCCTATCGCTTAGGAGGCGATCGCTCTATCCACCTGAGCTACGGGAGCACGGCCAGGACGCATGAAACGATGTTCAT
>Ga0183096_1001922_pt1 | contig 15882 bp, 12 predicted proteins | sample Biomet5_FD_127791 | JGI IMG/M metagenome (GOLD analysis project Ga0183096, IMG submission 127791) | Microbial communities from bioreactor (seeded with sewage sludge) at LBNL, California, USA - Biofuel metagenome 5 (version 2) (version 3) | ecosystem: Engineered > Bioreactor > Anaerobic >... | reverse complement strand
AGGAAGACCATCGGATAGATCAACTCAAATTGGTTTAGAAGTCGCCGGCTTTAGCCGGCTCACTCTTAAACCGCTTTGAGCGGTTCACTGCCTTGCATGCCCCCGGCTTTGCCGGGGGTAGCTGACTATGGCTATGGAATTTGCAAAGGGCAAACGATCTCTTGCCGTCGTAACCATGGAACTGACGCGGTTTCCCTAGGCTATTTTCATAGAAACAGCCAAAACTTTCATTTTGACAGGCAGTTGCTTGTGGACGTATACTCTAAGCAGTAAGCCAGTGTACATAGACGGTCAAAAAGGAGTCTCTCGGGCGGAGAAGGAAGATGGCATTGGTTCTTCGCTGGAAGGACGGGAGGCAACAGATCGCATGATGCGTGGGCCAGCCCGAACGACTGGGATCACCAGGGCGGGGGAATCTCCTCGGGCGCGGTCTCCGCATGCTATACGCGTGGTCGCATTCGTGGTGGCGCTTGCGGGCCTGCGTCATAATGTTTTTTGTTCCGGACAACCATGAATATTTTTTTCCTGCGGCATGGCCTTTCGCATGCCAATATACAGAAGCTCGTCACCGGAGATCGCACGGATACATTGACAGAGGAAGGCCGCCAACAGATTCGGCAGGCCAGGGTATTGCTTGACTTCTATTCCCTTTCCTTTACCCATTATTGGGTAAGCGACTGGATTCGCGCCAAGGAATCTGCGCTGATTTTTTGTCCCGATGCGCATTTTACAGTGGACAGCCGGCTTGGTGAAACCGATGCCGGTGCAGCGGCTGATATGCCTCTGGCTGACTTTACCCGGTCACATCAGGCGTTTTGGCAGAATTTTCAGCCCGCGCGGAAATATCCTGGTGGGGAGTCGCATCAGGATCTGTATGAGCGGGCCGTGGCTTGGCTCCGCGAATTGGAGTGTTCGCTTTCTACCGGAGTCAGCGTCCTGGCGGTCACGCATGCCGGCCCGATTTGCGCGCTGCTCCACTTTGTCTGTCATGTGCCCATGCGCGATTTTCCAATGTTTTTATCGAAAAATGCCTCTCTCACGAAAATTGAACAAAAAAATGGACACTGGCGTTTGAGTTTTTTTTCTTTAACCGCACCTCACTCTAGAGATTCATGAACGTTCTCATTGTACAACGCCAATCCCTTGTGTCCGGGGCCTGTTTTTCGCTTTCAGTCTATGCGCGCATTATCGAAGCCATGGATTGGCTCCGCGACATGAATTATCTGCAATATGCCGTCTGCAATGAAAATGATCCAACGATATTTCGTATCCTTCAATGGGCGCATGTTGTTATTTTTTGTAAGCATATTTCAAGTCTTGCCTTGAAAATTGCACAAAAAGCACATGAGTATGGCTGTATAACACTACTAGATATTGATGATTGGATTTTTACTTTTCCAAAATATAGTGGGGGTTGCCTGCAAGGCGATGTCAGGAAAACGAATATTTGTAACATGTTGGACTCTGTTGATATTATAACAGTAGCAAATGAGCATTTAAAAAATGAAATTTCAAAAATTTGTAATAATGTTACATTAATTCCGAATGGAATTTATGTTGAGAGGTATCCAGAACTCAATATGGAGGAACAATATCCTCCCAGGGTAATATTTACCAATGCTGATTTTTTGAAAATATGCAATTTCAAGCATGAATTTTTGCGTGTTTTGCAGGATTTTTCTAATACCTACCCGCAGGTCATCTTTGATTTTTATGGGGATCCCTTCCCAGAAATTTATTCCTTGCCATTCATGCATTATACATGTCGTACGCCGTATTCTGATTACATTGATTGTTTGGCGAATAGCGGGTACTGCTTTGCAGTAACACCGCTTGGTGGGAATGAGGATCCCGACGACCTCCATTTTAACTGTTGTAAAAATCCATTTAAATATTTAAATTATGGTTTGGCTGGCATCCCAGGTATATATTCTAACGTCTCTATTTACAGCCAGTGCGTTAAAGATAAAATAACTGGCTTGCTTGTTGAAAACAGCTACGCAGCATGGTTCCATGGTTTGGAGGAGATGTTGTATAATCAAAATCTTAGGAATTCAATTCGCCAGGACGCCTACCATGATATTGTGTCAAACTATCATATAAAAAAATCTGCCTTGTTATTTTTTAAACTTTTTACTAAAAACAATTTATTATATCTTAATCAAGGTTAGAATTTTCAAGAGAACTATCCGGCGTGTAATATGATCTATGAGGCGATATGCTTTTTAAAATGAAGTTACGTACAAATAACGCTGTGTACGGCTGCCTCCTTGCTACGCTGGCGATCAATTCACCTGGCAGGTATGCATCATGCAAATGCAGATCATTTCCTCTGAAAATTCACAGGCGCAGTCCATTGTCGTAGCCGCTCTGGTCCGATCCTTCACACCATCAATTTTTGACACGACTACCGATGAATCGGTGGCCGCTGTTTGGCTTAATCCACGGGAGATGGAAATTCCCCAGGTGCAAGCCCTCTTGGTGCGAGGCGGTAAGGTGCTTGCTTTAGGCTGCCCAGATGTCGGTGCCGCCGGCTTCCTTGGGCTCTCCGCAGAGAACTTGCCTACAAATTCTTCACAGTGGTCGGACTGTCCCGTCTGCACCGGCGATCCAACCGAATCACCGGTACTGGTCACATATGCTGAAAAGGGACTGGGGGCCTGGGCCGGCTTGGCACAGCGGGCGCTTTGCCGCTTTGATTTTCAAAACGAATGGAACACGTTGGGATTTGGGCGCATTTCGGGAGGATCAGGTTCTCCTTGGTCACTGGCCTGTCTGGTCAGGGAGGGGGAGGCCGAACCAGTGGCCGTCCTTCGCCGCCGCGAGGATGGTATCCCACTCAGTTGGTACGCCGCCTTGCGGGAAGTTGGTGGAGGGGCAATTCTTTGGTATAACCGCTTGGTCGGACCGGTGGATAGCGTTGAATGGCGGCTGGTTGAACGTTTTTTTTCGGATTATCGAAAAGATACGCTGCGCTGTCTGCCCTGTTTGGAGGAGTTGCCGTTCGGGTGTCCGGGCATGGTCATGCCACGCCTGGATTGTGACGAAGCAGTGGCTACGGCTCGGCCGGTCTTCGAGCTCTACCGCTCTCGTGGGATTCCCTTTACATTGGCAGTCAAAACGGGTCAGCTCATCGCTGAAACGGAAAAAGAACTCCTAATGGATGTTGTTACCTCAGGAGGAGCCGTACTGGCCCATAGCAGGACCCATCTTATCAATTGGGGAAAAGATCCATCTGAGGCATTTTCCGAGGCTATCGGTAGTAAAAATGACATTATAAATTTACTACCAGAGGGATATTCCTGCAATAATGCAGTTTCTCCATTTCATACGAACAGACCATGGACTTTTGACGTCCTAAACAAGGCGAATTTTACGGGTGTCATCTCAGGGATCATCCACAATGATCCAGAATTCCTTTTGGCCCGTGGGGGAATTCCACCATTTACAGACGGATCAGTGGTGACACATAGCCAACAATGTATGTTGCATGGTGACTGTCCCCCTTCTCAAGTAGGGGTGGTGCACGCCCAATTCTTGATGCGTTCCGGGGCAGCTCAAGCTTTCGGCTATCTGGATCATCCATTTTCCCCACGCTATAGTTATGGATGGGCAACTGAGGAGGCTCGAATTACCATCCATAAACAGGTTATCGATGACATAAATTCCACAAAAGGAATTTGGTGGGTCAATGGTGATGCCCTTCTTTCCCATATAGCCTGTTTGTCTCGCACGCGTATCCAATTAGACGTGAATGAGACTCCCCGGGTTTCCTGCGCAGGGGAACAACCGACTTGGCCTCTGTGCGTTCGTTATCGCGGACAGCTCCATAAAATTATGCTGGCGGCGTAGGCTAAGGAATTATAACAAATTAGGATCAGTATCTTTATGCCTATATCAAAGCCGCTCTATGCACCATTTATTGATGGAATGCGCGCGATTGCAGTTCTTGGTGTCATACTTTGTCATTTGAATCCGACATGGATGCCTGGTGGTTTTGCTGGTGTTGATATTTTTTTTGTTATTTCAGGATTTGTCGTTTCAATATCAGTGAGCAATTTTGACGGCATTCGGCTACAGAATCTTATTATATACTTTTATGGAAGACGTCTTATCCGTATTGCTCCGGCACTTATTATTTGCCTTCTCTCGACTTTCATTACGACAGCTCTATTTATTCCAGACGCTTGGCTTTCTAAGGATATCTACAATACCGGATTTTTTGCTTTTTTTGGATTGTCTAATTTTGTACTTGCGGACAATGTCGGCAGTTATTTTTCACCATCATCTGCATTTAATCCCTTCACCCAAACCTGGTCACTGGCGATAGAAGAACAATTTTATATTATTTTCCCGTTACTTTTTTGGGCATGGCTTAATAAAAGAAAAAATTTTTCGACGTTTTGTTACATTATTTTGAGTATATCCTCATTAATTTGTTGCATTATTCTCAATAAAATGGATACAACAAAGTCATTTTATATGATATGGTCCAGATTTTGGGAACTTGGAATTGGGGTATTGCTTTTTCAGCTCCTTTCTTTTGGCGGTCATTCTTTTTCCTTGCTCTGCAGCTCCCGGAAAATATTTTCTTGCGGAAGTGACTTGGCATTCCTGATAATGCTCGCGGGACTTATCTTGGCCGGCCCCGAATTCCTCCCCTTTCCGCCGGCCATCCTTTCGGTATTCGGCGCAGCCGGGGTGCTTGGCTTCCTTCACGGAAGAGCAGGTGGCTTCGCTTATCGTTGCCTCACCTCTGGTTTATTTCGCTATCTCGGTAAGATCTCCTATTCGTTATATCTCTGGCATTGGCCGATACTTGTCCTCTGCCGTTGGACGGTTGGCCTCGATAAGGCCGTGGTCCAATTTGTTGCCGTTTTGGTGATTTTTTTACTTTCAAGCTTTTCCTATTACTTTATTGAACAGCCGCCTCGTCAAGCCGGTCGCTTACTAGCGAAACCCATTATTATTACAGGATGTCTGCTCTTAATTATTTTATCATTTTTCATTTCCAAAGAAATTTTTAAATATCGTTATCAAATTTCATTAAGTACAGTTATGAGAAATGCTTCAGTGTGGTATATAAATGATTCGGATAATCATCAAGTAACAGAACGACAAGAAAAAATAAAAATAGGAAATTTTTTAATCATTAGCCCATTATACAAAAAAGTAAGTTGCCAAAAACTTTTTGTTATTGGAGACTCTCATGCTGGTGCCTATCTAAAGCTATTTAAAAATTTTGTTGCATCGACAGGGATAGAACTTTATTTATTTTCTCAAGGTGGCTGTGGCTTTATGTTATTTCAGGCAGGAATAGATGAGGTTAGCTCACAATGCAATCAATTTAACGCCGCTGCAATAGAGTATATAATGGACACTGCCTCGCCAGGAGATATTGTTTTCCTTCCTTCTTTACGTCTTCCAAGAATGATTGACCAATGGGCCATATTTGATGAAAATGCTATTGTCAATAGATTCTTTACTGATAATAGTAACAAACGAGAAGAGGCAATCACGACGGCCATTCCTATTCTTAAAAAACTGACCGGGAAGGGAGCACATGTCATATTTGAAGGGCCAACGCCGATGCTCATGACCATCCCCTTCCGTTGCTCAGACTGGTTTAATAAATCAAATCCTATATGTCAGCACGGTAGCGAAGTTTCTGAAGTTTTTCTTCAAAAATTAAGAGCACCGATCGTTGAAGCTATGCAGCAGATTAAATCTTCTGTTCCGGGAGTAACCATCTGGGACCCTTTCCCTATTTTGTGTCCATCAACACCCTGTAATGCATATGAAAATAAAATGCCTTTATTTTTTGATGGAGACCATCTAAGTGGATATGCGAATGAATTATTATCCAAAAGTTTTATTAAATTTGTTTTGCAAATAATTTCAGGAACAAGCCGATATGACTGCACAATAAAAAAATAAGAGGAGGATGTATGGAAAATACGTTTCGAGAAATGTTATTCTCAAGTAACGAGTTCCCTTCTCAAAACGGCCATGGTCAATCACACATGGATGTTTTACTAGTATCTGGTCAAAATATTTCTGTTTCAGGTTGGGCTTTTTTTGAAGCTACTGATTTAATTATAAGTAAGATTGCTATCCTTGATATCACAACCCAACAAGGGCTTGGGTTTGCAGATATCTCTGTGGAAAGAAAGGACGTCCAGGACGTTTATAAAAATGCTCCAGCCTTGTGTGGATTTCAATTTCTAATTCCACGTGAGCTTTGTCCAGACGACCCTGAGCATTCGCTAATGTTTTATGGGATCGATTCAACTGAAAAAGTATACATGAAAATATATGGAATCTATCGAATGCTTCCCATTATGCCTTTTCGTAGGCCGCATGAAAATATTTCAGAAGATATAGCAAAATACCTCATTGTATCTAAATTAGCATGGGTTGATATTACTGCAACTCACCATTGTAATATTGATTGTACCTATTGCTGTCTGAGGGGTAAACATCATGATTCTGCTGATGCTGATATTGAAAAACTTCTAAATATTATCACCGTAGCAAATGGTTTTGTTGGATATTGGCAGATGAGTTGCCTTGGTGAAATAACAATGTACCCATATTGGCTTACGCTTGCTAAAAAAATTTATGAAACACAACCATTTAGTATTTTAAGTAATTTTTGCAAAAAATTCAATGACGAAGAGCTCCTTATGTTAGCGAAGGCAAAGTATCTTACTATAAGTATTGATACAACAGATAGGACTTTACATAAAATTATTAGAAAAGGATCTGATGTAGCACGAATTGTTTCTAATATTATTTTAGTTAAAAAAATAGCACAAAAGGCAAATTTACCCATTCCTATTATTGATTTATCAACTGTCGTTAGTAGGAAGGTTATTCCCTATCTTCCTTCTTTAGCGATTTTAGCAGTATCACTTGATGCAAGACATGTCCTGGTACAAGATATTTCAACTGAAGATGCCGCCGATACTAGTTCTGATGAGCTAAGTATTACTAATATTCCTAATTTTGAAGAAAAAATTCTTAAAAAAAATATGCAGGATATGCTAACTATATTTAAAGATTTCAATATATTGTATACGTTACTTGGTTCTTTGCGCCGATTTGATGCTAAATATATAAATAATAATTCATTACAAGCTGATTCCAAAACTAGCCAAACTAAAATGTGCTTAGCGCCATGGCAACGTATGTATATTGGCCTCAAAGGGGAAGTTGTTCCCTGCGCCCATATCGGCAGTGTTGGTTATATAAAAGATAACTGTGATTTAAAGGAAATCGTAAATGGGGTCAGAATGCAAGCCATCAGGAAAGGTTTGCTGACTGGGGAATTAGAAGAATGTTGTGCAGTTTGTCGCTATGGGAAACCTTGCAATGTAGATGAGTTGATCAATCGAATTGATTATTATAAGAATCCTGACAATACTAAAAAAATATTGTTTGGGCTTTTTGATTAAGAAAAATTTTTGCCATAACGTTTCAGCAGCATGAATGCCGACGCGTCAAACGCCTGCGCCAGTTGGACCAGGAGAACACCAGGTGCAAAGGGCTCTTGGCCGAGCGGGACATCGAGATCGAGGTCATGATAGTATAACTGGGGCACATTGACCTTTCCCCCAAAAGGTATCCCAGTTAGAAGTTCGTGACTCGGCCAGGAGGTCGGTCATGAGGAAGAGCCGTTTCAGTGAGGAGCAGATTATCGGGATTCTCAAACAGGCCGAAGCTGGCGTAGCGGTGTCCGAGCTTTGCCGCCAGAACGCGATATCCGATGCGACCTTCTACAAGTGGCGCAGCAAGTTCGGAGGTTGGAAGTTGTGGAAGCCCGCCGGATTCGGAGCCTGGAAGAGGAAAACCAGCGACTCAAGCGTTTGGTTGCCGAACTGGCGCTGGACACCAGGTGCTCAAAGAAGTCCTCGCAAAAAACTCGTAGAGCCCGCTGAGCGCCGCTTGGCCGTGCGACACGTTGTCGAGACACATGGCTATTCCGAGCGGCGGGCCTGCAAGCTGATGGACATAAACCGTCGGACCTATCGGCGGGAGCCAGCACCGGACCGTAACGCCGATTTACGAATCCGGCTGAAGGAACTTGCCGAGGTGCGCAGACGCTTCGGCTGTCCCCGCCTGCTGACGCTCTTGCGCCGAGAGGGCTGGATTGTGAACCACAAACGCGTTGAGCGCGTCTATCGCCAGGAAGGGCTGTCATTGCGTCAACGGCGACGCAGAAAACGACCGAGCCACCTCCGTCTTGTTAGGCCGGGTCCGACTGGAGCAAACCAGCTCTGGGCCATGGATTTCGTGAGCGGCAGCTTGGCCGACGGGCGGCGCATGAGAGTTCTCACCATGCTGGACCTGTGGGACCGACGAAGCCCTTGCCTGGAGACGGATCGTTCCATCACCGGGGAACGTGTCGCCAGGCGGCTGGACGCACCGCGCCTTCAAGGGCAGTGTCCTCAGGTCATCCGTGTGGATAACGGGCCGGAGTTCACGAGCAAGGCGTACGCCTGGAGTTCATCCACCCGGGCAAGCCGACGGACAACTGCTTCATCGAAAGTTTCAACGGGCGATTTCGGGACGAGTGCCTGGATGCAAACCTGTTCACGAATCTCTCGGAGGCAAAGAACGTCATCGAGGAGTGGCGGCAAGACTACAATACCTTGCGCCCCCACGGTTCGCTTGGCGGAATGAGCTCGGATGGATACAGAAGAGCCTCGACAGGGGAAAACCTAAACAACCAGAGTCCGAACTTAAGCGTGGTATACCCGGAGGGGTAAAGTCAACATCATGGGCCATACAAAACAATACGATTGTGGTAAAGAGCTGGTAAGTGCCCAGAAAGCGGCCACGAAAACGTGTGGAGCAGTCACGCCCCTGACCTCAATTGCCATCAGGAGCCATGAAGTCTGAGCCTACGACTTCGAGTACCATACCTGTACCAATGGGTAACAAATCAAAGGGAGTGTCTTGCCAGTGAAGTTGCTGGAGCCATCCGATCAAATCGGATCATCCAAGAGCCCTCTCGCCTGGTGAGTGAACGCGATGCACCGGGCCACCTACCAACGGACCGGAGTTTGTTTCCAAGGCGCCCTTACGCTGTGGTGACCGCTCAGTCCCTCGAAGTGGCCCTGAGCAATCCAGCAAACTCTGGCAAAACGGTAGGGGCGAAAACTTTAACGGCAAGTTTCGAGATGCATGCCTCCCGATGGTCTTTGCCACGAGGATCGATAATACCTTCAACTACAGGAACCACTTCCAGAATTGACTGATCCAAAGAACGTCGGCAGGCTATACCGCTACGACCTCGAAGTCAGACTGCCTATCATATACAAAAATTTCAAAGAGGACTTGGTCTAGGGGCACACTAATGATTAAAAAAAAACCAATTTTTTTTAACTTATCTGACACATTGGAGAGTCATTACCCAAGAAAATATATTTTTTTCGATTGGTTATGTACTCAAATCGAAAGAATACCGAAGCCATTGTTGATCGGGATTGTTGTTTCATTTGTTGTTACATTTTTTGTTTTTTTGACAGAGGTTTCAAACTTTTCATATTGGGATCATGATTTTGCTTATTTAAAAAGTTTCTCAACTAATGTTAATTATACCGATGGACGCTGGGCTGCTGATTTTTTAAATGTATTAATAGGTTTTGAGTTTATCCCGTTTGTTAGTTTTTTTTGGGCAACATTGTTTAAAGTTAGTTCTGGAGTTTTAGCTGCATATTTTTGGACAAAAAATAAAGATATTCCATTGTTGATATGCAGCGGAATATTGGTGGGCATCTCTCCTGAAGGGTTAAGTTATGTCCTCTATAGATTTCAATCTCAAATGTTTAGCGGGGCTATGTTTTTTTGTGTTATAGGTTTTTTGTTTGCAGAGCAGGAGCACTTTATCCTTGCATTCGTATCTTTTTTGATTTCTATAGGTACACACCAAACTATTTTAAATATGATAGGGGTGTTGTTTTGTGGGAAAATAGTATTTGATTTGATCAATAAAACATTTTTTATTAATCTTAAATTCTATAAATTTGTTAGTTGCATTATTGGTATCGCATGCGCTACTAATTTTTCAATTATATTTATTTTAAAAAAAATCTCTCTCGTAAAAAACCATTATAATATTGATATAGCTAGTCTTAAATGTATGAAAGAATCGACCATACCTCTTGTCAAAGCATGTTTTACTTATTTTTGGCCTTTTAATAATGCTGCATATATGCCATTTGAAGTAAAAATAGCGATCTTAGTTTTGGCATCTATTGCTATTTTTATAATTATTTCTTCTACTTTGAGGGGAAAAATACTCTCTTTGAAAGGCCTATGCTTACTTGGTTTCAATTTTATTGCATTTTTTTCCCTTATAGTATCTGCAAAAATTTCTATGATATTAACACCAATTAAAGCTTATCACGCTTACCGTCTGACGGCAAATGGCAGTATTTTTTTATGCCTATTCATAGTTGTTATAACAATGCTATATGCAAAAAATATTCATATCAGTATTTTAGTACAACTTTTCGTCATATTTATTCTTTATGAGTTTTTCGTTCAGGATGCCCTTTTCCAAAGAAGAAACAATGACCAGTTTATGGCCGATTTATCTTTTGCCCAAAGGATTGTCGGTGGAATCGAAAATTTAGATGGATTTGATATTAAAAAAACATATAATTTTATTTTTGTTGGGACTATGCCTTATGTGGAAAGAAAGTTTTATGTCAAATATAACTACGCATATAGTCTTGAAGAATTTAGTAGAAATACAATGATGAAGTGGAGTCCAACTGCTATTTTAAGTTATTTAGCACCATATTTAAAAATATCGACTCAAATTACGTCACTTGTAGATATAAATGATCCTATTTTAGCGTGGAAAGTCTATAATTATTCAAAAAAATATCCATGGCCAAACAAAAAATTTGCAATGTTCATCAACGACAGCACGATCTTAGTAATTTTAGATAACACAAATTTAGATTTAGAAGCCCAAACTATCAAACAAAAACTTATAAAATTGGGATATAATATTAATGAAATCCCTCCATTGTAATCACCTCGAAGCACTCAGATGCAAAAGGGTACTTTCGACAGGCTATCTAGCAGGAAATTGAATCAGCATAGGGTTTCCTTGGGCACCAAACCAACAGGGGAAGCACTTCACATCAGGGCTGCGTTGTACGGTGAGTGATAATTTATGATACACATCATAACAGGCCATATATTATGAACAGGGAATTCGATTATTTAACTGCATTCGAACATGTAAGCGATCGTTTATGTAAGATTTTTTTACACAGTAACACGTCGCCGCTTTCTCTCCCTTTGGGTTTAGTTTTAACTGCAAGCAACATTGAAAGATGGAAATTTATATTTGATAAAAATTTATCAGATGAGGCGCTTAATGAATTGATTTTAGATATTATCGTATGGTGGCTTTTGTATGGCTGCAATAGAAGTGACGAAATGTATTATAAATTAACATCTGCGCAGTTTGATTATCTTTGCCATATAGACGATGGGAAAGATATATCTGCACTCCCGCGTTTCCTTAAATCAGCAATCAAAATTTTTGATTTGAATATGTTTGGCAACACCACAGAGCCGCAAACTCGCCATAAAATATGGGATTGGTTCTATCGGGAACATACTGAAATTGTATTACAAGTACCGCAATTTCTAAATCAAGCTCTTGATCTCATATGCGTATCTCGTGATGTTTATTTACCGCGGGTGCTTTATGTCACTTGGTACTGCAGGCAAGATCTCAATCAAACGTTTACAAAAGAAGATCCTGATTGGTCGCTACGATTGCTGAGTTGGTTTTTTGCGGAATCACATTCGAATAAACTTTTACGCTATGCCGCCAAGATGCTTGCCCGGCGACCTTATTCAGGGTCTCCTGATGTTTTTTTGAAATGGTCAAATATTGCCGAACGATGTATTTCACATCATCCTAATGATTGTTCTAAACAATTAACTCCACTGCCTCCTTCTAATAATGGATTTATTGAAACGACATCGACGCCGCAAGAATCATTGTGTAGCGGCGTCAATATTATAGGATTTATACACTCAGCAACTGGATTAGGTGAAGATGCTCGTATGGGAATAGCTTCAGCAATAAGCGCAGGTATAACCACATTATGGAGAGATATACCAGCAAAAAATAGTGATGGAATAGGGCTTATTTCTTGTTTTCGTGAAAATAGACTGTATAATTTAAATATTGTTTATACAGCAGCTCCTTACATAGTTTCGACGTTCAATTCAATGCCATATTCTTGGTGGTATCATAAAAATAATATTATTTCTGTCGCATGGGAATTACCTGATTTCCCTCAACGCTTAATTCAAAATTTTGCTTATGCTGATATGGTATGGGCACCTACATGGTATATATATAATTCAATAGTTGACAAATTCGAAAGGGATACGATTTACATGCCATTAGCTGTTTCTATCCCAAAAATTAAAGATATTTATGATCGAAAATATTACAATATCCCAGAGGATTGTTTTGTTTTTTCATACGTTTTTGACTTATCCTCCGGATTGGCAAGAAAAAATCCTCATGCCCTTATAAAAGCTTTCAAAATTGCTTTTCCCCAACGAGACCAATCGGTAAGGCTTTGTCTAAAATGCTCGTCTGCTGATAAGAATGATAGCAAATATAAAAACATATTAAAATGTATTGGAAAAGATAACAGAATTAGTGTTGTCGATAGAATGATGACAAGGAATGAGGTTCTTGGTTTTATTGCTTCTTGCGATGCCTATGTTTCTCCCCATAGAAGTGAAGGCTTCGGGCGAACTATAGCAGAAGCAATGTTATTGGGCAGACCAGTCATAGTGACGGCCTTTTCTGGAAATTTGGATTTTACGAACGATAAAACTGCCTATCTCGTTAATGGGAAACTCATTGATTTAAAAGAATATGAATACCCTCTTTGGGAGGGACAAAAATGGTTTAATCCTGACATTGAAGAGTTGGCTTATTTAATGCGATTATGCAGAGAACAGCCCGTGATTGCCCAAAAAAAGGCTTTAGCTGGCCAAGCATTGATACGTAAAAATTATTGTCCGAAAATCGTTGGTGAAAAATATCGCAAGGTCTTAGAAGAGTTTTTTGGGATGAAATTTTAAAAAGCTCATCGCTGTACGTATATATACCTATTTTGAATTTTGATTGGGCCTGCGGTATTTTGTAAGACCTTAGGTGGTCGCAGAAAATCGGAAAACCTGTTAAGTTCTAGTCCTCACCGAGGGAGGACGGTTTTGATGTCCACGCGACGGAAGTTTTCAGGGGAGTTTAAGGCGATTGACCTTGGCTGAGCTGGCCAGCAAGAGTATGACGTGCATCCGACGCAGACCACGGGTTGGAAGCGTCAGGCCAAGGAAGACATGGTTGCACTTTTTCCGGGAAGGCAGCGACTGTGCAGAAAGATGCCGTCGCCGAAATCCGGGCACTCCACACCAAGATCGGTCAATTGGCCGTGGAAAAGGATTTTTTTTTGAGCGGGCCTTTGCCAAACGATGAATCGCGAGCGAAGGCGTGGAACGGTCGAGCGCGGGCATCCCCGACGCAGTATTTGCCGGCAGTGCCACATCCTCGGGCTGGACAGGCCGACGTGGTACCCGCCCGAAGGGCGAGTCGGTCAGGAATCTGGACTTGATGCGGCGTATCGACGAGCGATTCCTGGAGACGCCGTTTTACGGATCGAGCCAGATGCGGCTGCAGCGGCAGCTGGGCATCGATGTTGGGCGTGGCCGCGTGCGATGGTTGATGCTATCTGGTGGCCATCATGGACCGGCACAGCCGGGCAATTCTGTCCTGGCGGTTGGCCAAGACCCTGGACGCGGATTTTTGTGTCGTCGCCTTGGAAGAAGCCATGAATCGTTACGGGGTGCCGAAAATTTTCAACACGGACCAAGGATTGGAGTTCACTGGCCAGGACTCACCCAGGCGCTCGGGAACTGGTTCCGCTTCTACAACAAGCAGTGACCGCAAACGGTCTCTGCCATTTTCAACTTAATAACTTGACCAATTGCCGAAACTTGGCCAGAGAAATTTTCGGACGAGAAGAGGTTGCCTTCGCGCCCCTTCAGAAAGGGCAAGCGGTCCCTTCGTTGCGCCGTGTTGCCCCGTCAAAAAATGGATCGCGTATTTGTCGTCCGTGTGAGGAGCTTTCTTCTCCAGGATGCCTCTACAAAAACACGATTGTTTCTACAGAGTCCACCGAATGAAAATCCCACTGAATGATCTTTCTCGTGCCTATCAACATCACGCAGCCATTTATGATAAAATTTTGACCGAAGTCGGAGGCAGTGGGTATTATTTAAATGGACCTCGAGTCAATGCTTTCGCTGTAAAATTTGCCAAATATATAGGTACTACTTATTGTTTACCGGTAGGGAATGGTACGGATGCTCTGGAATTGGCATTGCGTGGTGCTGGTGTCAACGCAGGAGATCACATCTTGACAGTGGCTAACGCTGGTGGTTATACGACGACGGCATGTAATATCATTGGTGCTGTACCTAATTACGTAGATATTGATCCAGATACATTATTAATAGATTTGGATCAGGCAGTTTCCTTGGCAAATTCTCATACAAAAGCCATAGTTTTGACACATTTATATGGAGCAGTTGTTGACACAACTTTGCTAAAAAAAAAATTACTGGCCGCTGGTAAAGATAATATTCGTATAATTGAGGATAGTTCGCAGGCACATGGAGCAAAAATACATGATAAGTTGGCTGGTTGCTTTGGCGATATAGCGACATTTAGCTTTTATCCTACGAAAAATCTTGGTGCATTTGGTGATGCTGGGGCTATTATGTGTCATGATGTGGCCATTTTTGAAAAATTGAAATACCTCCATCAATATGGATGGAGCAGCAAGTATACGGTTTCACTTCCCCAGGGACGGAACAGCCGCATGGACGAAATCCAGGCAGCCATCCTTTTGGCTCGGTTACCCATGCTGGAAGAAGCGAATCAAAAACGTCGTAACATCTTAGATATCTATAGCAAAGCCGCTGCTTCGTCCCCCATTTCCTTCCCGAAGCGCTCCGGGCAAACGCCCGCCGCCCATCTCGCCGTCGCCATGGTGCCACATCGTGATTCCTTTCGGGCCTTTTTGGCAAAGCGCGGGGTTGCTACGGAAATTCACTACCCTGTGTTGGATTGCGATCAGCCCGGCTGGCAATCGCTACCGCACCTTGGCGCAGAGCTGCCACAATCGCGGCGTCGTTCGTCACAGATCGTGACCCTGCCCTGCTTCCCTGAAATGACCGCAGAAGAAATTCAGACCGTAGCTGATGCACTGGCGGCCTTTTATCAATGAATAAGCCAAAACCGACCTTCTCACTTGTTATTCCCGTCTATCGAAACGAGGGAAATATTCCGGCGTTGCTCGATACGATTGCCATGATGAACAAACATTGCAACGGGCAGATGGAGGTCATCTTTGTCGTGGATGGTTCGCCTGATAGAAGTTTGGAATTACTCCAGACATTATTGCCAGCTGTTGCCTTCCCGTCTCGTCTTTTAGAGCATAGCCGTAATTTTGGATCCTTTAGCGCCATACGCACGGGAATGGGAGTGGCTTCCGGTGAATATCTTGCCGTGATGGCCGCGGATTTGCAGGAGCCACCGGAACTCGTCCTGCAAATGTTCGATGTGCTGGCCTCACAGAGCGCCGATGTGGTTTTCGGTGAGCGCGTGGGGCGGGATGATCCTTTCTTTTCCAAGTCAGCTACCCCCGGCAAAGCCGGGGGCATGCAAGGCAGTGAACCGCTCAAAGCGGTTTAAGAGTGAGCCGGCTAAAGCCGGCGACTTCTAAACCAATTTGAGTTGATCTATCCGATGGTCTTCCT
>Ga0183096_1001919_pt1 | contig 15898 bp, 13 predicted proteins | sample Biomet5_FD_127791 | JGI IMG/M metagenome (GOLD analysis project Ga0183096, IMG submission 127791) | Microbial communities from bioreactor (seeded with sewage sludge) at LBNL, California, USA - Biofuel metagenome 5 (version 2) (version 3) | ecosystem: Engineered > Bioreactor > Anaerobic >... | reverse complement strand
GAATGATGCAAGGAGTAAATGCAAATCCAACCGTTCTTGTATTTCTTTTTGCTAACGCGGCTGCAGCGAGTACCGCATCAAGATCAGCCATTTCTGCAGCTTTTGCTCCTGAACATTTATACATAAAGAAAATGCCAGCAATACCGCGACGGTTTTGAAGGTGATTCTGATCTGCAGAGTTAACGTCATCATTGCCAACAATACTCTTTGTTGTAATGCCATCCATCTCACACATCTCTCCTGCCATATCAAACGTCATTATGTCACCAGTATAATTCCCATAAAGAAATAAAATACCTTTTCCTTCATCCACTTCTTTACATATTTGGTACACTTGATCTGCAGATGGTGATTGAAATACTCCACCAACACCACATCCATCCAACATCCCTTTTCCTACATAACCAAGAAATAGAGGAAGATGACCTGTTCCGCCACCTGTGACAATAGCAACCTTACCCGGTGTTTTTGTTTTAACACAATAGCAATGGAGATCGTCATTTACACATTTGACTTGATCACCATGAGCTGCATAAATACCTTTCAGCATATCTTCAACATACTCATCTGGTTTATTGATAATTTTTTTCATTGTTAAACTTCCTTATTTCTGAATTCCATGACGATTTCTTCCAATCTCAAGAAGTTTTTTTACTTCTGCTTCAGGTAAATCATTATTTCTTTTTGGGAAAAGCTGTTCTTTTATAGATAGGGTGTGAAGAATCAACTCGAGTGAAATACATTTGCTATAGGCATCAAGAGCGTTTTTACCAACAGCAATCATTCCATGGTTGGCAAGCAGGAACACATCATAACAATTGATGTATTGGCTCATACCTTTATAAATATCTGTCGAACCAGGGGTCCCATACGGAATTAAGGGAATCATCCCAAAAAGGATAAGGAATTCTGGACTACTTTTACATTCAATCGGTTGATTTGCAATAGCATAAGCCGTGCAATATGGAGCATGGCAATGGACGATAGCTCCAATGTCCGGTCTCATTTTGTATATTGCCGTATGCATTGGTGTCTCTGAAGTAGGAGCAAGAGGACCATCAATCCAGTTCCCGTTTGAATCTGTGGTAGCTAGTTTAGTAGTATCCAGTGAATCTTTACTCTGCCCAGTCGGAGTAAGAATGACTTTATCTCCGATGCGACGGGAAATATTTCCTTCAAAAGTTCCTACAACGCCACCTGTACTTAATTTTTTGGCAATAACAATTATTTCTTTTTTAACATCTTCAATAGTTTCCATTTATTACTCCTTTTTTTATCGTACAACTGTTTCTTGGGAAAACAATCATGTAAAAAAACAATTTGTAACGGTAAAACTGCACATTGACTATCGCGAGATTCATCACTGAGATCGTGGAGAAGGAAGAAGATATTCGCCTCCGTGACAAAAGCCACCTTCCTGCGATGCAGACTGGACATGGACACATGCTCATAGACGGGACCAAGCAGGAAACGAGGCTCAACAAATATGATTTTGTCTGGAAGCCTCTTATCTACCATCGGAAGCTCTGCGACAAGGTCAGGGGCTTCCTGCACACGATGGGCATTTCGGGCTGCATTCCCGAAAAGGGGGTATTTGTGTCTGATACAGTAAGAACCAACCAAATGATCAAGCAGAAACCAGCCAAATGATCAGAGGCTGGAAGAAGGCACTTGCAACATGTAGGCCTTCTTCCGAACATCTTCTCTGTCAGAAGCAATGACAAGGAGATGGAAGGAGCATGTTGCAAATGCAGTTAGGAGAGAGTATATGGGAACTTTACCGTTCGGGAAAGAGCCAGAGGAAGATAGCGAAGGTGTTCAAGGTCCAAGTCGAATACATGAGGTTTAGGCGACAGGCAAGAGACCTCCTGTTGACGGAGTGAGGCATCGAGATGAGGGGTAACAGGAGCTGCTAAGTCAAGGGCGTGTTCAGGTCAGCCAAGCACAACATAAGTTATGACCGGTTTAGACGTACCCATATGGAAAAGATCGATACGGAGACGATGTTTGGCTGTCTGGGACACAACATGAGGAAGCCAATGAAGTTTCAGAGGGGAATGTCAGGTTCCCTACTGGGAAGCCCCTGCCGTACTTCAGGATGGTTCTTTTAAGAGGTTGAAGAACCGGGTTGAGAAGAGATGATCCAAACAATCCAATGAAATTGCAAGAAGTTCTCACAAGTACAAGAAAAAGGATAAATAAGAAAGGGGAGCCAGCAGAATCCCAAACGGGACTTTTGCAACATCCCCTATGATTGTTTTAATCGTTTTTCAACAATTAACCTTCTTTCGTAATTACGTAATACTTGGATTTTCTCCTATTTGCAGAGCGTAACATTTTTCAATAAAAATGAGTTTATATTTTGGTTTTAGTATCCAAACTGCTGGGTGTTTTGGGTTGGATAATTGATTTGTCTATTTTTTTGTTTTGTTTAGTAATCCTCTTTTACGAAGCCAAAAGAAAAACCGTACAATATGTAATGTCTTACTCGTTTTCCTGTTTTCTCCTACTTTTTTGTTGTTTTATCTGCTTTTCTTTCAAAAAAACAATTTTATACTGAAATAACAAAATTTTTCTTTCAGGAGGAAAAAATGAAAAAGGTTGTTTGTTTGGTTCTTATAGCAACTTTGTTAATTTGCTCAGTTTGTGCAAATGGAACAAAAGAAGCTACAGGTTCATCTCCAATTGCTACTCAGAAAAAAGAAAGCAAGGAAGTTACGGTTTATTCTTCAATGGATACCGAATGGTCAAATCCATTAATTAAGGAATTTGAAGAGCAAACAGGGATTAAGGTGAATGTAGTGACTGCAGGGACCGGAGAACTGCTCGCAAGAATTGAAGCAGAAAGTTCAAATACATTGTGCGATGTTTTGTGGGCGGGCGATAGTGGTAATTCTCAAAGTTTTCAGGATAAATATGCTGAGAGTTATCAGAGTACAGAAGATAAATATTATGATGCACAGTATAAAGATGCAGAGAATCATAAGTGGTATGCTCAGCATATTGAATGCAACATAGCCATTTATAATAAGGATTTGGTAAAAGAGGAAGAAGCACCAAAGTCTTGGGCAGATCTTTGCGATTCCAAGTGGAAAGGCAAACTTTACATTCCGGATCCTGTTAAATCTGGTACAGGTCTTAATCATGTTATTGCTTTGATGCTTTCAATGGGGAAAGATGATGCATCAAGGTATGAATGGCTAAAGAAATTTGCTACAAACTTGGATGGAATCACAGCTTCAGGTTCTTCAATTGCCTATAAGGCAGTTGTAGATGGGGAGTATCCCATTGGTTTTACTTATGAAGAAGCCGCATTCCGCTATTTAAAAGCAGGTGCTCATATTGGGCTCATTTATATGAATGAAGGTGTTAATATCGCAAGAACATCAATTCAATTGTTGAAAAACAGTCCAAACCAAGAAAACGGAAAAAAATTCATTGATTTCATGCTAGGTAAAGAGGTGCAAAGCAAGTTTGGTACTGTAATCATGCGGCGTAGTGCTAGAAATGATTTGCCAGTAGTTGAAGGTATGCCAGCCTTGTCTACTATCAAAAGCTGTGGTGTCGTTGATCCCGTATGGAAAAATGATAACAAGCAAAAAATTATTGAAACTTTTAAAGACGCTTTAATTAAGTAGACATTTTGATGAAAAGGAGATGCGTGCAATGAATCAAGGTGTGAAGATTGACAATGTCAGTAAAACATATGGGGATTACAATGCAGTAGATCATATTTCCCTAGTTGTTAATCCAGGTGAGTTTTTCACATTGTTGGGTCCATCTGGTTGTGGGAAAACCACATTGCTTAGGATGATTGCCGGTTTTAATACAATTGATGGTGGTACCATCTCCTTTGATGAAACAGTTATAAACAATATTCCAGCTGAAAAGAGGAATATTGGTATGGTGTTCCAGAATTATGCCATTTTTCCGCATATGTCGGTTCGAGAAAATGTTGCATATGGGCTTGTGGCACGAAAAATAAAAAAAGATGAATTATCCCAACGCGAAAATGACATCATGAAATTGGTGCAAATATATGATTTTCGAGATAGAATGCCGAATCAACTCTCTGGCGGTCAACAACAACGTGTGGCTCTTGCTCGTGCATTGGTGATTAATCCAGGCGTTCTCCTTATGGACGAACCTCTTTCCAATCTAGATGCTAAGTTACGGATTGAAATGCGTTCGACAATAAAAAAAATTCAAAACCAAATGGGTATAACGACTATATATGTAACACATGACCAAGAGGAAGCTTTAGCAATTTCAGATCGTATTGCGGTCATGAAAAACGGCAAAATAATGCAGGTCGGTACCCCTTTTGATATTTATAGACATCCACAGAATGCTTTTGTTGCAGGTTTTATTGGCACCTCAAGTTTTATCCCTGCAAAAGCCAACAACGGAAATATTACTTTCGACAATGGAAAAGTTTTGAAGGGAATGGACTGTTCATACCATGGTAATGTGAGAATTGCGCTTCGCCCAGAAAATGCAAAGATTGTACCTTCTGGAACAGGATTAATAGATGCAGATATTGAACTAGCAATATTTCTAGGCGATTATATGCATTATGAACTTACTTTGGAGAACGGAGTTGGGATCCAAATCAATGAATACTTTCAAAGCGATTTGACTATTCGCAAAACCGGTGAGCGTGTTGGTATCTCTATCTTGTTGAATTCAATAACCATTTTCCAAGAGGATTGAAGATGATTAATAGGAAACATTTGAAAGTTAGTTTTTGGACCTGGACGGCATTAATCATTCTAATATTGTGTTTTGTATTTATAGTGTATCCTTTTGCCAAAATGTTTATTCAGAGTTTTGTGATGAGAGGTAAGTTTTCACTCGGAAACTATGTACGTTTTTTTTCAAAACGTTACTATCGAAATGCCTTGATCAATAGTTTCAAGGTATGCTTTGCTGCAACTATTGCAGCTGTTTTGGTTGGCTTACCTATGGCATATATTTCTTCTCGATTTAATATTGCAGGGAAACATCTACTGAATATTTTTGTTATCATTTCTTTAATGTCGCCTCCGTTTATTGGAGCTTATTCTTGGATTACACTTCTAGGAAGAAATGGATTTCTTACGAAATTTTTCCAGAAGGTAGGGATACACTTTGGATCAATCTATGGTTTTGGTGGAATTGTGTTGGTTTTTATTTTTAAGTTATATCCCTTTGTTTATCTTTATGTTCGAGGAGCTTTATCTAGTATGGATTCTTCTTTGGAAGAAGCAAGTGCAAGTTTGGGCATAGCTGGATGGAAGCGACTTGAAAAAATTACTTTTCCTTTGATTTTGCCAACATTAACATCTAGTGCTTTAATGGTTTTTATGAATGCTTTGGCGGATTATGGAACCCCATTGCTTATCGGGCAAGGGTATAAAGTATTACCAGTTATTATCTACGAAGAATACTTAAGCGAAGTAACAACAAGTACTTCGTTTGCAAGTGCTCTTTCCGTCATTATTGTACTTTGTTCTTTGCTTGTATTATTGTTTCAACAGATAGTAATTTCAAATCGGAATTATACAATGAGTAGTATGAGACCATCGAAAGTGATTCAATTGACCCCTGTAAAGCGTTGGTTGTGTACAATCTTTTGTTTTCTTATTGCAATTATCGGAATTTTACCTCAAATCACTGTTATTGTAACATCATTCTTAAAAACAAATGGGCCAATGTTTGTTCGTGGTTTTAGTTTTCAGAGTTATAAAAATGTATTGGATAAACTCGGACAAAACATTTTAAATACCTATCGTAATGCCTTGCTGGCTCTTGGAATCATGATTGCAATCGGTGTATTGCTTTCATATCTGATTGTGAAAAGGAATAGCAAAGTTTCTAAAGTACTGGATTCTATTATCATGTTTCCTTATGTAATTCCGGGGTCTGTCGTGGGAATAGCTCTTCTTTCTGCATTTAATCGTGGTGGTTTCGTCTTGGTTGGGACTTCTACCATCATTGTGATTGCATTGGTAATGAGGCGTTTGCAGTACACTTTGAAATCAAGTTCTTCAATTCTTTATCAAATTGACAGTAGTATTGATGAGGCATCGATTAGTCTTGGGGTTTCTCCACTTAAAACTTTTTGGAAAATCACATTTCGTGTCATGTTGCCTGGCGTATTGTCTGGAGCAGTTTTGAGTTTTGTTTCAAGTATAAATGAGTTGAGTGCATCGTTGATGTTGTATTCAGCGAAAACGGCAACGATTTCAGTGGCAATCTTCACAGAGATAATGCATGATGGATATGGCACGGGTGCTGCTTTGGCTACAATACTGACATTGACAACAGTAGTATCCTTGTTGGTATTTGATAAAATAAGTGGAAGCGAGCAAATCCTCTGAGATCCTTATATGGAAAAAAGGAAGAACAGCATTACGTATCCAAAGAAACTCATGTTGATATTGAGTTTCTTTGGTATTGCACCAGTGGTTGTTCTTAGTTGCCTTTTCTTTTTTGTATTTCGGATTCAAATGATTCAATCATTAAAAGATCAAGCAGAAGCAGAATTATCTTTTTCCCAAAAAAGTCTAAATCATTTGATTAGTTCTTATATAAGGAAAATGCAAGATATATCAAAAGATCCAGAATTAATAGAGTTTTTCCAAACTGGAAATGAAAATAGTTTATATGAATTGAATAAAACAATGTTTGCACAGTTGCGTGGTGAAACTAATGATTGTTCCTTATTCCTTGTTAGTGCAGTGGTAAATGCATATACAGGAACAACAGAAGTACCAGAGTTCTATAGGTTTTCTCACACACAAGAAAACTGGGGGCCATATAGGGTCTCGAATAGACAAAAACAATGGTATCTTTATGGAAATGATTCATTTTTTAGCCATGATGTTGACACGGTTTTATCTATCATCATGCCAATACATGAAAAAACAAAAATCATTGGGTATATAATTCTGAACATGAAAAGAAACGTACTTGGAACTGTTTTTAGCGATATTCCAGGCTTTGCTTATTATCTATATGATGAGTATGATTATCTTCTTTACACTACAGATAAAACTCTTGAACTCGGTTTTGATAAAGTGCCATCATCTCTGTCTGAGGCTGTTGTTGCAGATGACCGGTTGGTATTAATAGATATAATTGATGGAACAGGTATTTATTTAGCATGTATGGTTCTACTTGATAGTGTCGGTAGAGCGTCTCACTTGGTTATACAAATTGTGTTGGTTCTTATCCCAATTATTTTCTTTTTTTGTTTATTGCTATCTCGTTATTCAGCCAATAGAATTTCACGTCCAATAATTGAAATTATTAAAAAGATGGAAAAGGTTGAGAAGGGTGATTTCTCTCAACATTTGGAAGTTCAGGGGAATGATGAGATATCAAATTTGAGGAATGCATTTAATACGATGGTACAAGAATTGGATGAATTGGTAAGAAATGTAAAAGAAAAACAGGATCGGTTACGAATTGTTGAAATACAAAACTTACGAGCACAAATTAATCCACATCTTTTGTACAATGTTCTCGATATGATCCGTTGGGAAGCAACACTGGGACATATTGAACAAATGCAGTCAATCATTTTGGATTTGTCGAAAATACTTAGAGTTTCTATGAGTAATCTCGATGATGTGGTTTTTGTACGAGATGAATTGGATTATTTGCGAAGATACACAAATCTTCAAAATTACTTTTATAAAAACTTAGACGTAGAATTTGCCGTTGAGGATGATGTATTGGACTGTAAAATCCCCAAACTAATACTACAACCAGCTATTGAAAATTGTTTGGTTCACGGTTTTTGTCACCATCCACTTTCACCCCAAATTAGAATTTCAGGGAATAAAGAAGGGGCTTACTTGCATTTTGAAGTTTGGGATAATGGGGAAGGAATTCAACCAGAGAAAATGCTTTCTCTAAATGATCCAGATAATTCAAATGACAGAATTGGAATTTATAATATTCGTAAACGACTCATATTGTGTGGCGATAGTCAATGCGGAATTTCTTTTGAAAGTACTGTGGGTTCGGGAACAAAAGTGATCATGCGGATAAAGGAAATGAAAAATGGATGACGAAAAATATCGAGTAATGATTGTTGAAGATATTGATGATATTCGCCATGGTCTACGAATCAGCATTGATTGGTTGGGACATGGTTGCATTGTCATTGGTGATGCAGATTGTGGTTCGGCTGCATTGGAGCTTTATGCTAAGCTTAATCCTGATATTATTCTTACCGATATTAGAATGCCAGATTTCTCTGGACTAGAATTGATTGAAAGAATCCAAGTTCTTGATAAGCATTCTTCCTTCATAATTATATCAGCTTATGATGAGTTTTCATATGCTCAGAAAGCTTTGGAACTTGGTGCAATTTGTTATCTTCTGAAACCAATTGATCCTAAAGAATTATATGCTGCATTAGACAAGGCTAAAAGAGCAGTGGATCGTAATCGTCGCAATAATTCCATAGATACGATGTATGAAAACAGTAAACAGTATGAACAGATTATTGATATGCTTGATACCATTAATTCTTATGCAAGACAAGAGAAATATTTGAAGCAGGCAATAGAGATAATTGCAATTCATTACAATGAAAATATTACTGTTGATTATGTTTCTTCCTTGATGCATATAAGTAGTAGTTATTTAATAAAACTTTTTAAAAATCAAACTGATTATTCATTTATTGATGTTGTTACTGTATATCGGCTTAAAAATGCTATAAAACTTATGAAAGAAACAGACTTAAAAGTTTATGAGATATCAGAAAAAGTTGGGTATAAGGATCCTCGGTATTTTAGCGATGTTTTTAAGAAATACTTTGGGATTAGTCCATCGCATCATAGCAATGAGAAAATATAAGGTAGGGGAAAAATGAAAACGGTATCATCGTATGAGATAGCAAAAATGCTTTTAACTGTTTCACAAGAAATGTCATTAAATAAGTCGTATCTCGTGGATATAGATAGCAAAATCGGAGACGGGGACCTTGGTTTAACCATGGAAAAAGGTTTCGTTGCTGCCTCGAGATTTGCCCAAGCAAATTCAAAATTGCCTCCTTCTGAGTTATTGATAAAATCTGGATTTGAGATAATTAAAGTTGCACCTTCGACTATGGGAAATCTGATGGGTAGTGGTTTGATTCAGGGAGGCAAAGCTGTGAACGGAAAGGACACGCTGTCCTCAAGTGATCTAGTTTTGTTTATGGAAGGATTCTTACAAGGAGTACTTATCAGAGGAAAAGCTCAGGTTGGTGAAAAGACGATAGTAGATGTATTGGTTCCAACAGTAGAAAAAATGAAGTCATATAAAGGTGAATCTCCTATTGAGGTATTACGTGAAGGCTTAAAAGGAGCTCAAGAAGGTATTGAAACAGAACATGAGATGATGAATCAGCATGGAAAGGCTGCTGTATTTAGGGAGAAAACTATCGGGATGAAGGATCCAGGAAGTGAGGCGGTTCTCATAATGATTAAAGCTTTTGTGGAGGGACTTGGTAGTTGATGCAGGTTTTGTTATAAATTCAGCTGGAATATGATTCCATCCGTTGTATAATTCCCTTTATCGGAGTTGACGGATGGATGTATTGGCCCTCAAACAGAAATTCTTTCTGAAGACACTGGGAATGCTGGTGCTTTGCGTCATTGTTCCGTTATGCGCCTTCTGCTGTGCGGCTTTTCTGATCCAGCACAATTTCATCCTCCCGGTGCAGAATCAGAATGCCCTGTTGCTTGCAGACCAGGCCATTACCAGTTTTGACAATGATGTGGAAGAATTTACTGTGTTTGCTCTTTCTTCCATGGGGAGCGGACGGGTTCCCATTACCGTCAAACAGTTGCTGAATTCTATTTCGTTCGGATATGAGGACCTGATTCTCTTCAACAACATGAAGGAGCAGATTGCCACTATCAAGAACAATACCATGTATGTTCAGGAGATTGCTGTCTGGTTTGAGAATGACCAGATGGCCTATCTCTCCAATTCTGGCAAACTTGAGTTGCCACAATCCTGCCTCTGGTTCGATTCTTTTACGAAGCATTCGAAGGACTATTCCTGGTGGACTGTCACTGGAAGTTCCAAACGGTTTGATGGGCAGGACATCGATGTGATTTACCTGTGCCATCTGTTGGGAAGCTCAGGAATGATTGCCATTGCCATTGATCCCGTGCTTATGGAGCAATCCTTGACGGCAAACTTTCCCCAAGACGGAGAAAGCCTGCAGGTTTATTCGGAAGACGGAATTCTGCTCATCGGCAACCCCCAACCGATGGATGAACGGCATTTTCTGACCTTTGAATCCGCTTCTTCCCAAACAGGATGGCGAGCGGTGCTCGCTGTGCCCAAATCCCATGTCTTTGCTTCGTCCCGCCAATTCCTTTACCTAGTGCTGGTTTTCATCGGTTCCGCGATGGTTATAAGCCTGATCCTGGCTTTTGCCTTTGCCCGTATGCGAACCCGGCAGGTGGCGAATCTGCTCGATATGATACATGCCGCAGAGCAGGGCAAGAACCTGCCTCCGGTCGGGAGCCTCCAGAAAGAAACCACCACCTATGCCTATATCTCCCAACGCCTTCTGGCTTCGTTTCTGGAGACCAATTACCTGAAGACCCAGTTGGAAACCAAGAAGCTGAAGCTGGCTAATGCCGAACTGGTGGCTCTGCAATCCCAGCTCAATCCGCATTTCCTTTACAATACTCTTGAGACGCTGAACTGGAAGTGCTATCAGCTGACCGGAAAGCCCAATGAAGCGACATACATCGTCGAGGAGCTGTCGGATATCCTCCATTACGCCTTGGGCAGAAAAGGGGTCTTTGTCTCCTTTGATGAAGAGCTGGAGTATATCAGGAGCTACTTGGAGATAATGCAACTCAGATATAAAGATCTTTTTGATGTCCGGATGGAGATAGGGGAAGGCACCGGAAGCTGGAAGGTACCGGGGATGATTCTCCAGCCCTTGGTGGAAAACGCCATTGCACACGGATTGAAAAAGGCGGAACGGAAAGGCACACTGCTGATCAAATCCTATCTGATCGATTCCTCGCTGTGTGTCGAAGTTTCGGATGACGGGGCGGGTATGAGTCCTGAAAAGCTGGAAGAAATCACCCGTTCGCTGGAAACGGATGAATTGCAGAGTGATCGGATCGGTCTTGCCAATGTGGATCTGAGACTTCATGTCCTTTATGGAAACCATCTTGAATTGACCAGCGCACCGGGAAAAGGAACCATTGTCAGATTGTTCATTCTCGAGAAGGAATGCATCGATGTATAGGCTGATAATTGTGGATGATGAAGTGTCGATTCGTGAAGGACTGGCTTCATTTGACTGGCTCAGTCTGGGGTTTGAGGTTGCCACAACGCTAACCAATGGACAGGAGGCTCTGGATTACATTCTGACGCATCCGGTCGACGCCGCACTCTGCGATGTCCGCATGGAGGTGATGGACGGGCTGAAATTCGCAGATGAGGTAAAAAAACGCAACCTTGCAGTCAAGATTGTTCTGCTTACAGGTTTCAAAGATATGGATTATATCAGTCGGGCTATGCACTCAGGCTGCTATGACTATCTGCTGAAACCCACCAAGTTTTCTCGGCTGATTGCTGTTTTCACCGCCTTGAAAGCAATCCTGGACACCGAGTGGAAAGCAAGAACAGCAAGTGCGGCGGTGTATACAGAGAGCAGTGATAACGACGTGATTGGGTATGCAAAAGCCTTTATCGCCTCTCATCTGGATACCGCTAGTCTGGATTCCCTTTCCGCCTATCTGGGGCTTTCACCCGTGTATGTATCCCGTCTGTTCAAGACCCGTGCAGGAATGTCTTTTGCCGAGTATTACCAAAATGCACGTCTTGAGAAGGCGCGTGAACTGTTGCGGGTTCCCGAGAATTCCATTGGCCGGATAGCCCAGTTGCTGGGGTACAGCAATGCAACCAATTTCGCACGTGCCTTCAAGTTGCTTTCAGGGGAATCTCCGACCGATTACCGTACACATCTGATGTTGAAAAATGATTCAATGTGATTAATTTTGACGCTCGCGCAAAACCGGAATGGGGGCGAAAATTTTCATGATGGATACCAGAAAAGGAGGTTTCCGAATGAAAAGAAAACTTTTGGTTGCGTTGTTGGCATTTGTCTTCGTTTTTGCGGTTTTTGCCCAGGGTTCGCAGGAGCAGAAATCCGCAGATGATGGTAACGTGACGCTTCGTTTCGGATGGTGGGGCGGTGACAGCCGTCATCAGGCTTATATCGCTGCAGTGAACAAATATATGGAACTGCACCCGAATGTGAAGATCATTTGCGAGTACGGCGGTTATGACGGCTATCGCGAGAAACTCTATACCCAGCTTGCCGGCGGCAATGCCCCTGACATTTTCCAGAACCATTATACATGGCTGCAGGAACAGGCGAACATGTCGGATAAGGCGGTCGTAAGGGATTTCAACGATTTCAAGGACATCATTGATTTCTCCATTTATCCTGAAGGATTTCTTGAAAAAAACACCGTATACAACGGCAAGGTGCTTGCACTTCCTTCTTCCGTGAACACATTTGCGGTTGTCGCGAACAAAGCTGTACTTGATAAGATAGGATTTGATTATGACGCCGACTGGACATGGGATGATTTCTTCAAATTCAGTGCGGGACTCAAGGCTATAGATCCTTCCTATTACTTTGAAAACGGACTTACTGCAGGCAGCATCCACATGTACTGGTTCCTCGATTACCTCGCACAGCTCACCGGCAAACCGTTTGATACCGATTACCAGCTGAACTACACCGTGGATGAGCTTACCCAGACTTTCAGGTTCTTCAAGAAATACTTCGACCAGAAAGTGATTGAACCGCTTGGAACCTGCGAACTGTATAATGGCAATTTTGCTCAGAATCCCACATGGATCAATGCAAAATCCGGTATCCTCTTCGGTATGCTCTCAACCCTTGAGAACTATGTAAACGCAATGGGTGATTACGCCAAGGATGCCACGGTTATCAAGCTTCCGATGATGAAAGACGCAAAAGACCCGTTCAACAAGATGATCGTCGGCCAGTGCTTCTCCATTTCTGCTTCCGTGAGCGAACGCAATGCTGTTGAAGCCGCCAAGTTTCTCAACTGGATGGACACCAATCCCGAAGCGGGCACAATCCTGAAGCTTTCACGCGGCATCCCCGTGAGCGAAGTCCAGAACAAGGCGCTTGCTGATGCTGGTCTCCTGAATCCGCTCGTGCTTAAGGCCCAGCAGTTTGCTGTCATGCAGGGGCAGGGTGTCGGCCAGACCGTGATTTCCAGAAACAATGAAATCACCAAGATCGGCAACGATATTATCTCCGCTCTTGCTTTTGACCGCATTACACCCGAGGAAGCGGCAAAGCAGTATTACAGTCTGGTTACCGACAAACTTGCAGAACTCAAAGCATCTCTCTAATCGCTTTTATCCGAAGGGGGGGGAAGTCCTCTTCCCTCCCTTTACCCCTCAAGGACCATTCTATGATGAATCAAATTCATATTGGAAAAAAGTCAATGTCAGTCGGCTATTTCTATGTACTGCCGTGGCTTATCGGTTTTGTTGTTTTTGGGGCATATCCGCTCTGCGCCTCACTATACTATTCATTCACCAATTTCGGGATGCTGAATACTCCCAAATTCATCGGGTTTGCCAACTATGCGAAAATGTTCACCAAGGACCGTGAATTCTGGCCGTCCCTTCTGGTGACCTTCAAATATGTGTTTCTTGCTGTACCCCTCAAGCTTATTGCCGCCTTCTTCTTTGCCATGTTGCTTAACCACAAACTGAAGGGTATCAATATCTTCACCACAGTCTATTATCTGCCGTCAATTCTAGGGACTAGCGTCTCCATTTCAATTCTCTGGCGCTTCCTGTTCTCCCTCAACGGCCTTGTCAATAATGCCTTGGGAAAGATCGGCATCGGTCCTGTCCCGTTCCTTGAAAGCCCAAAGTACGCTCTGATGACACTGAGCCTGCTGGTTGTGTGGTCTTTCGGCTCCTCCATGGTTGTGTTCCTGGCGGGTCTGAAACAGATTCCCAAGGATTATTATGAGGCCGCCAATCTTGACGGAGCCTCCTCCTTCAGAACGTTCTGGAAGATCACTGTCCCCTTGGTCAGTCCTTCCTTGTTCTTCAATCTGGTCATGCAGATGATCAACTCCTTCCAGTCTTTCACCAGTTCGTTCGTCATCACTCACGGCGGACCGCTGAATTCGACCTATCTGTATATGATGAAGCTTTATAACGAAGCTTTCGGAAACTTCAAGATGGGCTATGCTTCAGCACTCTCCTGGTTCCTGTTTGTGGTCATTCTCATCGTCACAAGCATTCTGTTCAAGTTCTCCGACAAACATGTGTATTATCTGGAGTAGGAGGGGCATATGAAGCACAAAATGAAAGCCGAAACAACGACCTACATCGTTCTGATTGCTGTCGGTATCCTGATGATCTATCCACTCATCTGGCTCTTGTTTGCCACCTTCAAGTCCAATAAAGAGATTTTCAGCAGCATAAAGATGCTCCCTGAAATTTGGGATGTTTCCGGATATGTGGAAGGTTGGAAGGGCACAGGCCAGTACACTTTTGGAAGTTTCATGGCGAACACTCTGAGAATGGTATTGCCCACGGTCTTTGTCACGATGATCATGAGCACCATCGTTGCCTACGGATTTGCCCGTTTCAATTTCAAGCTGAAGAAAATCTTCTTCACCATGATGATTGCCACGATGATGCTGCCCAATGCGGTTTTGATCATTCCCCGCTATCTGCTCTTCCGCGATTTGGGATGGCTGGATTCCTATAAACCCTTTATCATCCCCCAGTGCTTCGCCTTTTCCGCTTTCTTCAACTACCTGATGATCCAGTTCATCCGGGGCATTCCCCATGAACTTGATGAATCGGCTCAGATGGACGGGCTGGGATCGTTCAGAATCTTGGCATATATCATTGCACCGCTTTGCAAATCAGCCCTCTGCACCGTGTTTATTTTCCAATTCATGTGGACATGGAACGACTTCTTCAATGTCCTGATTTACATCAACAGCATTGCGAGATATCCTCTTGCCTTGGCACTCAGGATGTCCATTGACGCCGAGTCACTCATACAGTGGAACAAGGTGCTGGCAATGTCCTTTGTGTCGATCATCCCTGTTGTGGTGATCTTCTTTCTCATGCAGAAATACGTGGTTGAGGGAATCGCCACGAGCGGAATGAAAGGGTGAGTGGATGAATAAGCCGAATATCCTTCTGATTTTTACGGACCAGCAGCGGTTTGATGCCCTCGGTGCTGCCGGAAACAAGGTAATCAGAACCCCGAATATGGACAGCCTCGCAAAGGAGGGCAGGATGTATTCCTCCTGTATGAGTCCTTCTCCGCTTTGCCAGCCGGCGCGTGCCTGCGTGGTCAACGGGCTGACCGCAGGGAGACTGGGGTGTCTCGAGAACAATGTCCCACGTTCCTATGACCCTGGAAAAGCGCTTCCACGGCTACTCCATGATGCAGGGTATTACTGCAAGGCTGTTGGAAAGATGCACTTCTCGAACAAGCCGTATGAGGTGGATTACGGAATGGACGATATGGTCCTTTCCGAAGAGACCCGTGGCGTCCGTTTCACCAAGCAGAAAGAGGATGTGGTTTTTGATGACTATGACAAGTTCCTCATCAGGAATCATCGCTGGGGATGGGACAAGCCCACGGAAATCGGGTACAACGAGATCAAGCCGTTGTTGAATCCGCTTCCTCCAGAGTACCATGTCACCAGATGGTGCGGTGATGAAGCCGTAAAGTTCTTGAAGACCCAGAAGAAGGCTGACAAGCCGTTCTTCCTGTGGACTTCGTTCGTGAAACCACACGTCCCTTACGACTGCCCTCGGCATTTGGCCACCCTGTATGATCCTTCCT
>Ga0183096_1001918_pt1 | contig 15905 bp, 17 predicted proteins | sample Biomet5_FD_127791 | JGI IMG/M metagenome (GOLD analysis project Ga0183096, IMG submission 127791) | Microbial communities from bioreactor (seeded with sewage sludge) at LBNL, California, USA - Biofuel metagenome 5 (version 2) (version 3) | ecosystem: Engineered > Bioreactor > Anaerobic >... | reverse complement strand
ACCAGCGTGACCGCCTCCTACGACGACGAGCTTCTGACGCTGGTCACATGCGCCTATCACACGGAAAACGGGCAGTTTGTGGTGGTGGCGAGAAAGGCCGGATAGTGGAAGCGGTAGTCGGCAGGGCAGGCATAACACACTATACTTTGCTTTGCAAAGTGTGTGGCATGGGCGCTGCCCCGTACTGGGTCTGAGGCATTTCCCCGCAAGCATTTCTGTTTTTGCGCAAAACCGTTTTAGAAAATACGTGCCGCTGTCCATACCTTTAAAAGTGTTCTTGACAAATGGTACACATGGTGAAAAGGATGACCAAAGCACTCAAGACTTCAACAAGCGGATACTATGAATGGCTGAAGAACGGCAGAAAAACAAAAAGGGATATGGAAGATGAGAAATATCTTTCATTCATCCGAATAGAGTTCAACAAAAGCCGTCAGACCTATGGGCCACGGCGATTATCGAAGGTATTACAACAAACGTACAAGCTATTAACTGAAATAATGAAGGACGCAGTTTTCGCCAAGATACTATTTATGGAAAAGCAGAATTTGCTGACAACTATATTTCAATCATACACAATCTCGTCAAGAATGAGCAGGTAGACCCGATGAATGCGTTTTTACAGCTTACCCAGAGTTCAATTGTCTTTCAAGCCTTCCGATGTGCGTCTTCAGCGGAAATTGGCATACCGGTTTCACTTTTTCCTATTTAAGTGATTGCAATGCTCTTCTGAATTGAACCGCAAACATTGTCCCGGTTACGGAAACGGCTATAATATCCGCAACGGGTTCAGCCAGATATACCGCTGTGGTTTGATTGGTGAAAACCAGAGGCAGAATATAGATCAGGGGAATCAGCAGGATGATCTTTCTGAGCACCGCCAAAAACAACGAAGTTTTGGCGTTTCCAATTGCGATAAAGGTCTGCTGACAGGCAAGTTGGACCCCAAATATAAGCGATGCGGCAAAATAGATGCGCATTGCGCTTGTCGTAAATCCAATCAGTTTTTGATCGGATGTAAAGATACCTGCAAAAATCTGCGGGAAAAGTATGACCAAGAGCCACAACACCGTTGAAAAAGCTACGCTGCATTTTAACAGCATTAAAAATGCTTCCTTTACACGCTGAGCATTTCTCGCACCAAAATTATAGCTGATGATCGGCTGCGCACCCTGCGTGAGTCCAACAAGCGGAAGCATCGAAAACTGCATGATGCTCAGGAGTATCGTCATTGTGCCGACGGCAATGTCCCCGCCATATTTGAGAAGCGAGGCATTAAAGCAGATGGCAATCAGGCTTTCGGTAGCCTGCATGATGAATGGAGCAAGCCCGAGCGCGACGCAGGGGAGCGCGATCCTGCGCTCAAGCCTGAAATTCTCCTTCTTTAGCTTCAAAACGGTCTTTCCACCGCAAAGAAAATGAATGACCCAGGCAGCTGAAACAGCCTGCGATATGACCGTTGCCAGCGCCGCGCCAGCGACGCCCATATGGAAGGCAAAGATAAATATAGGGTCGAGTATGGTGTTGCATACAGTGCCGATCAGCACAGAGTACATACCGACCTTCGCGAATCCCTGCGCTGTGATAAAGGCGTTCAGGCCAAGTGCTAGCTGTACAAACACCGTGCCGAGCACGTATATGCTCATATAACTCATTGAATAGCCGATGGTATTTTCACTTGCGCCAAAAACCAGCAAAAGCTTTTCTTTCCAGATATAAATAGTAACACTCAGAATAACGCTGATGATCAGAAGCATGACAAATGAATTGCCGAGAATTTTTTCGGCTGTTTTATTGTCGCCCTTTCCCATATAAATTGAGGCTCTGGGCGCGCTGCCCATGCTCACGAGGGCGGCAAACGCCGAAATCAGCAGGATGACCGGCATACAGACTCCGACACCAGTCAGCGCCAGAGTGCCTTCACCGGGAATATGTCCGATATAGATACGGTCAACAAGGTTATACAGCATATTGACAAGTTGCGCCGTGATTGCGGGTATGGAAAGCCTGAAAAGGAGCTTTCCAATTTTCTCAGTTCCTAAAAAAGTACTATCTGTTCCCATTATCTCTATCCCTCGTTTATAGTCCGTTCGCATTATTTGCGTTGTCAAAGATCATAGCCAGCAGCGTCTCAAACATTTTGATCTCGTCAGCTGCCATCCCCGTGAAAAGTATCTTAATAAATCTCTCCTGCTCGGCTCTTGCATCCGCAATAATGGGAATCGTTTTATCTGTTAAATGAAGATGGATGACCCGCCTGTCATTCTCGTCCGGAATTCTCACAAGCAGGCCTTTTTTTATGAGGTTCTCAACGGAGGTTGAAACATAGCTCTTGACAATCATCCGCATTTCGACGATATCCCTTGCCGTATCAAAGCCAGGGTTGTTTGCAAGAAAAACAAGGATATCGGCTTCATTTTGATTGATTTGGTACCTTTGGCAAACTCCTTCAAACTGCTTTTCATAAAGCCGTTTCATTTGCTGAGCGCTGACCAGAAGTTTTGTCGGATTGTTCATCATGTCGCCTTTCGATTTGTTCTATATTATACTGTTCTAAATATAACAATTATATAGACGTCAACCCGGAATGTCAAGCAGCAATCTTTGCGATTATTGACAAAGCAGAATACTGTTATTGCAATATGGATGAACGCAGGTTCAATGAACACACGTTCATCCATATTTGAAATGAGGGCGATACACTATGGCTAAAAAGGTAAACATTATCGGGGCAGGCCTTACCGGCCTGAGTGCGGGAATTTATCTGCAGCAAAACGGTATTGACACGGAAATTTTTGAGCTTTCAGGCTGGGCGGAGTGTGCACGGCCTGGTGAGAAATGGATACCGATTTGACGGTTGTATCCATTGGATGGTCGGTACGAAGCCCGGCGATGGATTTAATAAGTTGTACCGTGAAGTAGGCGCGCTCGAAGAGAATACGGTAATCTATAACGCAGACTCCATCTTTTTGGAACTGGGCGGCGTAATGTATGAGACCCCGATGGAGATTTCAAAATTCAGAGCCTTTTTACATGCGCTCTCAGAAAAAGACGGGGATAGAATTGACGAGCTCTGCGGTGATATCACTGCCATGATTCATACCAAAATGCCAACAGAGGCACCTTCGAACCTTTCCGAAATGATTGGGTTTATGAAGGACAGCAGAGGATTTTTAAGCCTTGCACGCAAATATCTCGGTCGGACGGTCGGCGAGGTCGTACAGGGCATTCAAAGCCAAACGATCCAGGATATTCTGACCGCACTCATGCCGGCTGAATTTTCAGCGGAGGCTCTTATTATGATGCTGGGCACACGCATGAGCGGGAATGCCGGGTATCCGATGGGTGGCGCGCTTGAAATGATACGGCGCATGGAGGCAAAGTACCGTTCGCTCGGCGGCAAAATCAATTTACACGCCAAGGTGGATGAAATCGTTGTTGAAAACGGTAAGGCCACAGGCATACGGTAAAAAGGGGCCTTTTATCATGCAGACGCCGCTGTTGCCGCCTGCGACGCATACGATACGCTCCAAAATATGCTTGGAGGGAAATATGCGCATCCACAACTGAATGAAATGCTGAAAACCGCACCGCTTTTTGAGCCGCTGGCGCTTGTCTCGTTTGGGCTGACGAAGAATTTAACATTCCCTATTCCATGCGTTACGAGTGCCCGGAAGGTATCCAGGTGATGCCGGAGGTTATGCAGCATTCTTTCAGCATCCGTTCATTCGATTTTGACGCGTCCGCGGCACCGGAGCATTGCAGCAGCGTCATGGTCATGCTGAGCGCACCGCTCGACTATTGGGAAAAACTGCGTGCGGAGGATCAAGCTGAATACAAAAGGCAAAAGCAACAGCTGGCCGCTGCGATTATAGATGCCGTCGAACGGCGGATTCCGGGCTTCAGGGATGCTGTCAGCGTTGTCGACGTCGCCACGCCCGCGACATATGTGCATCTGGCGAACCTGTACCGCAGTTCGTTTGAAGGCTTTACACCCACTCCCGCCGCGCTTAAAGCGAATATTAAAAAGCAGTCCCTGGCGTAAAAAATTTCTGTATCTGCTGAAGATTCGAGAAAAGCAGAAGGCGGAACGAAGACAGCAGATTCTTGAATGCGGCCTTGACATGATTGTGAGCCGCGGCTTTGAGGCGACAAAAATCAGGGACATCGCGGATAAGCTTCAAATCAGCGTGGGGCTTTTCTTCAATTATTTTGAATCGAAAGAAACGCTCTATGAGGAGCTTGTAAAGATCGGACTTTCCGGACCCGCGAGTGTACTGAAGCTGAATACGGATGAATTAGAACCGATTGCGCTTTTTGAAAAAATGACGGAAGCTATTTTTGAGTCACTCCGCAATGATTCCATTGCCGCGAAAATGTTTCTGCTGATGGCGCAGACAATCAGGTCGGAAACAGCGCCGGAAAGAGTTAAAAAACTGGTTGCTGGTTTTGATGTTGTAACACCGCTGCTGGTAATACGCAAAGGTCAGCAGCGGGGCCAAATCAAATCCGGCGACCCAACAGCTCTCATCGTCGCCTATTGGGGAGCGGTACAGGGAATTTCAGGATACTTTGCCTTGTGTTCGGACTTACCGCTGCCGCAAAGCAGCTGGGTCGTGAATATTTTAAAAGCATAGTTTTTGATTGAAGTATGTTCCGCTTTATGCCACATTTATTGCATTCTTCCTAAAAACTTGCTGGTGACGGTTTTCAACCTTACAAATTTAAAAGCATCAAAGTGGGCATATGGGTTGGGGATATAAAATCGCGGTTGTAGATGGGCAATAGGAAGAGCTCTGCTTTCTGAACTGTTGGATATACATTTATCGCTTACTGCCCTGAATGTTGTGGGAGCTTCTATGAACCTCAAAAAAGGGCGCCACAGTAATATCAAGGGGTTTCCGGCTTTTATATAAAAAAGGGCGCCGCTCTATTTTTGTATTGATTGCCGTTTTTTTATGGTTGATTTTGTCGTTCTGCTCGCTCGCGCGTTCAACTCCTGCCAGAGTGAAGCAGGAGTGCTGATAAATCAGAGAAATGAGGGCTTCTACTTTCTTGTGTAGAAGCCCCCACAAGCCGCATAGACTCTGGCTTTTAGGCCATAAATCTTTTTTGTTGGCTTTTTTTGGGGCTAAAATAAATTATAGAAACAATCCATCCAAAAGGGGTGGACGCAAAGTTTAGGGCATTCTGTTATAAGACAGGTGACAGGCGGTTACCGAAAGGAGTGTGGATAACAAAAGAAAACATTTGTAACAAGAAAAACCTCGTTTGGGTATGTTGCTCGTGTCGGAAATTTACTGATGTGGAAAAACAAGAAAAAAGAAGGAGGCGAGTTTTTAATGTTTAGAAAGACTTTTAACAAGAAACTTATTTCGACGATGGTTGCTGTGGCGACGGTATTTTCGTTAATGGCCACACCGGCTTTTGCAGCTGCAGATTCTGGGGTTGCGATTACAGGCGGTAATTTATCAGGGGGGGTATTACTTTCGCGACCTTCACCGGCATTACTTTGGATGGTACACAAAAAACATCAACGGCCGATTGGGCCATTGCCGATGTTGTTGATCCTAGAGAAACAGGTGATGGCTGGAAGGTGGTACTTATGCTCACACAGCTTAAGGAGTATAATACTGAAACTTCTGAATATGTGGCTGAGGGGGAATGCCTTGGCTACTTCGTCTGTGAAAGTGACAGCTGTGCCTGTTGTTAGTGATGCTGATCCTGCTGGTCGCACGTAATTGAAGCGATAAAGGTGCCGAGCGATTATGCGGAAGGAACAATACGCATTTCTTTCGGCAAAGATAATACGCTCGACAGCATTACAATTGCAGATGAAATCATTAGCATCACTCGTTAAAAGCCATTGCTCGTTAACGATACCCTGCCCGTTAACGATACCTCCTCTCGTTATCGAAATCCCTGCGACCAGCTAAAATGGTGCATTGTATCAAAGTATTGCAGGAAACACAACTATCGAGGGACTGCTCGTTAACGATTTATGCACCAAAAAATCATGCCTGCTCGTTAACGAAAGCCCTGCCCGTTAACGATACCTCTGCTCGTTAACGAAACTCCTGCGACCGATGAAAATGGTGCATCGTATCAAAGATTCTCGGTCAACACATGTTGCATCAGGAATGACAGCTTTGTTTGGCATCCATGTGCAGGCATCAGGAAAGGCAACTGGGGAAAGACATCAGGGTCAAAAGTTTTTGGAAAGCTATCGGGGTAATCCGATGGCTTTTCCTTTTCTTTCGGAAACACCTCCGACATTAACGGCCGTCTCGGCAGCCGCAGGCTTGCTGAAACAGGGTGACATTTCTGCTGGCAATTTTCAGCCTTGCGGCTTTGTTAAGCGGAGTCTATAATAAACTATAATTATATTTATAAAAGGATGCTTTGATGGAACTGGGTTTGATGATCCTCGAAGCGGTGGCGCCCGCCGTCGCGCTCGCGCTTTTTCTGATTCTCACCGATCGTTACGACAGAGAGCCCAAGCGGCTGTTGCTTCTCGTATTCGTCCTGGGGATGCTTGTTACTCTTCCCACGCTGATCGTGGAAAACATTGGGCAGATGTTCAATATATTCAGCGGTCTTAGCGGCAAATTGTTTGAAGCTTTCATTGTTGTCGGCCTTGCCGAGGAATTTTTCAAGCGTCTCGTCGTCGTCAAAACGGTGTTCCGCCATCCCGCGTTCAACGAACGGCTGGACGGCATTATTTATTGCGGTATCACGGCTCTGGGTTTTGCCACTCTGGAGAACTTCGCCTATATCCTTTCCTATTCTTCTTCGTCACCCGACATTTGGATATCACGCGCGTTTCTCAGTGTCCCCACCCATATGCTTCTTGGCATCACGATGGGTTATTATCTGTCCATGGCGAAATTCTGCAGCGACCCGAATCTGTGCCGGAACTACTACCGCCGTTCGCTCTATATTCCCGCGCTGCTTCACGGTACGTTCGATTTCATCCTGATGACGGACATCCCGCTGCTCTCGCTGCTGCTGCTTCCCTTCGTCGGTTATCTTTGGGTATCGGGCATCATCAAGCTGCGCCGTTATTACAAGGAGTCAAAAGCGATTCACAATCTGCCTTTATAAAGCCTCTGTTCAAATAATTTACATTTGACTGGAATCCATTGATTCATTTAAAATATATGTATCTGAAAGGAGGGGCATTATGCAACTTCGCCCTCCGCATGTCCGCTTAAAAAAGATATTGTTTGAACTGCTTTGGCTGTTGCCGGGGCTTGTTTTTTACGGCCTTTTCCGTCTGGCTTTCCTATGGCCGGCGTTCACCGAATCCGTTTATTCGCGAGGGGTGTTCCGCGGTATCGGCCAGGCGCTGTCAGCCGTAACCGGGTGGCTGTCGTTTTCCCTTGGTGAGCTGATGCTATATGCTTTCGCGTTGTTCGTGGTCATCCACATACTCGTCATGCTCATCCGCGCCATATTGGCCAAAAAGGGCTGGTGGTACGTTCTGCTGCGCCGCTTGATTGCGCTACTGGGCGTGGCTTCTGTCGTCTACGCGCTGTTTATCGGTCTTTGGGGCTTTAATTACGCGCGGGAACCGCTCAGCGAAAGCCTTGGTCTTGACGCCTCCCCCGCCACCGTACAGGAGCTATACTCCACCTGTGAAGCGCTGATTAACCAGGCGAACGCGCTGCGCGCCCTTGTACCGGAGGACGATAACGGCGTCTTTTCCGGCGACAAGACAAAAGAACAAGTCATGAAGAATGTCCCGTCGTATTACGACCGCGCCGCCAAAATCACCGGGTATACCTGGCTGGCCGGTAATTTTGGCCGGGCGAAGCCTGTGCTCTATTCGATCGGTCTGTCATATTCCCACATCAGCGGCGTTTACTTTCCGTTTACCGGCGAGGCCAACGTTAACGTGAATACGCCCATGCTCTATTTCGCGTCATCCTGCAACCACGAGGCCGCCCATCAGCGCGGTTTTGCGCGGGAGGACGAAGCAAACTTTCTGTCCTACTATGTCTGTTCATATTCGGACGACCCCTCCATGCGCTATTCCGGCACGATGCTGGCCCTTGTCAACGCGATGAACCAGCTTTACAGTGCTGACAGCGACCTGTATTATGACCTTCGCAAAACATACGTCGACGGCATCAATCGCGACCTGGATGACAATTCGGCGTATTGGCGTCAGTTTGACAGTCCCGTCAGCGATACGGCCCAGGAAGTGAACAATTCTTTTCTCAAGGCCAATATGCAGCAGGACGGCGTAAAGAGCTATGGACGTATGGTGGACCTTCTGATCGGCCTGTGGCGCGCCGGCGGCATCAATTCAAATGTAACGCAATATAATAGTTTGTGACATCTGACCGTTAAATTTCTCTTTGTGATTCTTGTGTAATATTTACATCAAAAAAGCGCCCCGTCCTGCGAGGCGCTTGTCAGTTGTCCTAATTATATATGCCCGATGTTTAGAAGCGTTAAAGGTTATTTGTTCAAATCGACTATTTGGGACGCGAATACCACAGTGACACCGCTTGTATTCCAGACAATGTTCCCGTCCGAAACGATATTTTCAAACTTATCGCCGTATGTCCCGTAAACGTTGGTCGGCTGCGTCCCGTATAGCCGGGGCGCGCAGGAGATATGCCCCACCACCGAAGTAACGGAAGCGTCGTACTTGTCGTCCGTTATCGTAAAATCGTGCGAGACCTTGCTGTCTTCGCCCTGAGTCACCTTAAAGGAATCCAGCGTCAGGCCGTTCTGTGCTTCAACGGAAATATAAATGATTGATCCTGCCAACAGATTCGTCTCGCCAGAGACGGTAATAACGCCATTTTCCACCTTAATATCGCAGGAGCCTGTGACAGTCACCGCGGTGGCGCCTTCCTTCATCTCCGGTTTTTTTATCGTCCCGCCACCGGAGCATCCGGCCAGCAAAACACTTATCATCACAGCCACCGTTATCACGGCAAATATCCTAGAATATTTTCTCAGCATAGAAGTCCCCTTCATTAAATATCGAAATCAAGTATACAGAAAATATGCGGGTATGTAAAGCAAAAACCTTTTAGATCTGCTTATTCCAAAACATAACATACTCATATTGCATAATTCTCTGTTTTACCTTTCGATTTAAAGTTTATATGTATTTAAGTCATTATCCATAATGGGAAGGTGCGCTGGCTTGGCAATTAAACGCAAGTATCTGGGCGAAATGCTGATTGATGCAGGCATCATTACGCGTGAGCAGTTGAATGAATGCCTGGTCGTCCAGAAAAAGACGGGCGACCGCCTGGGGAAAATTCTTAAAAACAAAGCCTATGTTTCCGAACGGCAGCTGATGGAAATCATGGAGTTCCAGCTTGGCATACCTTTCATCAATCTGGATACGATCAATCTGTCCCACATGCTGTCCAAGCATATTCCGGTAACGCTGGCCCGCAAGCACAAGATGGTGCCGGTAAAAGCGGAAGGCAAAAAGCTCTTCGTCGCGATGGATGATCCGGTGGATTTCATCGCGTTGGAGGATGCGCGCGTGGTGTCGGGACTGGATGTTTACCCGATGCTTGCTACTGAGCATTCGATAGAAACGGCGATTACAAAGGTCTACGGCAATGAGTATGCCGAAACGGCCATCAAGGAACTCACCGCCGAAAACTCGGAGGAAAAAACGCCGGACGAGGAAACGCCCATCTCGGATATTTCCAACGCGCCGATCGTCCGCCTGGTCAATTCCCTGTTTGAACAGGCGGCCAAAGCGAAAGCCAGCGATATTCACGTTGAACCGACGGAAAAGGACCTGCGCGTTCGCATGCGCATCGACGGCCAGCTCATTACGGTGCTCACGATACCCAAGAAAGCGCAGTCCGCCGTCATTACGCGTCTCAAGATCATAGGCAATATGGACATTGCGGAAAAACGCCTTCCGCAGGACGGGCGTTATAAGCTTGTTCTCGCGAACAATGAGATCGACGTGCGTATGTCGTCCCTCCCCACCGTGCATGGCGAAAAAGTCGTAATGCGTCTTCTGGACAAGCAAAATTTCCTGATCTCCAAGGACAAGCTTGGCTTTTCAGACGCGAACATTAGCAAATTCGACGCGCTGCTGAAAAACCCCCACGGTATCATTCTGGTCACAGGCCCCACCGGCAGCGGCAAATCAACGACGCTGTATGCTATGCTGGGCGAGCTTAACAACAGCACTAAGAATATCATCACGGTGGAAGACCCGGTGGAATACACGATGGCGGGGATCAACCAGGTGCAGGTGAACAACAAAGCCGGCCTGACGTTTTCGGCCGGGCTACGCTCCATACTGCGTCAGGACCCGGATATCGTCATGATCGGCGAGATCCGCGACCAGGAAACGGTGGAGATCGCGATTCGAGCGGCCATTACAGGCCATCTGGTACTGTCCACCATCCATACCAACGACGCGCCGGGCACCATTTCAAGGCTGATCGATATGGGCATTCCCTCCTACATGCTGGCCGCCTCTCTGGTGGGTATCATGGCGCAGCGCCTGGTTAAAAAGATATGCCCTTTCTGCAAGGCCCAGTATACCCCCAACCGTTTTGAGCTCTCCGCCGCCGGCCTGCCCCCTTCCTACAGCAAGCCCATCTACTACGGCAAGGGTTGTTCCTACTGCAACAACTCGGGTTACAAAGGCCGCATGGCTGTACATGAAATATTGGTGGTGGACCGCGAGGTGCGCAATATGATCACCAAAGGAGAATCCATCGACACTATACGCGACTATGCCTTAAGCCGGCAGCACATGGGCAGCCTGGGGCAGGAATGCGTCGCCCTGATGGAAAAGGGCGAAACAACGATACAGGAAGTTATCAACACATCGTATTCATATAAAGGAGACAGTGAATGAACATCCATGAACTGATGGAGGCGGCGGCGGCCAGCGACGCGTCGGACCTGCATATCACCGTGGGCCTTCCCCCCATCATCCGCGTCAGTACGGGTTTGAAACGTCTGGGCGATCAGAGAGTGACGCCGGTTATGTCGCAGGAGTTTGCGCAGGAAATCATGTCCGGCGCCCAATGGGATCATTTCATGGCGCAGGGCGAATTGGACTTCTCGCTGTCGATACCCGGTAAATACCGCTTCCGCATCAACGTTTTTAAGCAGCGGCAAAGCGTCGCGCTCGCAATGCGCCTGATCAAGTTCAACCCGCCGGACATCAATTCCCTGGGCCTGCCCCCCGTCGTATCCACGCTCTGCGACCTGAACCGCGGGCTGATACTGGTCACCGGCCCGACCGGCAGCGGCAAATCCACTACGCTCGCGTCAATGATTGATATGATCAATACCACGCGGAGCCGGCATATCATCACGCTGGAAGACCCGATCGAGTATCTGCACCGCCATAAAAAGTGCATCGTCAACCAGCGCGAGATCGGCGTGGACTCCGCCGACTACGCCCATGCGCTGCGCGCCGCCCTCCGGCAGGACCCGGACATCATCCTCATCGGCGAAATGCGCGACCTGGAAACTATCGGCATCGCGCTGACGGCCGCGGAAACAGGCCACCTGGTGCTGTCCACGCTGCATACTACAGGCGCGGCTCAAACCATCGACCGTATCATCGACGTGTTCCCGCCCCACCAGCAGCAACAGATCCGCATGCAGGTATCGCTGACGCTGATGGCGGTGATATCACAGCAGCTCATCATGTGCACGGACCAAAAATCGCGCGTTGCCGCGGTGGAGACGATGGTGGCCACGCCGGCTATCCGCAACCTCATCCGCGAAAACAAGGGGCATCAGATCGCGGCGTCGATGCAGGCCTCCACCTCGGTGGGCAACCTGCTGATGGATAACTCCCTCGCCAATCTGCAAAAAGCGGGCAAAATCACGCGCGAGGCAGCGCTGGCCCATTGCATCGACCGGAACTATATTATGTCCATTCTGTAATTTTGAAGATAACGGGGTGATTGAGATCAAATACCTTTATAAAGCGGCCAACAGGGCCGGGCAAACCGTCGAGGGCGTCATTGAGGCGGCTGATAAAAAGGCCGTCGTGTTTGCGCTTCGCGCCAAATCTCTTTATCTGCTGAACCTCTCCGAAGTGAATCCAAAGACCACAATGGAAATCGCTTTTGGTTCCGCCATGCTGCCCAAGCGCACTCTGGCTGTGTTCTGCACTCAATTCGCCAGCATACTGAAAGCGGGCGTACCGCTCATCCAGGCGCTCGCCATACTGGAGGAGCAAACGGAAAACGTCAAGCTGAAGAAGATACTGCAGACGGTGGGTGAAGACCTGCAGCGCGGTAAAGGGTTGTCGGAAGCGCTGTCTGTGCACGACCGCGCGCTGCCCGCAATCATGATCAAGATGATCGAAGCCGGCGAGATCAGCGGTACGCTGGACATATCTCTGCAGCGTCTTGCGACGCATTTTGAAAAGGAGTATCAAATCACCAAAAAGATACGGTCCGCCATGATGTATCCGTTGATCGTCTCCATTGTAGCGCTGATGGTCATCGTGTTCATGCTGCTTTTCGTGATTCCTCGCTTTATGACGTTCTTCACTTCAAGCGGCACAGAGTTGCCCGCCATCACCAAGTTTACGCTGGGCGCCAGCGACTTCATCTCCAATAACTGGATGACGTTACTTGGCGTAATCCTGATGATCTATGCGGGCTTTAAGCTCTACAAGTCCTCAGAAAGCGGACGTCTGACCCTTGATACCCTCAAGCTTCGGATGCCGATATTCAGCAAAGCGGTCACGCGTATTTTGGCCGCCCGGTTCAGCCGCACCATCGCGACCCTGACCAGCACAGGCATTTCGCTGACCCAGTCGTTGCGTATCGCCTCCAAGGTTGTGGGCAACCGTCTGGCCGAGAACAAGCTTCTTGACGTGGAGGAATCCATCAAGCAGGGCAAATCCCTCAACGTATCCATCAGCAACGCGGCCATCTTCCCCAACATGTTGGTGCACATGACCAAGATCGGCGAAGAGTCGGGAACACTGGACCAGATGATGAACAAAGCGGCGGAATATTTCGAAGAAGAAGCCGACGCCGCTATCACCCGCCTGACGACGGTATTGCAGCCTATCCTCCTCGTCATTCTGGCGGTCATCGTTTTGTTTGTGATGCTGTCGGTACTGCTGCCTATACTGACGATCTATTCAAATGTAAAATAAAAAAGATATTATTTGTTTCAAGTGCCTCAATTGCGTTTATAACTTATCCGAGCGCTTTGCAAAACGCACACAGAAAGGAGATTTGTAACATGTTCAAACTTATGCGCAGGAACAAAAAAGGCTTTACGTTGATTGAGCTCATCGTCGTCATTGCCATCCTCGCGATCCTTGCTGCTATTGCTATCCCGACATTTACGACCATTACCAAGGACGCAAACGACAAGGTGGCCGTCGCTAACGCGCGGAACATCGCGACCGCGATCAACGCGTATAACGCGCTGAATCCCAACGCAACGCAGATATCTGCCGCGAGTGGCTCACAGAGCACGCTGGAAGGCGCAGGCCTGTGGCCGTCTGGGTTGTCGGCTGCAGATGCAACGAAGGCCATCGCTTTGATCACATTCAGCAACGGCGTTGCTGTTGTGACGACTACAGCTCCGGCATCTACCTGATTAATGGACTCAACGGATGTGGCGAGTGGCTTATGCCCTCGCCATTTTCTTTTTCCATCAGCAAAAATTGGTGTTTTGACAGAGGTGAACAGGGTTATATAAGTGACAGCGGAAGTCGCGCGGCGGCCTCTCTTTATCGAAATTGAAAAGGACAAAGCATGGAGATACTGATCGGTATTCTGATATTTATACTGGGGCTCATCATTGGCAGCTTTTTAAACGTGTGTATCTACCGGCTGCCGCTGGGGAAATCCATCGTGACCTCCCCCTCGGCCTGCCCCGCATGCGGCGAGCGCCTGCGCCCGTGGGATCTGGTACCCCTGTTCAGTTACCTTTTTCTAGGAGGAAAATGCCGTTACTGCAAAGCCGGGATATCCGTTCAGTACCCGCTGGTGGAGGCACTCTGCGGCATGCTTTACGCGCTGCTGTATATCCGGTTCGGCCTTGTGTGGCCGCTGCTGGTCTATATGGCGCTTGTCTCTTTGCTGATCGTGATATCGGCTGTCGATATCGGGCACATGGAGATCCCCAACGGCCTGATCATCGCCGGGCTGGTGATCGGAGCCGCGCAGTTGGCGGCGTCTTTGTTCACGCCCTATTTTGGCGTATGGTACAGCTATGTGATCGGCTTTTTCGCAGGCGGTCTGCCCCTGCTGCTCATTGCGCTGTTTTGTGCTTATGTGCTGAAGAAAGACGCGATGGGCGGCGGCGATATCAAGCTGATGGCTTTTGCCGGGCTGATCATCGGTTGGCGGCTCGTCATTACGTCGTATCTGATCGGAGTGATCGCCGGAGCGATCGTCGGCGTGGCGCTGATGTCGCTGGGAAAAAGAAAACGATCCGACGCCATTCCGTTCGGGCCGTTTCTCTCCCTCGGCGTTATCATCAGCGTATTCTTCGGGGATGCGATTATCAACTGGTATCTGGGGTTGGTGTTATGAAAAAGCGTATGCGTCAAAAAGGTTTCCAGCTGATGGAAGTGCTGGTGTCCATCGCGATATTCGCGGCTATTGCGCTGCCGCTGATGTCCGTCTTCCTTCAGTCGGCCAAAACTGACAATGCCGCGCGGGATGTGCTCAACGCTAACTATATTGCGCAGGATTACATTGAAACGCTGAACACCAAGACCTATTACGAAGCGCTTGGCAGCGTACCGACGCTTGAAGCTCACGGGGGTTACTATCTCACCGCGACTCTTCAGCCATACGGCAACGCGAAATCGATGTTTTCATCGTCATGTGTCTATACGCACCTTATCATGCGAAGCAACGGTTCCGTGCTGGCAGTGCTGCCGGATGGCAAATGGCGCCTGTTTTCGACTCTGCCGTCCAGCATTTCCCTCTCCGTATCGAGCGGGAAATATACGCTGAACTGCAGCGGCGTCACGGTAACCGGAAGCGCCGCCTATAACAACTGCGCTTTGATCGTCAACGCAATGAAAAAGACAGCCGGCGGTTCCACGTCCATCACGCTGGGAGCCAGCTGCCAAGCGATCGTCTATTGTACGTCCGGCAACAAATCCACGATCACCGTGGCGGGGACTTCGCAGTATCACAGCGATATCATCGCCGCCGATACGTCACTGATCAAGGTAACGGCCAAAGTCTATGACAGCGCGAATAAGACCACTCCGATGTCTACGACCGAGGCTTATCTCAATATAAAGAACGAGTAAACAAAGATGAAAAGAAACCGCGGCTTTACATTAATAGAAGTGATACTGGTCTCCGCGCTGGTCGTTGCGGCCGCGCTGTTGATGTACAGCTTTTTCGGCCAGGGTTTTTCGCTTTACAGTGCGGAAACCGCTTCCGCGGACGAGCAGATGAATCTGCGCCAGGCCATGTCGGACATCACGAACGTTGTGCGGATCACAGACCCGGCCAATATCAGCGTATCGGACGGCGTACTGACCGTGGGAACCAGAAAATACAAGCTGGAGAACGGATGCATCATGCGGAACAGCGCTACGATCGCCGACGGGGTCAGCGTCTTCGATGTCAGCATCAGCAACAGTATACTCAAAATAAGAATCGTCAATAAAAAAGGCACCGAAATCAAGACGTCACTCTCGCTGGTCCAGCCATAGAAAGGAGGTCCGGATGAATATCAGGCGTTTTAAAAACCGAATATCAAACTCCAAAGGCTCGTCGATGATCATGGTCCTGGTCACCATCACCCTTCTGATTCTGCTGGGTCTGGCTATCATCACCATCTCCATGGGAACGCTGAAGGCCAACGTTGAAGACGCTACCACCAACGACTCCTATTACGCGGCGGATTCGGGCGTGGACAACGGACTTGATCAGCTGGAG
>Ga0183096_1001917_pt1 | contig 15916 bp, 13 predicted proteins | sample Biomet5_FD_127791 | JGI IMG/M metagenome (GOLD analysis project Ga0183096, IMG submission 127791) | Microbial communities from bioreactor (seeded with sewage sludge) at LBNL, California, USA - Biofuel metagenome 5 (version 2) (version 3) | ecosystem: Engineered > Bioreactor > Anaerobic >... | reverse complement strand
AGCAACAGGCACGGCAACGGCCCAGTTTGCAGGAAAACGCTGGATAATAGTCCGGCACCAGATAAACACGGCTTTCCGCCATGGTTTCACCCGCCTCAATCCAAGATTATATGCGGGATGGGCGAGTTTGCAAGAGGGGGAAAGAAGAAAATGCCAAAAAGAAACACAGGCGCTTGTAAACGGGGTTTCGTTGCGGACAGGGGTGCTGCAACACCCGCAACGAAAAAAGGCGGCGGATTTCGCCGCCGCCTGCATGCGGATCAGAACAGTCGGATAATCCAGAAACTGAGCAGCGCGGTAACGCCGCTGACGAAGCTGCCCCACAGCAAATCCAGAACCGTGATCAGGATCGGCCAGTCTTTAATGGTCGCAAGGTTGGTAAGGTCGTAAGTGGCGTACGTGACCAGCCCGAAGAACAGACCGGCCAGCAGTGCCTGCAGCCAGTTGCCGCTTGCCAGCGCGGGCTGGATGACGAACACCATCAGACCGAGAATGAATAACAGGTAGAAGGCCAACGCTGCCAGCAGATTGGCTTTGGGCGCCATCAGATACCCGAGTTTTTCGGCGTACAGCTGTTTGGCGATCACGGTGAGCCAGAGCATGTCGATTGCCAGAAACACCACCAGCGCAATCAGATAATTTCGTACGTCAGCCCAACCGATGGAAAGGTTCATCGTACCTACCTCCTTAGGATATATCGCTACTTTTTAGGAAACCAGGGGAAAAATATACTCGTGCGGCGTGCGTAATCGGCATACCCCGGCCGGTTCTTCATGCTCTTTTCCAGCAGCGGCACCCCGGATACGAACAGCAGCAGGAAGGTGATTGTGATGGGACTGATAACGGCCAGCGGGGAGATGCCCGCGCTGAGCGCAATCAGAAAGATTCCCCACCACATAGTAGCCTCGCCGAAATAATTGGGGTGCCGGGTATACCGCCACAGGCCGCCGGTCATCAATTGGCCCCTGTGTGCGGGATCGGCGATGAAACGGCGCAGCTGAGTGTCGCCCACCGACTCAAACACGAACCCGATAGCGAACACGGTCACTCCCAGCCCGTACCATATCGGTTGAACTGCATGGGAACTGCCCGGAGCGAGAAGCACAGGCAGCGAGATGAGGTACATCAAAGCGCCCTGTAACATGTACACCTGTAGAAACGCCCGCGGCACCAGCCACTTCCCCCATTCGCGCCGGAAATTGGCATAACGGAAATCTTCCGGCTTGCCCAGATTACGGCGGAGGATGTGGGAAAATAACCGAGTGCCCCACAAGGTAATCAGCAGTGTCATGGTAACGCACGCCAGTGTGAACGGGGCATACTGCAACAACATCCACCAGGCAACCAGCACAAAGCCGATACCCCAGCCGACGTCCACGACGCTGTTGTTGCGGCGCACCGTGCCCACCAGAAACAGGACGGTAAAATATGCGAATATCAGGATGGCTGCGGCTGTCATGATTTCCCTCCGTTCTCTTCCGTAAAGCAGACCGCGACGGTGCCGGGGCCGGCATGGAGCGCGACAGCTGCCGACACTTCCGCCACGAATTCCGGCGGTTTACCGATCAGCAGGGTTAACTGTTCGCGGTAGGCATTGGCCAGCGGAAGATTATCGCTGTGTACAATCGCGTAAGCTTCGATTCCGTTACGGCGCATGGCTTTGCGGGTCAGCCGCATAATCCTGCGGGTAAGCCCCGCCTGGCTGAACGCAGCGCCAAAGGCGGCCCCGTGTCCATGCTTATCCAGTGTCATGATGGGACGCAGCCCGATTTTCATGCCCAGCCTGCCAATGGTATCCGGCACTCGGCCGCCGCGCACGGCATAGGCAAGTGTGTTCAGGCACACATAGATGTGTGTGCGGGAAATGCGCCGGGTAACCGCCTCTACAATTTCGTCGTGAGTGCGTCCCTGCGCCAGCAGATCGGCAGCCAGTTTGACCAGTAAACCCTGAGCGCCACTGTTTAAACGGGTATCGATCACCGTGATTTTCTTCTCCGGCGTTTCCAACTGCCGGGCGGCCTGCATAAGCGCCTGATAGGTGCCGCTTAACCGGTCGGCAACGCTTAACACAATCAGCGAATCAAACTGTTCCAGACGGGCGCTGAGCAAAGCATGGATGCGGCCCGGTTCCGGCTGGGAACTGGTGGGATAGGTACCGGGCTGCTCCATCCGGTTCAACAACTGGGGCAGACGAATGGTCGTTTTATCCAGAAAGGCGGTTTCTCCGACGATCACTCCCAACGGTAACATAGAAATACGGTTTTCCAGCAGGAAGGAATCGGGAATGTCCGCGATGCTGTCCGTGATCAGGCCAACCCCTCCGAGGCCCTGCGTGCGCAGACGGTTCTGCAGCGCCATGTCGTCCGCCTTCTGGGCCAGTAGGGTGCCGAATGCTGCCAGCCGTTCCATCACCAATTCCGGCGTATTGGTGTGGATATGCACCTTCAGCTTCCCGTTGCGCGCTGTGGCAATCAGCGAATCGCCAAACGGATCCAGTACCTGCCGAACCTGACCCTCCAGCGCGTCGACGTCTGCCACATCGGGCAAGCGTACCAGCGCTTCGGTGCAATAACGGTAAGCAATGGACTCTTCCTCGGGAACAAGGAAGGGAACTTCTTCCTCGGTGAGGGTCGCTGTTTGCTTTCCCTCGGCAAACACGCGGTTGATTCCTTCTAAAAAGCGAACGAAACCTGCCGCGCCTGAATCCACTACGCTGTTTTTTCGTAGAACTGCCAGTTGTGTTTTGGTTTTTTCCAGCGAAACCAGCGCCGCGTGGTACGCATCGGCGAACAGTTCGGCAAATCCCTGATATTGTTCGTTATTATGTTGCAGGTAAGACGCCCAGTCGCGGATGACGCTCATCAGCGTACCTTCCTGAGGATGTTCTACCGCCTGATACAGATGACGAACCGCACCGTAAGCCACTTTGGCGAACTCCCGTACCCCAACCCGTTCATACGGGCGGCTTTCCTGTGCAAGACCGCTTACATAGGATGCAAAAATGAGGCCGGAGTTTCCTCTTGCGCTTTCAAGGCCCGCCTGTGAAAGCCCCTGCAGCATCTGCGAAAAGGACGGATCACGCGCGGGGGTTTCCACCATGGCCCTCAGCGTGGTTGCCATGTTGGTGCCCGTATCGCCGTCCGCGACCGGGAAAACATTGATGAGGTTGAGATACCGGATATGCGCCGCGACCTCGCTTGCGCCGGAAGAAAACCAGTCGAGTATGTCGATGCCGTTTGCACTTTGGATATTCAACCGATTCTCCATAACCATCCCTCCGTAGTATGGGCGTTGGGGGGTACGTATTTTTCCAATGATCTGGATAGATATATTATACCAGATGAGAATGGAAGCGAAACCGCACAGTTGGGAATTTCTTATAAAACGGATGCGGATGAATCTGATGTCGGCAGGCGGGAGCGAATTGAGAATGAGAACAAGTCTGTCATCGGGAACGTGGCAGTACGGAATCGTCTGCACGGGAGGTTGCATACGAAAAGAAGAGTTGAGAAGAGGAGAGCGGGATTTGATCACACTGAAGAAGGTGTAATAAGAATATGCACAGCGTTGTTGTGCATTATATGTCTCTGCGTTATAATACGCTGGAAAAGTGTAGTGATTGGGCCTGTTTCATGGCTTTTTGGGTTTCTGGCGGTGGACATCCTGCTGCCTGATGGAAAGAGAGAATCTGTTTATGGAGATTACACATATTGCCCCTTGTAACCAACACACCGGAAGGTATGTTCTTTTCGGAGCTGATGGGTTTCTCTACCAGGCACAGGCCGGAGAAGCGCCAACTGTGATTGTGCCGCTTCCCTATATCAGCATCGCCGGGGAGATAAAACTTTATGTGTGCGAACCTTGGGTCTGTGTAACCGAACGTTTTGGTACGCACGCCGCTTTAGTCAATCTGGATACCGCCACCGTGCGTGAATTGAGCCGGGAGGATTATTGCGCTGAGGTCTCCAGTTACTCCATCGGTTTTTTAATTCGTCATGGGCGCGTGCTGCTCATTCACCAGACGGATTGGAACCGCCTTGATATTATGGATGTTGAAACCGGCTGCACCCTGCCCGATCGGGAAGCGTATCTACGGGAGGAGACACCGGAGAACACAGACAAAACGAACACTCAGCCGGTATATAAGGAGAAGAATTATATCGACTATTTTCACAGTCTGCTTCACGTTTCGCCGGATGGCTCCTTCTTTGTGTCCAACGGATGGCTGTGGCATCCGCTAGGGCGTTTGCTCTGTTTTCGTACCGATGATTTTTTACAGCAATACGAACTTTCGGGAACATACCTTCAATACTGCCGCGTTGATAACTGGGATCGACCCTGCGCCTTCATTAGTAATGACCGGTTGGTGACCGTTACGGACGCTCCGGGGGAGGATGAGGACGATTCGCCGGAAGATAACGATTCGCCGGAAGATGATGATTTTATACCCTGCGAGCATGAAAAATTGCAGATCTATGACCTGAATGCAACGGCTCAGGAGCGAACGTATGGTGAACATATTCTGCAAAAGGAAAGCGAAGTGGACTGCGACGTTTTTATTCCGAACAAAGAAGGCAATATTTTCGGTACCTTAGTTTGGGACCCGCAGTATAGCTGTCTCGTTGCTGTCACATCCAATGGTGCGTTTGCATTCAACCTGTGTGGAGAAGTGCTGGCATCACGGCTTGAATGCTGTTGCAGCAAAGACAGCTTACACTCTTATATGAACGCTGAACCCGACTGGTGTTATCATCCGGAGAATCATTCGCTTTATCATTGGTTACAGGAAACCGGGATCGTGGAGGAAAGGCAGTTCGCTCTACGAAGCGATCACCCGATACCATGTAAAGAGTCCGTGTGATATTCGGTTTTGTTGTTTTCTGCAATTGGCTTAAAACATGGATTGAGAACGTTTAAAATACGGCAGGCATGTATGGCTATACGAAGTATTTCAAATAGATGAGGGAGTTCCACCCGGTAAAAGCTGGCTCGAGCGTGCAGGAAACGGTGATTCATTCCAATCATTGTCTACACTGAAGTAAACGTATCATTCGGGAGTAGCATCGGAACATTGAGCATTGCTCTGTCGATTAAGGATGATTCCGATGAAGAGGGCAGAGATCATCCCGAGAATGCCGCCGAACAGAAAAGGAGCATCCGAACTGACCGTATCCCATAAAAACCCGGCGATAACAGAGGCCAATAACAACCCGATTCCCTGTAACATACCGTATATCCCGAGAACAGTTCCTTTTAATCCTGACGGAGCGGTTTCGACAATAAACGCTCTTTCTGCGCCGCTGATCAATGCGTTATATGCCCCATACGCGATAAAAAGGATCAGAATCGCAGGCTTTTGGGATAGGAACGCAAAACCCAGATAGACAAAGCCATAGAGAAAGTATCCGGGTACAAGGACTCTACTCCTCCCGAATTTGTCGGATAGTTTTCCTGACGGAATGGCAAGGAGAGAAGCGGATACATTGAAAATGAAATACAACAGCATAACCTGCGATGTCGAAAAACCCTGCTCCTGAGCTTTTAAGAGCAGAAACGTATTTGACGAATTGCCGATACAGAACACGAATATTACCGCAAGGTACATTTTCAGCGTTCTGTCAAGGCGAACGCCCTTCAGTGCAAACTTTTTGCTTACGGCAGTGTTGCTTTTATCTTCTCTGACGGCGGGTATGATGAGAATCCCAATAACCGCAGGGATAATGGACAGCAGAAAGGCTTGATGGAAACCCACGTTTGCTGAAATGAAAAGGTAAGCAATCAGCGCGCCAAGAGAGGAACCCGCCATATCCAGCATCTTATGCAAACCGAACGACCCGCCGAGATTTTTCCCATCGCTGGACTGCGCAACAAGAGCATCGCGCGGCGCGGTTCGGATGCCTTTTCCCGTCCTGTCAATCACTCTTGCAACCAATACACCCGGCCACGATGTAGCAAGAAGCAGGAATGTTTTATAAATCACGGAGGCTGAATAACCAATAAAGGTAAGACGCTTTTTATGATGATACACATCCCCGATGTAACCGCTGAACACTTTGAGAAGCGATGCAATGCTCTCGGCGATCCCTTCAATGATCCCAACAATTGCGGGCGATGCCCCAAGCGTGGCTGTAAGAAAGATTGGAATCAAAGGATAAACCATTTCTGTACTCATATCGATAAACAGGCTGACAAGGCCGATCAACACAATGTTGGATACAATTTTTCTCTTTTTCATGTTAATCACCCTGGTTTAGGCTGGTAAACCTATATACCATATCGCAAAATTTCTCAAAAACCTCCGCGCATTTGAATAGTGCTGTTCTGGACTTCTCTTTTAGGGGCGCTCCAAAGGCGTCTCGGTTTTCAATGATCATGTACCATTGCTTTAGCTTATCCAGTTCTTCTTCGTTTTCTTCGATTTCCGCAAAGGTGAAATTTTCACGGGCAATTTCCTTGTCGATTTCTTTGAAGTAATCTTCGCATTGCTCAAGAAACTCCCCGTATTCCTCATCTCTTGCGGAGTTAAACCGTTCTTCAACTGCTTTTTGCCCGTCTTCTTCCAGAGAGGCCTTCATTACAAACGCTTCCCCATGGTTCTGTGAAATTTCGTCCTTGATTTCGCTGAACAGCCGGTAATGTTCATCCGTCATGGGCAGAATCCACATGGATTGTTGAATGTTGATCGCGCCAACTTTTTTCAGCTTGCGCCATAAGGAAACGCGCACTCTTGAGGGTTCTCTTGGCAGCGTGTAATTAATAACGACCCAATCAGTCTGTGCCATAATAATCACCCCAACAATGTAATACTGATTACATTGCTAGTATAATGCATAGTAATACTGGTTACAATATGAATATTGAAACAAACGCTTATATTCGATAGAACAGGATTCTGCTTATTGCATATCGTTTTGCACATCGCGTATGTCGTATTGATGCAAATAGGTCACAATCATCACATGCCGATGGATAAACAGAACCCCTTGCAAATCGTTGATTTACAAGGGGTTTCAGTGGTACGCCCGGTGCGGTTCGAACGCATGGCCTTCAGAGTCGGAGTCTGAAATGATTATTCGAAAAAGCATTGTAATTACTATATTTTAGAAGCGAGCTGTTGAAATTGCACCCCGTTTTGCACCCCATCTCAGATGATAGTGTCAAGGCATGTTCGCAAAATCGAAGTACTCCACCAATGAGTTAAGCTGCTTGGGGCAACAGGGTACGAATGGATTCCTCGCTGAGATAGGCTCTGGAAACCGACCAATCTTCGGCATATTCCATGAGAAACGTGGTGACCAGGCGCAGATACGAGTCTGGATTCGGGAAGATACCGACAACCCTTGTTCGCCGCCGAATCTCCTCGTTGAGCCGCTCTAACATGTTGGTCGAGGCGATCTTGCGAGAATCCAACTTAGGGAAGGCAAAGAAAGAAAGGGAGTCCTCCAGCCCGTCCTCCAGCGTTTCAATGGCTTTGGGATATTTGGCTGCATACTTCTCACCCAGCGCCGTAGCGCGCGCCCTTGCCCCCTCCGCGGAGGGGGCAAGCCAAATCTCCTTGAGCTGCCCGGCAAATTCCGCCTTGTCACGGTGCGGGATATGGGCAAGGATATTTCGCATGAAATGCACCTTGCACCGTTGCCATGATGCGCCGACAAAGCTCGTCCGAATGGCTGCAATCAACCCTTTATGCGCGTCCGAAACGACCAGCGAAGGTGTCTGCAGACCCCGTGTCTTCAAGCCGTCAAACAGCTGTTTATAGGTGTCTTTGGATTCTTCCAGCATGGGTTCGACCGCCAGCACTTCGCGCCGTCCCTGAGCGTTCACACCGCATACGATCTGGATGGCCATACTGACAACATGGCCTCCATAGCGCACCTTCTCATACAGCGCGTCGACCCAGAGCACGGGATACGGCTCTCCCGCCAATGGCCGTTCCCTGAACGATTGAACCTGCTCGTTGAGTCCTTTGGTCATGTCGCTTACCTGACTGCGGGAGAGGTTTTCAATGCCTAAGCTCTTTGCGAGTTTATCCATCTTGCGCGTTGATACCCCTTGCACGAAAGCTTCCTGCACCACTTGAATCAATGCCGCCTCGCTACGCTTGCGCTCGGTTACGAAGAAGGGGATGTAGCCGCCGTTTCTGACTTTGGGAATCAGCAGGTACATGGTACCCATCCGCGTATCGTAGCGGCGTGGACGATACCCACTCCGACTGCTGGTTCGATCGTTACAGTGCTCATTTTTCTCTGCCCCCAATTTGCCTGAAACCTCCGCTTCCATCAATTGAGCGCAGAGCCATTCCAGCATGCTGAGCATTGGATCCGCTTCTCCCATACACCGCAGTAGCAATTCCGTGAGATTTGTGGTATCGTTTTTCTTGGCCATTGGTGTGCTCCTCCTCTTTGAATGCCTAGACATCATTCATTCTAGCGAAGTACCAATGGCTTTGCCATTACTTTATGAAATTGCGAACTCTATTGTATTCCACCAACGCGCCTGTAAGTTGTGTTATATTGGAAAGGCGGATCGTATCTTTGAAACCCTGAAAATCACAATGGATATACTGATGATGCGAAGAGAGAAACTAGATAATCACCCGACCACCATTAGGGCTTAGAACCTGACCCGTAAGCATTGCGGCATCTTCACCGCAAAGCCACAGGATGGTACGGGCAATCTCCGCAGGTTCGCAAAGGCGTCCCAGTGGAGTTTCTCTTTCAATGGCGCGAAGCGTTTCATCGCTGTACTCGTTCAGCATATCGGTACGGGTCGCGCCCGGCGCGACGGCATTTACGGTAATCCCACTCGGCCCAACTTCCTGCGCCAGCGCCTTCGTGAACCCCAGCAAGCCAGCCTTGGCAGCCGAATAAGCTACTTCCATGCTGCCGCCCACCAGGCCCCAGATACTGGAGACATTCACAATGCGGCCTTCCCGCCGGGAGATCATCCCGGGCAGCACTGCCCTTGTGGTGTAAAACGCACTGGTCAGGTTCTCATCCAGCATGCGACGCCATTCTTCATCTGTCGTATCCTGTATCTGCCGTGTCAGCGATTGGCCCGCATTATTAATCAGCGCGTCGATATGCCGAAAATCCGCCAGTACGCGGGCAACAGCGCCGTCTACCTGCGCGCTGCTGCACACATCTGCCTGAATTGCCAGCGCGCCGGTTGCCTCAGTAATCGTTTCGGCTTCGGTTTGCGATTTGCGGTAAAGGAACGCTACGCGCCAGCCGGCCTGTGCGAAAGCTCGCACGCAGGCCGCGCCAATTCCACGGCTTCCGCCCGTGATCAGTACGGTGCGCATCCGACGTCCCCCCCCCTTTTTCACTTTCCTGCGCGAAAGATCATCAGAACATTTTCTTCTTCCACAGGACGAAGAACGCACCCAGCGCCGCCAGCAGGCTCAACGAAACGACGACCCAAAACCCCCACGCCGTCCCCTCGAAAGGCACAGCGGTGTTCATACCCCAAAACGAAGCGAACAGCGTTGGGATCGCCATAATCACCGTAAGGCTGGTTAGGATTTTCATGACGATATTCAAGTTATTGGAGATGATGGAAGCATACGCATCCATCGTGCCGCTCATAATGTCGCGGTAAATGGCGCACATCTCAATGGCCTGCTTATTTTCTACGATAACGTCCTCCAGCAGGTCGGCGTCCTCCGGGTACTTGCGCAGCATATCCATACGCATCATTTTCTCCAGAACCATCTCATTGCCTTTTAAGGAGGTGGAGAAATAGACCAGCGATTTTTCCAGCTGCATCATCTGGATCAGCTCGCGGTTGCGCAGGCTTTCCTGCAGACGTTTATGCACAAATGTACTGGCTTTGTCGATCTGTTTTAAGTAGCTCAGGTATCGGCTCGCGTTTCGGTTCAGCAATTGCAGGATAAAACGGGTACGTTTAAAGGTCCAGAAACCGCGAACGCGTTCCTCGGTAAAATCGTTGATAATCGCGCTGTCCCGTGTGGCGACGGTGATAATCACATCGTCTACCACAATAATCCCCATTGGGATCGTGGAATAGCTGAAGCCGTTATCCTCCGGCTCCACATAGGGAACGTCCACGATGATCAGCGTCTGGTCGCCGTCCCGTTCGATACGCGCGCTTTCCTCCTCGTCCAATGCCGCCATCAGATACGTCGGATCCAGCGCAAAGCGCGCATTCAGTCCTTCGATCTCTTCGCGGGTGGGATTTTGCAGGTGGATCCAGCAACCCTTTTCAAAGGTGTTGATCTGGGTCAGATGATCGTCTACCGTGAGAAAAATTTTTTTCATCACAAAAACCTGCCCTTCTTTTCGCCGTGCTTGCATACGGCGACGCTTCCGAGCAGGCTGTTTTCATGCAGTTTGTGGCGTGGAAAACGCTACCGCGCCATTCCCGTCCGCGCGGCCCCTCGGAGCGTATGAAATTGTACGATGCGGTTGGTTGCCCCCATGGTTCGACTGTATGGGTCCGCGTCCACTTGCGCTCCTCCTTGTCGCATGGATTGAAGAAGAAGTTTTCTCTTCCTCACGTGTTATCATAGTCTTTTCACGCCTTCCTGTCAATAAAAGCGGCGCATTTTTCGAGGGATTCACGATATTCCCGTCATCTCACAGGCATCGTGCTTTTTTCATTGGGTATTGGTTTTGTGCAAACGCTTACGCGCGTTGCATTCGCGGGAAGCCCGCAGTATAATGAAAAATGATGCAAGTGCGGCGGAAACGCCGCTGACCGTACAAAGGCCCGAATACGAAAGGATGGATCAACCATGAAAAAACTTCTGGCAATCCTGCTGAGTGCCGTCCTGCTCCTTTCCTTCGCAACGTTTGCCTCCGCCGAACAAACAAAGCCGCTGAAGGTTGCGGTGTGTATCGCGGAAGCGTTGGGTGACCTTGGATTTAACGACAGTGCTGACGCAGGATTAAAAAAACTGGAAGCTGACTTTGGCGTACAGGGCAGCATCGTTGAGTGTAAGAGCGATGCCAGTAAGTACCAGACCGCTCTGGTGGACGCCGCCGAAGCCAACGATGTGGTCGTGGCTGTCGGTTGGCAGTTCTGGGATGCACTGACTGCCGTGGTACCGGAGATGCCGGATACGAAATTCATCTTTGTGGATAACGGTCTGGACGGGGTCGGCAGCAACCTGCTTTCCATCACCTATGCGGAAAACGAAGGCTCCTTCCTGGCCGGCTATATCGCCATGAAGACTTCTGCTTCGCAGACCATCGGTTTTGTCGGCGGCGAGGACAGCGCTACCATTAACAATTTCTTCGTTGGCTACAAGCAGGGCGCGCTGTATGCAAACGCCGATGGCAAAGTGCTCGACGCCGTATACGCCGGGGATTACGATTCACCCGACGTTGGTAAAGAACTGGCCACCACCCTGTGCAACAACGGCGCGGACGTAGTGTTTGCCGTGGCAGGCAAAACCGGTCTGGGCGTGTTTGATGCCGCCAAGGAGCAAAACAAGTATGCGATCGGCGTAGACAGTGACCAGAAGTACATCGATCCTGATCACATCATCTGCTCCATGAAAAAGGATATTGGCGGAAGTATTTACAGCGTAGTTGCCCAGTATATCAAGGACGGCACCTTTAATGGAGGCACGATCTGGGATGCGGACATGACCTCTGGTTTCGTTGGGATCGGCTATGGCGACGACACGATGACTCAGCAGATCTCGGATGACCTCAAGGCTGAAGTGAAGACCCTGACCGATAAGATCATCAGTGGTGAAATCGTGGTCGATACCACCCGGTAATCTCTTCTAGGTTGTACAGCGGCGGTTTCCTTATGGAAACCGCCGTATTTATGTAATTTTATGGTAGTCTTGTTCCCAAAAGAACCGGAATATGTTATAATAATTTGAAACTAATCGAAGTGGACAGAAGCATAGAGAAATTTCAACTGCATGGACCAATCGTCTGCAAGATTCCGATGCAGATTTGCACCGATAGCGGATGTTTTTCCGCCATTGCGTCGTTGTTATCCGCGGAGGGATGATATTAATGAAAGCTTATCTGAAACGGGCATTGGGCACACTCCTTTTTATCCTGCTGGTCTTGGCGGTATTCCCCGCATTCGCGGTACAAAACACCGCGGCGGCATATGAGGCGATGCAGGCTTATCAGAAAGTGATCAACGGAAGCAGCACCTACGTACAGTGCAATTCATTGGATCAACAGTACACGGAAACCATGTTCAGCACGAAAATCAACACATGGTACGGATACTCCTTTAGCAAGACGCTTCAGTATCAAAAATTTTGCGTAACTGATCTGGACGCGGATACGATACCGGAAATCATCCTCAGCCTGTCGGACGATTTTGGGTTTGAACTGCTGCGTTATGAAAGCGGAAAGGTCTATGGCTTTCCTTTCGTATATCGTGCGATGGAAGACGTTACACTAAATGGACATCTTGCGGGCAGCAACGGTGCGACGGATAACGGCTGGTATAGCGTGCGCTTCAGCAAGAACCAGTATCAGATTGCGAACAACTGCTGGCAAAGTACAAACGGCGATCAGCAGGTATACGAAGTGGCTGGCAAACAGGCGACCAAAGCCGATTTCGACGCTTGCTGCAAGCAGATCAAACAGGAAAAACGCCCCCTTTGGCTCAACCTGAACCAGAAAACGCTAAACACTGTGGTGAATAACTTCCAGACCAAAGCGGAATAAACAGCCCGAACCACCGCAGGTTTACGTTTTTCCGGTAAGAAAGCAGCAGGAAGCTAAAATCCGGGCGATAAGGAGTTGCGTTTATGGGTGAAGCAATCATCGGCACAATGACCTCCGCAACCGGAGAAGCATTGGAAAAACGAATCTGGCGGCCCGAGGGTACTCCGCGCGCGATTTTACAGCTGGCGCATGGCATGGCAGAGCATATTGCCCGGTATGACGATACCGCCAAGCGCTTGAACGAGGCGGGTTTTCTGGTGGTTGGGCATACGCTGCTGGGACATGGCAGCCACGCGAAAACACTGGGTTGGTTTGCCCCTCAACACGGGTGGGACTTGCTGGTGGAGGATGAACACACGCTGCGGCAAACGACCCAGCAGGAGTATCCGGAGCTCCCCTATTTCCTGCTGGGGCACAGCATGGGCAGTTTCATCGTTCGTTCCTACTGCCTGAAGTACGAACAGGGGTTGAGCGGTGTGATCCTCTCCGGCACGGCGCACTTTGACGCGCCTCTGCTTGCCGCCGCGTTAAGTATTGCAAACCTGCAGTGTCTTTTAGGTGGAGAGAAGAAGCCCAGCCAATTGCTGAACAACATGAGTTTCGCGGGCTACAACAAAGCTTTTGCTCCGGCAAGAACGGCGTTTGACTGGCTCAGCCGCGATCCCGACGTTGTGGATCGCTATGTGGCGGACCCTTATTGCGGTTTTCCGTTCACAGCGGGTGGGTATCGTGACCTGTTCCGTGGATTGAAGCAACTCTACCCCAAAAACTTATCCACTATGGATCGGGATGTGCCAGTCCGCCTGTTCTCCGGCGCATGCGACCCGGTCGGTCAACAGGGCGTCGGCGTGAAAACTACGATGCGCGAACTGTTGGATGCCGGCGTGAAAGACGTAAGCCTGAAGCTGTACGAAGGCGCGCGACATGAAACCATGAACGAGACCAACCGGGACGAAGTATGGAACGACCTGATCGGGTGGCTGGAAGAGCAACTCAATGCTTGATCAAAAGGGAGGGTAAAGCCATGAAAAAAATCTGGTGTCTGCTGCTGGCTCTGTGCTTATGTCTCTGCCTGAGCGCCTCGGCGGAAGAAACGCCTGTACCCGCACCGTTTGACAATCCGCAGGAAATCCATCTGGCCGCAGCCGGGCTGATGTTGTACGTGCCCGGGGATCTGGAAACTATGGAGGGCGACGAATGTGCTTACGACTCCGGTTTCCGTTACGACTGCTACAGCGATACCTTTGATTTCACCCTGTATGTAAACGACAGCCGCGATATGACGCTGAAAGACTATGCAGCTTTCTTCGCGGACCGTAACCACCTGAAAGCGGAAGCGGATACCGTGAACGGTTATCCATGCTATCGGCTGACCGATCCGGCAAAAACAGACGGTTCCTTCACCCTCCTGATCGCGGACACCACCGAAGGCGATACGCCCCCGGTCTATCAGCTTGCCTTTACATGCGACGGAGAAAAGGACGTAAAGCTGGCGAACGATATTCTTTCGACCCTCACACAATACTGAGAATCTTGCGGAGATAAAATTGTTAGCACTCGTTATTGACGAGTGCTAATTTTCTATTGCATTTCATTTTTCGTTCTGCTACAATACCTTACGAAGGCACGCGGCGCAGGGTTCCTGTCGCCGTGCTACCGCAGCAACAACAGTGGCATGCCACTTTCATTACGATTTGGGGAGGGTTCACAATGTCCGTATCCAAGGGGAATATTTCCATTCACGCACAAAATATCATGCCAATCATCAAACGGTGGCTGTACTCCGACAAAGACATCTTCATCCGCGAAATGGTTTCCAACGGTTGCGACGCAATCGTAAAACAGAAGCTGGCCCATCCGGGTGACGGTATCGAGTACCGCGTGCTGGTCACGCTGGACGAGCCGGCCGGTGAGATTCGTTTCGACGATAACGGCATCGGCATGACCGATGACGAGGTAAAACGGTACATTAATCAGGTCGCTTTTTCCGGCGCGGAAGAGTTTCTGAAGAACTATCAGGGCGACCAGAAAACCGGCATCATCGGCCATTTTGGTCTGGGCTTCTACTCCGCGTTCATGGTTGCCGAGAAGGTAACGATCCAAACCTTGAGCGATAGTGAAGGGGCAAGCCCCGTCTGCTGGGAAAGCGAAGACGGCATGAAGTATAAAATCAGCGACGGTACCCGCACAGAGCGCGGCACCACTATCACGCTGAAGCTTGCCGAAGATGCCAAGGAGTTTCTGGAAGAGTACAAGGTACGCGAAATTCTGAGCAAGTATTGCGGTTTTATGGCGCAGCCGATCTATTTTGAAGCCATCAAGCCTGAAAAACCTGTGGAGAATAAGGACCAGCCTGCCGAAGATAAAGCGGACACCGCCGAAACCTCTGTGGAAAATGCCGAAAAGAAGCCCGAACGCATCCATATCAACGATCTTCCTGCGTTGTGGTTAAAACAACCAAAGGATTGTACGGAGGAAGAGTACAAAGAGTTTTATCAGCGTGTTTTCCACGTATATGACGAGCCGCTGTTCTACGTTCACCTGAATGTGGATTATCCCTTCAACCTGAAAGGAATTCTGTATTTCCCGAAAATCACGAACGATTTCGGCACCCGCGAAGGAGAAATTAAGCTGTTCAGCGGTCAGGTTTTCGTCGCCGACAATATCAAGGAAGTCATTCCGGACTTTCTGATGCTGCTCAAAGGTGTGATCGACTGCCCGGATCTGCCTCTGAACGTGAGCCGCAGCTTCCTGCAGAACGACGGCTATGTGAAAAAACTATCCGCATACATCACCCGCAAGGTTGCCGACCGTCTGACCGGTCTGTTTAAAACCGAACGCGAAAAGTATGAAAAATACTGGGACGACATTCATCCCTTCGTCAAGTACGGCTGCGTGCGCGACGCGAAATTCTTTGATCAGGTGAAGGACACGCTCCTGTACAAGACCACCAAAGGTGAGCATGTAACGCTTGCTGAGTACATGGCTAAAAACGAAGGTAAGCTCGGCAAGAAAGTGGTTTACACCAGCGACCCGATGCGTCAGGCAGCGTCCATTGCGCTGTATGCAAACAAAGGGATTGACGTCGTCGTGCTGGATGCGCTGATCGACCTTAACTTCGTAAGCTTCATCGAATATTCCGCGGGAATCGAAGGCCTTTCTTTCGCCCGTGTAGACGCCGACGCAGCCACCTTTACCCAGGAAGAGCCAGCCGCCGACGAAGACACGAAAAAGGCGCTGGAAGCGGA
>Ga0183096_1001914_pt1 | contig 15940 bp, 15 predicted proteins | sample Biomet5_FD_127791 | JGI IMG/M metagenome (GOLD analysis project Ga0183096, IMG submission 127791) | Microbial communities from bioreactor (seeded with sewage sludge) at LBNL, California, USA - Biofuel metagenome 5 (version 2) (version 3) | ecosystem: Engineered > Bioreactor > Anaerobic >... | reverse complement strand
CGACATCGGCAACAAACCACGGGTCGCTCAGCCCCAGAATCCGCGAATACAGGTCCGTGTCCTTCATGGTCATCCTCCGGGGCTGACCATAGCCGGTCATCTACCCACGGGAAAGCCGGAAGAACCTCTATTTGAGGCCCGCATCGAGTTGGCAGAAACCGCACTTCAAAAGGGTGAGTTGGAAATCTTTGGCAAGGTCGTCAAGCTCATCCAGAAGGACGTTATCGACCTGCCTGAAACCAGCATCGCGGTTCGCGACAAGTGGCGTCAGAAGCGATCTGTTGAGGCGATTGAGGTGCTTGAAAGATTCTCGCCTGACACGGTGCTGTTATTGAAGTCGGAAATTGCTCCGCTCATGCAGTGGGTCAATATTCGTGGTCGGGCTGATGCGAAAGCATTTGATATGCGTATCGCGCTGGCCCAGACCAAGCTTCTTGTCCAGGGCAGCCAGTTTGAGGACTTGAAAAACGAAATTCAGGAGCAGGTTTCTCTCCTGCCCATGCACCTGAATCAGGTCCGCCAGAAGGCCGAGACCCTCAAGGCGGTTCTGCAAAAAGACTTTTGGGATTCGGCCACCTTTGATGGGTTGGAAAATGCCCGTAGCGAATTGCGGGGCATCATGAAGTACAAGGAGCGAGGTGGAACCGAGCCTCCGCTCATCCCCGTGATCGACGTCAAGGACGAAGGCATCCAGTTGCAACGCCGGAAGACCACCCTGACCGCCATGGATATGGAGGCCTATCGTCGTCGGCTACATGCAGTTCTTGAGCCCCTGTTTGCCGAGAATCCGACTCTCAAGAAGATCCGAGCCGGCGAGCTGGTGAGCGACGGGGAAATGAAGGCCGTCCTCTCCATGGCTGTGGCCCAGGTGCCCAACATTAAATATGAAGACCTCCTTGAATTCTATCCTGAGGCTGCACCGTTAGAGGTTATCCTCCGGTCCATCGTGGGGATGGACATCGAAGTGGTGAAAGAGAAATTCGCCGAGTTCCAATCCAGGTACAGACTGGAGCCGATGCAAAGCCATTTTCTTACGACCTTGCAGCGCATTATCAGCAAAAACGGTGCTATCAAGGTTGCCCAACTGTACGACGCCCCGTTCACCGATCTGCATGCCAATGGCCTGGACGGTGTATTCCATGACAACGATGAGCAGATCGATGCGATCATCGACATCGTGAAAACCTTTGACCCCGAAACATACAAACGAGCAAAGCAGTAATGACTCAACCCGAGAAAGATATCATGAGCAAGTTGGACGACCTTTGGCTGGATTTTCATTCCGGCGGCATCACCAACCCCATCACGGTCATTGAGCAGATTTCGTATCTGATTTTTGCCCGGCTTCTGGATATCACGGAGACGAGGCATGAGGTGATTGCCAAGCGCACGGGAAAAGAGTTGGAGGAAAAGGATCGGATTTTCAAGAGTGGTCAGCAGCATCTTCGTTGGAGCGACTTCAATGATAAGACTGGTGCTCAACTTCTCCCTTTGCTGCGCGATGAGGTATTCAAGCATTTTGAGCAGGTTGAGGGGTATGGCTCCTTTATGAAAGGAGCACAGCTCATGATTCAAAAACCTGAGCTGGTCGAACTCGCCGTCAATGTGGTGAATAAGCTGCCCCTGGTTGGTGGCGGAGATACCAAAGGCAACCTTTACGAACATCTTCTCAGCAAGTTAAATCAGGCAGGTATTGCTGGGCAGTTCAGAACCCCGCGCCATATCATTCATACCATCGTTAAACTGATCGATCCCAAGCCCGACGAAAAGGTGTGTGATCCGGCATGTGGCACCGCCGGCTTCCTGGTCGAGACACTCCATCATATGATGGAAACGTACACTTCCGATGAAGGCATCTTTGAGTCCGATGAAACAGGGAAAATATACTCTCTGGATAAGCTGACGCAGGCACAGAAGGATAATGTGAACAACGGATTCCTGACCGGATTCGATTTTGATGCCACGATGCTGCGCGTCTCGGCCATGAACATGATCCTTCATGGGGTGAAAGTTCCCCACATCCACTATCAAGACACTCTGGCCAATAGCTTCTCAGACAATTTCCCCGAAAAGTCGGAAGATGCCTTCAATGTTATCCTGGCCAACCCGCCCTTCAAGGGGGCCATTGACTTTGATCGGGTGCTACCCGCTCTGGTGAAAAAGGTTAAAACCAGGAAAACCGAACTGCTCTTTGTGCAGCTCATCCTGCGTATGCTGAAGATAGGTGGCAGGGCTGCGGTCATCGTACCCGATGGTGTGTTGTTTGGCTCCTCTCAGGCGCACCTAGCCCTACGCATGGCGCTGGTGGAGGAGAACCAGCTGGAAGCCGTCATCTCCCTGCCCAGCGGGGTATTCAAGCCCTATGCCGGGGTTTCCACAGGCATCCTCATGTTTTCCAAGGGCGGCGATACACGGGACGTTTTTTTCTACGACGTGCAGAACGACGGCTACTCCCTGGATGACAAGCGTACCAAGATTCAAACCAACGATCTGCCAGACCTTCAGGAACGGTGGAAGAGTCGTGATCCTGAGATGGACACGGATAGAAGCTCCAAGGCGTTTTTCATCCCAAAAGATGACATTGTGAGGTGCAAGTACGATCTCTCTATCACTCGCTACAAGGAACAAAAGTACGAAGAGCATGACTATGACGAGCCAGAGATTATCCTCAGAAAAATGGAAGCGCTAGAGGTTGGGATTTTAGACGACCTGAGAGAACTGAAGGGGATGATCAATGGTTAACATGGCTTCCCTTTCTGAGATTGCTACGATTAATCCTCGGATGCCTAAAGAGCTTAGAGCTGACAACAACAGAAGGGTTTCCTTTCTGCCAATGGCAGCAATAAGGGAGGATGGCCAGCTTGAAGAGGTCGAAACAAGGGTTCTTAGTGAAGTAGTCAAGGGATATACCTACTACGAGCGTGGAGATGTCCTCTTTGCCAAAATCACGCCGTGTTTTGAAAACGGCAAGGCTGCTTATCTAGAGTCATTGCCCTTTGATGTAGGCTTTGGTTCCACAGAATTTCATGTTCTCAGGCCCAACGATAGAGTCGATGGCCGATATCTTTTTCATATGGTGTGGAATCCCACATTTAGATTCTTAGCTGCAAAAGCAATGACGGGGGCAGCCGGGCAAAAGCGTGTTCCAACACCTTTTGTCAAAGATTTCAAAATCCCTCTCCCATCCTTGGTCGAACAAAAGCGCATTGCCGTTATTCTGGACAAAGCTGACGCCATCCGTCGCAAGCGGCTGGAAGCTATTTCGCTTGCTGACATCTTCCTGCGCTCTGTGTTCCTGAAGATGTTCGGTGATCCAGTGACAAATCCCATGGGGTGGGATGTCAAAAAGCTCGAACAGGTTGCGGATGTCTCGCGAGGGAAATTTACTCCAAGACCGAGGAACGATCCGAGGTACTATGGAGGGAATATCCCATTTATTCAAACCGGTGATGTCGTTCAGTCGAATACGTATGTCATATCGCACAAGCAAACTCTAAACGAAGAAGGTCTAAAAGTTAGCAAAAAATTTCAGAAGGGGACAATCGCAATAACAATAGCAGCCAATATTGGAGAAACAGCCATATTATCATACCCCATGTGCTTCCCTGACAGTGTCGTTGGTATTGTCCCCAGAGAAATGCCACCAGAGTTTCTCGAGCACCAACTAAGAGCATTCAAGCCTTTCCTTAATCAAAGAGCGACAAAAACGGCTCAAAAGAATATTAATCTACAAAATCTTAGACCGCTGGAAGTTATCTGCCCTCCTATTGATAGGCAAAAATGCTTTTTTAAACATGTTGAATGCGTCTTCAAACGACAATCTAAATTACAAGAACAATTTTGTATTGCCGACAACCTCTTCTCCTCCCTCCAGCAGCGCGCGTTCCGGGGGGATTTGTAGCAAAGCTTTGCCTTGGTCTGTAACTCTCAAACTCCGAATGGAGGCCTAAAATGGCAAAAAACACAGGCAAAGGCTACCGTCAGGGTAGCGTCAAGGATCGCACTCAGGTTCAGAACCCAAAGACCGGGCAATGGACCAAACGTGATGCCGATACTGGCAGGTTCATGGACGGCAAGGAAGACGGGACGCCATTTAAGGGCGTTGCCAAGGAAGTGGATGATCGTCGCGATTAATCCACGGAGCAGAATATACTTGCATGCTGGCGGCTTCGGTCGCCAGCAAGGAGTAATCCGATATGCGTACGCAGATTGAACGTGAGAAGCCTCGCATGTCTTTGAACAAACTTGGTGAATACCTCTCTGCTACAATGCCGGGACGCCGCCGTTCCATAATCAAGGAACAACGCAAACCCAAGGATTTTATCGTGGCCCGATACGCCCAGGCCGAACAAGCCATCAAGGAGTATTTCACCACGCACAAGCCGAACACTGATCAACTCCGGCGGGCAATCGATTCGCTATCTACCATGGCGCACCAGGAAGGCTGGGAAGGTCAGACCGCAGAGCTTTGCACTAAGGCGCTGATTTCCTTCTTGAACATAGCGGAGCAGGTTCCTACCAACGGATATACTCCGGTGGAAGGGAACAACATGGTTCCGAAACTGAACGTGTCTGGTCTGGATATCAGCATTCGGCCCGAGGTATTGCTCACTGATCCCCAAAATGGGACTATCTTTGGCGGCATCAAGCTCTACCTCGGGAAGACACATCCGCTTTCGGATGTCGCCATGGCCATAGTAAGCACGGTACTCTACCGCTATCTAGCTGAAACCCTATCGAATGAAGACATTGTTGCCCCCGAGAACTGCTTTGTGGTGGATGTCTTCGCCGGAAAGGTGATACATGCGCCCAGGACCTACAAGCAGAACATGCAGCACGTCCGTGCAGCCTGCAACGAAATCGCTACGCTGTGGCTTGCCGCATAGCCACGGCAGGAGAGAGCCATGGTCATCACCGCCATCACACTGGAAAATTTCAAAGGCATCAAGGGGCCGTGCCGTATCAAGCTGAGGCCCCTGACCATGCTCTTTGGAGCCAACAGCGCCGGTAAAAGCAGCGTTGTCCAGGGACTGCACTACGCTCGTGAAATATTTCTGCGGCAAAATACTGATCCGGATAAAACCTTGCTTGGCGGCAGTATGGACCTAGGCGGTTTCAGTAGCCTTGTCTACAAGCATGACCAGAGCCTTCCTATTCGGATCACCTTTGACCTTGATCTCTCTGCCGATCCGCTTCCAGACTACTATGACGAAAACGACACCAAACTCTGGGAGTTGGAGCAGCACGAGCTGAAGGAAGCTGTCGGCAGGGTAGAGTCCGCTTCCGTGAGTATAACGGTGCAAGTCATCGAAGATGACAGGCTCAATCCTTTGGCTGGAAAAGCAGCGATTACGGGATATCAAGTTCATGCCAATGGCGAGCAACTTGCCAAGTTAGAACTCATTCCCGGAGACGAGCAAATTCGTCTCACCTTGAACCCCATCAATAGAATCTACTGGGAAAATATTGATGGTCGTGCTGCCTTCGTAAAGGCATTGCAAAGCGCTCTGGAGCCCAAGGAATCGGATGAAGACCAGTCTGAGTTGGATGGGGGAGCCCTTCTCAGATATTTGCTGGTTAGGCCAGAAGACTCGGATGATTCCAGTCCTGATGGGTTCAGCTTGTCTGATGGGAAAATACTCCGGGGGATGACATCTCCCTTCCCCCAGTGGGGGCGAACTCTCCCGCTTTCAGATTCGTTTGAGTTCATTAATCACACAGGTGAAGATGATCCTCTGAAGGTTCCTTCGCTCATCATCTCAAGTTGCCTGACATCCCTCATAACCGGCCCAGGCGAGATGATCCGCAATGACCTGGAAAAGATGTGCTACCTCGGTCCGATCCGTGAAGTTCCACAACGGAACAATGTTGAGGTGAAGTCGCCTGATCCTTCGAGATGGGCAAACGGTCTTGCCGCTTGGGATGCTCTTTATAGCCAAGGCGACGCATTGATCAAAAAGACCAACCACTGGTTGGCTAGCGATGAACGGCTGAATAGCGGATACCGTATTGAGTTGGAAGAATTCCGCCGGATCAATGAACACGGACGGCTCATGGCTGCCATTCGTTCAGGCAGGAGTCTCGATGACTACCAGGAGGAGCTGGATGAAATTCGGGCGCAACAGCCTGAGAAGCGTTTGTATCTCCTTGAAGAAGTCAAGAACCTCAAAGTGTTACCCCAAGACATTGGCGTAGGCATCTCCCAAGTGCTGCCAGTAGTTGTTGGCTCTTTGTTGGCTGACAAATCCATTTTCGTTATTGAGCAACCGGAACTCCACATCCATCCCAAGCTCCAGGTCGATCTTGGCGATCTTCTTATTCAGGAAAGTACGACTAAAAGCAATTGCTTTGTCATCGAGACTCACAGCGAGCACTTGATGCTCAGGATCATGAAAAGGATACGGCAAACGTCCAGCAACGAACTGCCGCCGGAAGCTCCGGCTCTAGAGGCACCCCAAGTAGCGATTTACCACATTCGTTCGGATGAAGAAGGGACCATCGTCAAAGAAATTGTAATTGATAAGGATGGTGATTTCCTTACCCGCTGGCCGGGGGGCTTTTTTGCGGAAAGATCAAAGGAGCTGTTCTCGTGATCCAGGAATACGCTCTTGATCCGAGCGTTCTTGTCGCGCAGTACTCCAGGCAGTATGGTTTTCTCAGGGATTCATTCAACGACACTGGCCGCATTCTTTCCCAGTATCCGCGTAAGTGGCAGCAAAAGGTAATGAAGGAATTGGGAGCTGCTTCAGAAGAAGATCGAATGAAACTCGTGGAGCTTTTGTCGAAATGGCTCTTGCCTCATTCTGTCATCAGAGAGGATTCAATCTTTAATGGCGGGGACTGGCTGATTGAGGCAGAAAATGAAGATGGAAGGCTCCCGTTTTACGGTATCCTTTCTAATGACAACCCTCGCGGACATAGTCGAGTCATACCATTTGAGGATATCGTTTCCGGTGACCATGATCTATGGCTTTGCGCTCACACTCGCAGGGTAATGAGGACCGCTGAAGAAATTGTGGCAGCTGTAGCCCCCATGTTGACGCGGGCCAAGCGCATCGTTCTTATTGATCCATATTTTTTAGTGGAACCCCGATTCTATAATGTACTTGCCAAAATAATCGAGATTTTGACTTTGCAAAATTGCATTCATCACATCAGAGAGGTCCAAGTTTGCACCGCTTTGAAAGGAAGGAGAGGTAGGGCTCCTGAGCCTTTAGAGCGAGAAAGCTTAGCTAGTAATTTCAAGAAGGAATGTATGGAACGAATGCCAAGGATTGTCCCATTGAGCTTTAAAATAAATTTTACGGTATATTTTGAAAAAGAACACGGTATTGATGCCCATGATCGTCATATCTTAACGAATATTGCTGGTGTTGATTTTGGGCAAGGGCTGGATCAACGACAAACCGAGCAAGATGAGAACCAAGTTCGGATCCATCTCTTGGACTCCAATGAGTGTTGTAGACTTGAAGAAGACTTTCAACCGCATATGTCGGGAACTTCAGCCTCATATCACATTGAATCAGAGTTTACTGTCGAAGGAAAGGCTAAATGTCTAACAAAAGCGTCCTGAGAAAACAGGCTGACGAGTAAGAGGATACAAGATTGCCGCGACTGGCTTTCCCAAGCCTGCCAAAGCGCACTCGGATTATTTCCGTCTACAATGCAACGTTGGCAGGCGAGCCACAGACGCTTTGGCAGACTGTTGGCGGTATGTTGGCTGATGCGTCACGGGCCTCATGATGACTGTTGGCTGGAGCCAACAAAAGCGCTGTGGTTCCCCGGAATTTTATCTAAAAATATTAAAGATTTCAATATGTTATGTTCTGCTGGCGGCATGGCATTCTGGAGCGCTTAGGACGATTATGTAGACATATCAGGTGCTTGAAAAACAACTTTTTCTGACGGTTGATGCCCTATTCAAGAGTCCGGGTGACTGTCAGGCTATCTGTAGGTATATCAATTATTTCAGCTAGATACGCTGTCGCTTCAGAAAAAAGACAAACCCACCTTCTTGACGAAAATTCCAACGATCCCCCCTGTTGTTTCTTGCTGTCATTTAACATATTGTTTTTACTTTATATATTAAGATTAATTTCGCCAAATTGGGGGGGGTATCGTTTGAACGGCGTTCAAACGGTTGGGGGCAACAGAAAAAAGTACAGGAATCGGCGTGGTTTAAAACGCGGCTGCCTCCATCCCGGACCACCTCAACCTACTCCGGAGTCCCCCCCCCAATACTTTTCAAGCGGTTGACTCTGGTCTAGGTGCTTTATGGAACCGCGAGATGCGAGTATGGGGCGTCGAAGGGGAGCAGGAGAGCAATGATCGAAGACGTTCATCTGAGCCCCATGGGGAGTTGTCATGGCGCTTAGTGAATTCGAACATGCCCGGCTGGAGAAATCCCTTCAACAGTTTTGTGAAGAGAAGGGGCCTCCGGCGCATCTTCGGGGCCAACTTTCCTGGGGCTTCACAGTGGACCCGGTGAAGCAGACCATTCACCTCTTCGAGGTCCGTCCGCACTTTATGGAGAAGGATCGCATGATCCAAAGTTCCATCGCCAAGGCGTCATTCGTGAAAAGATCGAAGATATGGAAGATCTACTGGATGCGGGGGACGGGGAAATGGATACTCTACGAACCGTATCCAGAGGCGTTGACCATTGAGGAGTTCCTCAAGGTTGTGAAGGAAGACGAGCATCACTGCTTCTTTGGGTAGCCTGTGGCAAAGGTGACGGTATCTGTGTCTTGCGTTACATTGTCCACAGGTGATGATCTTTGGCGTCTTCTGGTCCGAGATGTATATAACTATAAGCGGCAATTGTCATACGATTCCTGCGAGGATCAATGCTATGTGCGCTATGCAGCCCGCATTACCAACCGAAATGATCCTGTTTGAGTCCGAGGATGGCAAGACCCATGTGGATGTCCGCCTCCAGGATCACATGGCTTGGCTAACGCAAGCGCAGATGGCCGAGCTTTACCAGACCACTCCGCAGAACATTTCCATGCACCTCAAGGCTGTCTATGGGGAGGGCGAACTGATTGAATCCTCAACTTGTAAGGATTTCTTACAAGTTCGAACCGAGGGAAATCGTTCGATAAATCGTTCAGTCAAGCATTATGGGCTCGATGCGGTTATCGCGGTGGGATATCGGGTGAAGTCCCCTCGTGCCACCCAGTTTCGTCAGTGGGCCACAGCCACTTTGCGCGAATATCTCGTCAAAGGCTTCATCATAAATGATGAGAAGCTTAAGAATCCCGCATGGGACTACTTCGACGAGTTGCTCGAACGAATTCGCGACATTCGAGCATCGGAAAAGCGCTTTTACCAAAAGGTCCGCGACCTCTTTGCTTTATCCCAAGACTACAAGGACAACGCCCAGTCCGTTCAGCTATTTTTTGCGGAAGTACAGAACAAAATGCTCTTTGCAGTTACGGGGCAAACTGCCGCTGAACTTGTGGTGAAGCGAGCTGACCCCAGCCAGCCGAACATGAATTTGCAGAGCTGGAATGGAGCTCGCGTGCGCAAGGCAGACGTCATTGTTGCCAAGAACTACCTATTGGCTGACGAGATTACTGAACTTAACCGTATCGTCACAATGTACTTAGATTACGCCGAGGATCGGGTTTCTAAACGGCAGCAACTGACCCTGACGGACTGGCGACAGTACGTGAACAACTTCATTTTATTTAACGAACGTCCCCTGCTTGAAGGGCCAGGCAAGATGAGTCACGCCCAAATGGCGAGGATAGCGCATGAGCGCTACGAGGATTTCGACCAGCAGCGCAAACGTCAGGAAGCATTGGAGGCTGATGCTGAAGATATCTTGGAGCTAGAAACTGTGGAGAAGCAACTAAGCCCCAAAAAAGGAGGCTAAGGTGCAACATGTATCGGCATCTTCTAGGGCGATCAGGTCAGTGGGCTATGACCCAGAAACCAGACGAATGGAAATTCGTGTTCACTCCTGCATCTCAGATATATCTTTTTTTGGAGTGCCACAATCCATATATGACGGGTTGTTGAGCTCGACGTTAAAGGGAACATATTATAATTTGTACATTCGAGATAGATATCAATGCTGAAAAGTTGTATAAATGACGTACGCCTCTTTTTTGAGTACTGACGCTGTAAAAACATAGCCACCTCAGTGGATTATCTTCTGTCTGAAAATACTTATGGTGCAGGGGCAAAAGGCTTCCCATGTTAGACGATGAGGAGATTTCTGACGACGGCATTGACAAGCTGAAAGCCATGATCCTTGAGGAAAAGCTTTCCGGACGCTCCATCACAGTGAACTCAAGCCTTGACAAACCGCATCCCCTGGTGGCGAAAGCCAAGACCATCCTCTTCAAGCAAAAAGAGGGCGAGAGGGGAGTCGTGTCGGTGCCAAGAATGAGTTGCCTGGATATCAGGGTTTCTCCCAAATCTCTGGACAGGGCACTGCGTCTCATGGACACGATCATCAAGGAATTGGAGTCGAGGAAGTACAAGGTCTCGTTACGCGAGGTGAATGGCAAGTATTTCACTGCGGTCACCATCGGAGGAGAAGAGTTGACGTTCGGGATTGATGAAAAAACAACCCGCACGAAAAGGCTACTCACAAAAGAAGAAATGAAAAGTTTATGGCTGCGGCCGTTGTCAGATTATACATATGAGCACAAACCTACAGGGGTATTCGCCCTAAGAATACGAAATGTTGATTGCTATAACACGCGAAGGCTTTGGTCTGATTCAACGTCGCACAAGTTAGAATCCATCCTGGGTTCATTTCTAGTTGGTCTCATGAATGCTTCTATTTCTATAAAACGCGGAAGGATAGAGCGTGAAATAGCCGCTAGTAAAAAAGAAGAATTTGAAAAAAATAGATATGAAGCCTTGAAGATGATCAGTGAAGAAGAAGCCAGGATTAAGGAGCTTGACGATAGCGCAACGTTTTGGCAGAGAAGTCAGCTAATCCGATCCTATGTTGCAGCCGTTAAAGAAAAAGCAAGCCGCGATGAGGAGTTTGCTAAGGCTAATAATGTTGAAGACTGGTCGGTTTGGGCATTGCAGTATGCTGATCGTCTCGACCCGTTGACAATAAGTCCTCCATCAATTCTTGATGACAAAGAAAAGTATAGCAAGCCATATTGGTGCTACAATTCATAGGGGGCTGTGAATTTGGACCACCAACAATACCATTGACTCCCTTTCTCAGTCGAACCACAGCCATGTTGGCAGGCGAGCCACAGACGCTTTGGCAGACTGTTGGCGGTATGTTGGCTGATGCGCTACAGGCCGAATGGTGACTGTTGGCTGGAGCCAACAAAAGCTCTGTGGTTTCCCGAAATTTTATCTAAAAATATTAATAATTTCAATATGTTATTTTATACTGGAGGCATGGCATTCAAGAGGTCGTGGGTTCGATTCCCTCCAGCTCCACCACGAAGCATGCCAAGGGGTTACCGAGAAATCGGTGACCCCTTTTTCTTTTCCTCAGCCAACACCCGCCAACAGGTTTTGTTGGCTCCCCTGTAGGAGCAGCACAAGGATTCGCAGAAGCGGGCCAGCATGAGCTCCCGGAAAAGGCCCCTTGAATTTTTTTCAAGAGGCCGCCCCACCCGTCGACTTTTTGCTCCTGCAAGAGTTTTCGTCCGCACCTTACCTCATGGGTGTATGAGGAAAAAGGCCGAAGACCTCTTGGGGGATTTTCAAGCGGTGGTGGGCGGTTAGCCTTCCCCCATCTCCTGGGAACCCGTCCCTAATTGGCCATTTGGACTTTCCAAGTGCATCCTCTGAAAAAATCGAAAGCAGGTGAAGACCACTGCCCCGATTTCTCATCGTCGGCACCGAAGCCTGACCCCTGGACAAGAATTGCCGCAGAAACTGGCCGAGTGAGCACCATGGGGCTTGGGATTTACTCGGCCCCATTGGTTTCCTGGGGCTCCTGTCCCTCTGGCCCCCGGTCGCTGTCCCGGACACCCCTTGGATTCGCTCGGTAGGGCCCTTCCCTGGGACTTTCCCGCTTGCCCCTTTGGGATTGGTCCCCGGCCGGCCTCTCGCCCAGGAGGGGGCAGGTCTGGAGGAAAGTACGATTTTGCCAGGGGGTTAGAGCTTTCTCGTCCTCGCTCTAGACCCCACCCTTGGGATCTTTCCCGGACAAATGGACATTCCGAATGCATCGTTGAAAAAACGACAGCAGCAGGCGACACACCCCTGGGGCCACACACCATGGACAGCTTGATCAAGCCCTGGTGCTGGTCGAGGCCCAGAAACTGCCGGCGTGAGCACCATACCCCTGGAAAGAATCCCGACCCCATCGGTCTTCTGCCTCTCCTAATTTCCTGCCCGGCCTCGTTCCCGGGAATTTTAATTTCCGCCCTCAAAAAAGCTCTAGACACGGGCATGGCCCAGGCCTATATAGTAAGCGACTCCTTTGGAAAGGTTGGTTGTAACCTTAACGGAGGTGATGCCGATGGGCCAGTCAGACGAGGGACATTTTTTTGATGTAGGGCGCAAATAGGCCAGTATAGAAAAAGAAAAGCTGGCAAACTGCACGTGTGGTAAACACCCGCCCTACGCTTGATGCTGAGGCATCCACAATAATCTTCAAAAAATCTCGACTATAACCTTACTGGCCCTGGCTTCTACAGTCGGGGCCTTTCTTTTTTACAGCGAAGACGATGCCCCTTGGACGACTTCCCTGGAAGTCACCCGACCCAGTTTGGCCATTTGGACTTTCCATGTGCATGGTTGAAAAAATGGCGACCGACTCCGAAGGCTGGGATGACACGCCCATGGGGCCGCGCATCAATGTCGCGTTGATCAAGCCCTAGTGCGGGTGAAGGCGCGTAAACTGCCGGCGTGAGCACCATGGCCCTGGGGACAATCCCGGCCCTGCTGGTTTCCCTTGGGCTCCTGCCCCTTGCCCAGGACTGGGGTACTATTCCTTCTTTCCCCGTCCACTATTATTGCGATATTTTCCGTGCTTAATAGCTGTGTCTACAAGCAGTTTCGTAAGCTTTTCTGCTGACATTAGATGATGAGGGAGAACGAACTCTATGTCGTAATTATATAATCCCATCTGATCTGGATCGTTCTCCCTGTCTGGATATTTGCTTTTAATTTCTTCAGTCTTTTTTTCCTCAATTTCTGGATTGAACTCTTCACATAAAGCTTTTGCCATTTTCCCGTGTGTGAGTTTACTTCCTTCTTCCCATCGGTTGTCTGCCTCTTTAATTGCTCTTTCGTAATGGGCTTTCAACTCAGGGTTGATTTTTTCGGCGTTCTCTTTACCCGTTGTGGAAGCCATTTAATCTTTAATCGTATTTGCGTTGTACAAATCTGCGAGCTTCATTCCCTCTGTGAACGCCAGCCTCAAAATATATGCCAATGAAGTTTTAAAGTCTTGTATTTTTTTCATCCCTGCAGAACTGAATAATCACTATTTGATAAAGAAGTGTAAAAAATATATTGCTATGCTTTTTTATTAGCTCGACGACTTCTTCGTCTTCTTTATAGAATTCGAGACATTTGTTATATACTGACATGACCTTGGACATTGTTTTATTGGCATCATGACCGAACTTTCCCTCTTCAAGGTCAGTGCTTGATAAGATGCTTGTAATGCCAAGAATATCAGCTGAGTCATCATATAAGTCTGAAGGATTCTTAGTTTTATCACAAAATTCCTTGGCTTTGGCAAAGATCGTTCTGTATGGTTCCGTTGCCAATATCTTTGAAGAAATTTGGTGTTCATATTCAAAGATTAAGCCATAGAGTACCAATGTAGCTTCAGAACTTGTTGTGGGTGATGGGCATTCTTTTATGATTGGAAGCATTAAATCCAAAAAAAACATATGAGATTTGACAAAATCTTTAGAATTTAAAGACACTTCTTTCGGGTCAAGTTTCTTTTTCTTGGCCATCTTAGCCACATTCTCTTCCTTGCTGCTTGCGACCTCTTTGCCTTCCTCTCCATCCGATTGGCCCCAGCCGTACCGTCTTAGGACAAAGGCCAACGCCTGATCACCACACCCGGAATCGCCTACCTCAGGGCGAATCCTCCTCCTTTGCCCGGGTTTATAGGCTATCATGCTTAATTAAATGATTTTTCTTTCAGACTGGTGCCGAACACTTTTTTTAATGGGGGCTTAGGCTAACCCCTTTTTACAACGTTATTCCGGGGCCTTACAGAGATCCTGCAACAAATGAAGGAGGCCCATATGGCCCGCGAGTCTGAATCGATGGTGAGGGCACTGGACACTTCCAGCAAGGAACCCACCCCCCCGGAGGCGTTCGCAGACACGGATTCAACCATACAGACTGGGACCATCGTCAAAATGGCTACCGGTGAAGTCTTCGAAACGATGAATAGCGCTTTCAGCTACGACAAGGATTTGGTTTCTCCAATATGTACGATCATCAAAAGAGGCAGATACAGCTATTTGCTCGTTAGTGGAATCAGCGAAAAGATCATGGTAAAGAAGTTAAACTAAGATGCAAAAAATATTGTTTACTGTTTTAGCACTACTCTTTTCTGCCACTGTCTATGCTCAAAGCACTGAACCGAGAGATTTTCGTGGCATGGAATGGGATTCGCACTACTCTGCGATTCCAGGACTCGTAAAACAATTTTCTCGTGATGAAAAAATCGATGTGTTCAAACGATCAGGTGAAGATATGACTATTGGCTCATGTCCTCTCGACACTCTAACCTATGAAACGTTTAGTGGTAGATTTTATAAAGTCAAAATGACTTTTTCCAAATGTGATCCAGCCAGTGTTTTCAATATGTTCAAGCAAAAATATGGAGAATGCACCAAGATAGAAGATTCCCTTGATAACTTTATCTGCACCTTGGATTGGAAACGCGTCAAGCTGGAGTTTGCTATTGACTCTGCATCCGGTGCCACAGAAATTGTCTACGTCTACAAAATAACGGAACGCGAATATAACACTTACTTGAAAGAAAAAGCTGGTACGAAAAAAGATTCGTTTTGATCTGTCGATGCGGCACTTCGTTTTGACTTAAAACGCAGCAATTCTATACGTTTTTCAGATGAAATAGCTGCATCTCATCCAAAGACAAAGTGGTGAAAATCTGTCACAAAATAGCTAAACTTTGCCAGTTAGTGGTAAATCAAAAAGTCTCACCCCGGAATTTTTAGCACCCAGTCGCAGAAATAGGGGGTGAAGTGGGAAAAAGCATAGAAATTGCCATTTCGGATCAGCTTAGCAATTTCCATGTGATTTAGGAGAAATACAAGGGGAAACCCGTGCCGTTACCAGGGTCGGAAAACAGCGTTCGGCAACAAAAGGATAAGATATTAACGCGAATTTACATAGGATATTACGTAGCAAGTTCTACTTGCCCCGCTTTTAACCCGTTTCCATGTGACAGCATTTGGTAAATTTGGCATGTTTTTACTTTTCAAGTTCCAGAACAGGATTCCCAACGAACCTCGGTAGGTCTATCTGTTAATCCCTGTTGATCCCATGGACATTAGATGTGACAGATACGCACATATCTGGAATAAAAAACTCGGGTGACCACTATCGCATATATTTTGTGTTCAAAACTCTTGCTGAAAATAATATCTATAACATCAACGTTGATGCCAATAGACCACAAGAGAAGTAGATATTTTAGCAAAAAAAGAATATGATTATTTTATGTTTAAAAAATAAAGTTTCTCATGCTATATCTAAAAAGTTCCATCACTATCCAGAAAAGAAACCGAAATTTGGCGTCAAACTTCACTAACTTTTAACCATAAAGTCATGCCTTATCGCAAACACAGCTTTTTATAAACTTATTTTTAATTTAGAAAAAATAAGATAATTTTGTTCAAAATGTTGTCAAAAGTCCCTTTCGTTTCTTTTAAAGGGAAAGCTTCTTCGCCAACATCAATGCTAAACATTGTGAGGAAAGGAGGGGTTGCGCATAGCAACCCCC
>Ga0183096_1001912_pt1 | contig 15943 bp, 16 predicted proteins | sample Biomet5_FD_127791 | JGI IMG/M metagenome (GOLD analysis project Ga0183096, IMG submission 127791) | Microbial communities from bioreactor (seeded with sewage sludge) at LBNL, California, USA - Biofuel metagenome 5 (version 2) (version 3) | ecosystem: Engineered > Bioreactor > Anaerobic >... | reverse complement strand
ATGACCTTGACGCCATGGGCGCGGCATTGATCCATGATGGCCCGGTAGATGTCGTTGTCCTGCTGGCGCGGATGGACGAAAACCCCCGTGACGCGATCGGCATGGCGCCGCAGCAGTTCCAGCGTCAGCTCGGTGCCCAGGCTGTAGGTCTCCTCATCCGTCTTGCGATAGCGATGCATATGCCCTCCTTGCAAAAAGATATCCGCACGGATATCTTTTTCATTTCTTCGACGTCTCGGCGATGCGCTGCTGCAGCATCGTCCGATAGAACGACAGGCGCAGCACGTCGTACACGGCCACGATGGTGGCGACGATGGCCACGGCCGTGATCAGCAGCCCGGCATCGTTGGCGCGCACCACATACCAGGCGAAGACCACCATGGCCACGGAGAGGATCATGATGAGCGGCGTCGTCTTGGCCAGATGCCTTTCGACCTGCCCGTCGTACCTGGTCGCCAACTGCGGCGGCACGTCCTTGACTGGATGGGCACAGATGTTCCACCGGCGGTCGGCCCTGTAGATCAGCCAGCCTTGGCCCGACAGCTGGGCCAGATAGCCGTCGACGATGTAGCCGGCATAATCGAAGCGATAGGCCATCGTGCATGGCTTGGCCTTCCGGAAGATGAAACAGTACCGCAGCCGCACCTCGCTCAGCAGCCAGCCCTGCCTGGCCATCGCGGCCAGCCAGGCCTCGGTGGCCGGGAACGTGAACATCAGGTACGGGCGCCAGCTGCGGCGCTCGTCAGTCGCGCTTCTTGAAGAACGACGGGGTGTCATAATCGTCGACGGGCTCTTCCTTGAAGCCGGTATCCAGCGGTTTGGCAGGCCGCTCAGGGGCGGCCCCCACGGTCTCGGGCTTGACGCCCTTGTCGAAACCAGTGGCGATGACCGTCACGATGATCCGGCTGCCCAGGCCCTCGTTGAAGGCCACGCCGAAGATGGTATCGACGTCGCCGCCGGCCGCGGTGCGTATGTAGTCTACCGCCGCGCTGGCGTCGTTGGCAGTCATGTCATTGCCGCCGGTGATGTTGATGATGGCGTTATGGGCGCCGGTGATCGAAGCCTCAAGCAGCGGGCTCTCGATGGCCTTCTTGGCGGCCTCGACGGCCCGGTTCTCGCCATCGGCCATGCCGATGCCGATCAGGGCGGTGCCCTGGTCCTCCATGACCGAACGTATGTCGGCGAAGTCCAGGTTGATCATGGCCTGATAGCTTATGAGGTCGGTGACCGTCTTGACGGCCTGGACCAGGATATTGTCGGTCTCCTTGAAGGAATCCTTGAACGGGATGCCCCCCAGAATCTCCTTGACGCGGTTGTTGGGGATGATGATCAGCGAGTCGGTGTACTGCTTCAGCTCATCGAGGCCTTCAAGGGCCTGGCTCATGCGCCGGGGACCTTCGAAGGTGAATGGCTTGGTCACCACGCCTACCGTCAGGGCACCGGCATCCTGGGCTGCCTTGGCGAACACGGGTGCGGCGCCGGTCCCGGTACCGCCGCCCAGTCCGGCGGTGATGAAGACCATGTCGGTGTTCTTCATGATCTCCTTGATCTCATCGATGTTTTCCTCGGCCGCCTGCTTGCCGACCTTGGGATTGCCGCCGGCTCCCAGGCCGTGGGTCGTGTTGCGGCCCAGCAGGATGCGGTTGGCATCCTCGACCTTGGAGGTCTTCAGCACCTGCAGGTCGGTGTTGGCCACGTAAAACTCGACACCTACGACGGTGCTGTCCTCGACCATGCGGTTGACAGCGTTGCAGCCGCCGCCGCCGACGCCGATTACCTTTATCTTTGTTACCTGGTTATAATTGAGATCGCTCATATCATCCACCCCATCATTTCTTTGGCTCAGCGAACAACAGCTTCTTCAGCTTGGCCGTGAAGTTCTTCTCGGCCGGCATGCCGCTGGCGGAATCCTTCAGCTGCGTGGCATAGGCCACGGCGTCGACCGAACAGACCTGTTGGTCATGCAGCATTCCCTGGTCCAGATAAGCATAGAACATACCCAGGCAGACCGTCCAGCCGGGCGAACGCACACCCAGCGTCTCCGGGCAGTATGCCTTGACAGGCTTCTCAAACCGGCGGCTCAGGGCCGTGTCCAGGCCATCGAGGTCGGCTCCCGCCCCCAGCAGGGTGACGGTGACGTTCTCATGAGCCAGGATCGGCGAACACAGCTCGTAACAATCGTCCAGCAGTGCCTGGGCCGGAGCGGCCAGCGTGTCGGCCAGCTGACGTCCCGACATGGAGTATGTGCTGTCGTCACGGTTCCACATGTATATGGGCCGGTCGGTGCTCTTGTCATCAGCCAGATGCGCGTACTTGAAAAGCAGCTTGCAGCAGTTGTCGAAAGGGATGCCGTACTGCTTGGCGACGGCCATGGCCATTGCTGCGTATCCGACTTTCTCGGTCTGGCAGCTCATCAGTCGGCCGTTGTATATCAGCCCCAGCACCAGCTGGTCGCTCTCCAGCTGCATGCTGATCACGTAGCTCTTGAGGTTCTGCTCGAACAGGGCCATCTCCTTGGCCGCGCCATAAGCGTCCAGGCAGATGTCGATGATCTGCAGCCCGGCCTTCTCGACGATGCCGGCATAGGCATAGGTCGTCATCTTATCGGCGCACAGCAGGTCGAACTCCGCCTCCAGCAGGTCGCCCTTCTCACCGATGGGCGTCTTTCGGTAGACGATGCCATTGAGACGGTAGGTATTGCACACGGTGTTGACGCACACCAGGTCGTCGCTGACGCTTACGTCCTGGGCCCGGCGGTACAGCTCCTGCACGTCCTGGATGGTTATCGCCCGGTCCGGGGCGTCGATGGTCTTGGACAGGCTGACGGTTTCCCGTTTGAAGCGGTAGCTGGGGACGGCCAAAAGGACCGCCGTAATCGGCGTGCCGATGAACTCGCCGGCATTCTCCGCCGCCTGGCGGACAGCCACGATCACCTTGCTGGTGTCGACGATGCGCAGCCCATCCAGCCCGCCGCAGGCCACCCGTTCAGTCTTGATGATGTTCAGTCGAGAGTTAAAGAACTCGCCGACGACCAGCCGGACCTCATGGTTGGCAATAGACAGTGCTGCCAGGACCTGCTTTTCCACCGTGCACCCTCCCTGCTTGCAAACTATTTTCATTTTAGCATAACTGCCAATGCTTTTGTTAATATAATCATGATTTTGGGATGCCGCCGCTCTTGCATTTTAGATTATCCCATGATAACATTTACTAGCATTAATTCGAAAGGAGGTCACGGGTATGTCAAGAGTATGTGCCGTGACTGGCAAGGGTCCGATCTCAGGCAACCAGATTTCCCACTCGTTCAGGGCGACCAAGCGTAAGTGGAACGTCAACCTGCAGAAAGCCAAGATCAACATCGATGGCAAGCCGACCACTGTTCGGGTGTCGGCCCGCGCGATGAAGACCTTGAAGGCTCAGAAAGCCAACTGAAAAAGTTAGTCAGCGACTAACTTTTTTTGAACCATGGAAAACGAAGCCATCGCCACCTTCGACCAGGTGTGGGATTACCTGCAGCGCCAGGAGATAGTCTATATCCGCGTCAAATCCGAGAAGACCTATTTCTTCAGGAAGGACGGCCATATATATGTACGTGCCGTCCGGAGCAGTTACAGCCTCTCCGAACAGCAGTTCATCGAGCTGTTCGCGGACCAGGCCTTCTACCTGTACAAGCCAGACCCGACCGAGATCCGCGTCGACCTCGACAAAGACGACGAATACTATGCCTGGAAAAGCAAAGCCGGCCATTGAGACCGGCTTTATTATGCCTTATTCAGCAGGCCGGACCGTTGAGCGGGCAGCCCTTGGCGGCGTTGGCATAGGCGTCATACAGATCCTCGTAATCCTTCAGCAGCTCATCATGCTGCTGCTGGGTCAGCGGCTGATATGGGTCATCGATCGAATCGAGCGTCATAAACGTGCCCGTGACGACGCCAGCCGAGACGAACACGACCGTCGGGAAGTAGATGCGTTTGATGCTCGGGTCGTTGAGGCCGTCATACGTGCTGGCGCTGGCTCCCAGCGCGACCAGGATCTGCTTGTACTCTTCGGTACCTTCCTTGGTGGTCACCACCTTGCCGGAGGCGTCCAGTTCCTTGGCATCGCGCTGATCACGGTTGTTGTAATACAGGACCTCCTTGACGCCTTTGGCCTTGCACATCTCCAAAAACACCGGGTCGGCACCGCGGCACCACGGACACTCGGGGAAGCTGAACAGGATGATGCCTGAGCCTTTGGTCAGGGTGTCGATGATCTGCTGGCCCGTGGCGTAGACGATCGGGTTGTCGGCGTCGATCGTGACGGTGGCGTATGACTTGCCGCTGTCGTTGGTCTTGCCGTTTAAGGCCTCATACTCCTGCTTGAACTTGCGTGCATCGGCGGTGCCCGTCTGACCGCAGCCGGCCAGCATGAACAGCGCCATCACGATTGCCAATGCCTTCTTCATCCCTTTTCCCTCCTCAGTCCGTATTCAGCATGACCCGACCGATCTCGGAATAGGTCAGTACGCCGTTGATGCGCTCCGATTTCATCAGTGAGACGCGGTCGACCATCATTCCCACAAACGGTACCTGCAGCGTGACCTTGTCGGTCGGCTCGACGCGCCGGGCGATGGTGATGTGCGGTAAAAACGGCTTGGCATCGCACGGCAGGCCATCGGCGATCAGCAGCTGCCGGATGTCATTGGCCAGCTGCCGGAGCCGCCCGTCGTCGGCGATGCCTACGAAATACAGATCCTCGAAATGGTCGGCGCCGCTCAGTGCCAGGGCGAACGGCTCGGCCTTGAGCCGGGCCAGCGAGTCCTTGACCTTGAGTGCGTTTTCGACCTCGCCGATGAAGGCCAGCGTCAGATGCAGGTTGCCGGCCCTGGTATAGTCACCCGAGCGTGCCTGGTTCTTGAGTTGGGTCTGGGCGTCGCTCAGGGCTTTGCGTATATCAGAATTGAGATTTATGGCCACGAATAGCCGCATGGTAATCATCCTCTCACATATCTTTGTTATTTTACCACATCCTGCCCCTTTTTTTTCAATAGGACAACTCCACCAGCATTGGTGCTACAATTTATCATTAGTAGCGAAGGGAGATGTGTACATGTTCGGGCTCTTTTCCAGAAAGGACCGACAGCCGACCACCAGCGACATCATCAAGGCCCACCGCCGTCATCAGCGCCGCCTTATCAACGAGCTATACATCCACCTGGCGGCCAAGCCTGCCAAGAACAATACCGAGTTGGTCTTCACCGACTGCGCGGGTCTGCTGCAGTACGAGGGTCACGACGGGCAGGGCGGTCTGGCCGGCTATTTCATCAGCCCGGCGGCCGACCGCTGCTATCAGACACCGGCCTCTTTAGCCGCCATCGGTGCCCTCGAGCTGGCCGACATGGTCCGGACCGCTGACGACCTGTTCGCCATGACGCTTCCATCCGTCAACGCCGACCGGCGCCGACTCATCGCCCCGCTGCTGGCCCAGGACGACGTGCTGACAGCCCGTCTTGCCCAACTCGACGCCCAGATCACCGCTCAGGCTGATCCGGCCACCAGGCGTTTATACGACTTCATCATCGCCCATTCGCAAGACTTCAAAGACTGAACCGGCATCGCCGGTTTTTTTGTTGCAACACCCTTTCTTTAAGGCTAATATTGAGATGCAAGGAGACGATCATCATGAAAGACGGATTCATCAAAGTCGCAGCCGGCACCCCTGAGGTCCGCGTCGCGGACACGGCTTTCAACGCTCAAAGCACCATCACCATCATGCGGCTGGCCGCCAAGCAGGGCGTCAAGCTGCTCATCCTACCCGAACTGGGCCTGACGGGCTACACCTGCAGCGACCTTTTCTTCCACGACACGCTGCTGGACGGCGCCCTGGCGGCCCTGCAAGAGGTCATCGGCCAGACGGCCGGACTGGACATGGTCACGGCTGTGGGCCTGCCGCTGGCCGTCGATGGGGTCACCTATAACGTCGCCGCCGTGATCAATGCCGGGCGGGTTCTGGGTCTGGTGCCTAAGGCTCACCTTCCGAACTACGGCGAGTTCTATGAGAAACGCCAGTTCGTGGCAGCCGAAGATGCTGCCCGGACCGTCAGCCTGCTTGGACAGGCGGACATCCCGTTTGGCCAGGGGCTCATTTTCGCCTGCCGGCAGATGCCGCTTTTCCGATTCGGCATCGAGATCTGTGAGGATCTATGGGTCCCCTATTCGCCTTCCATCGACATGTGCGCCGATGGCGCGCTATTGATCGGCAACCTGTCGGCCTCCAACGAGGTCATCGGCAAAGCCGCCTATCGGCGTCAGATGGTCGCCGCCCATTCAGGCAAGCTGTGCTGCGGGTATATCTATGCCTCATGCGGGGCCGGCGAGTCGACCACCGACGTGGTCTTCTCCGGTCATGACCTCATCGCCGAAAACGGCGCCATGCTGGCCGAGCAGCGTTTCATGCAGGGGCTGCTGATCAGCGAGCTAGACGTGTTCCGGCTTGACGAGGAACGCCGCCGGCTGCAGACCTATGCGCATCAGTCTGCCGCCACGGCCGTCATCCCCTTCGACACCGCGCTGTGCGAGACGGCCCTGACCAGGCCCGTCTCGTCATCGCCATTTGTGCCGCATGATGAGCAAGTCCGTGCCGAACGGTGCGAGGAGATACTGCGCATCACCGCCCTGGGTCTGAAAACACGTCTGGCCCACGTCGGATCCAAGACCTGCGTCATCGGCCTGTCAGGCGGCCTTGATTCGACATTGGCGGCCCTGATCGCCGCCCAAGCCCTGCGTGAGCTGGGCCGGCCGGCCAGCGACCTTGTCGCTGTTACGATGCCCTGCTTTGGCACCACTGCCCGTACCAAGGACAACGCCACCGCCATGGCCCAGGCCATGGGCGCCACCCTGCGCACCATCGACATCTCCGCCGCCGTCACCCAGCATCTCAGCGACATCGGCCATGATATAGCCGATCACTCCGTCACCTATGAGAACGCTCAGGCGCGTATGCGCACCATGGTTCTGATGGACATCGCCAACCAGACCAACGGCCTGGTCATCGGCACGGGCGATCTGTCGGAGCTGGCGCTGGGCTGGTGCACGTACAACGGCGACCATATGAGCATGTACGCCGTCAACACCTCCATCCCCAAGACGCTGGTGCGCTATATCATCGGCTATCAGGCACACCGGCCCGGTCAAGACCCCAAGCTGACAGCCGTGCTGGATGACATCCTGGCCACCCCCATCTCACCGGAGCTGCTGCCGGCCAAGGACGGCCAGATCACCCAGAAGACCGAGGACCTGGTCGGTCCCTACGAGCTTCATGATTTCTTTCTGTATCATGCCATCCGCTGGCATAGCGCGCCACGCAAGGTCTATCGCCTGGCATGTCATGCCTTCAGCGGCCGTTATGACTGTGCCACCATCCTGAAATGGCTGAAGACCTTCTACCGCCGTTTCTTCAGCCAGCAGTTCAAGCGCAGCTGTCTGCCCGACGGCCCCAAGGTCGGTACGGTGGTGCTGTCACCCCGCGGCGACTGGCGCATGCCCAGCGATGCCTGCCTGACGACGTGGCAAGCCGAGCTAGACACTCTGCACTGAAGAAATAGGCCGCCCTGAGGCGGCCGGTCTGCACAACAAAAGTTCCGGTCGGCCGGCAGCCATCGCTGCTGACCGACCGGAATTTTCTTTTCTTCATGGCATGCCAGCCCGGTTTACAGCCAAATCATGTACCGGCGCTTACAGCTGCACCGGCTTCCCGGTCTGCCAGGCCTGCTTGCAGGCCAGCGCCGCCTCCACCGATCGCAGGCCGTCCTGGACCGTCACCTCGGGCTGACGGCCCGTCAATGCGCAATCGACGAACTCCCTGACCTCGGCCAGATACGAATCAGCAAAGCGCTGCTGGAAGCCCTCGACGCATTCCGTCAACTCGCCGGCGGCGGTGAAAAGCTCGGCCCGGTTCTTGGCGGGAATGGCTGAGACGCGGATTGTGCCCTCGGTGCCTACGATCTCCGTCTCCACGTGATAGCCGTGAGGCGCTGTACGCCCGATGTGCATCTGACCCAGGGCCCCGTTGGCAAAACGCATCGTCGCCACGGCGGTCTCGTCGTCACCCAGCTGATGGAACTCAGGATGCTTGAAGGTGGCCCCGGCCGCATAGACCTCGCTGATCTCGCTGCCCAGATACCAGCGCATCAGGTCCAGGTCATGGATGCCAAGGTCCAAAAAGATGCCGGCGGAATGCTTGGTGTACTTGATGAACTCAGCCGCCTGGGCATCAGGGTCAAGGGCCGTGGCTTTCACCAGGTAGGGTTTGCCGATGGCCCCTGACCTGATCTTGTCCATAGCATAGGCGTATGAGACGTCATACCGGCGCATGAAGCCGATCATGAACGTCCTGTCTGGGTGGCGGGCCACCGCCGCGGCTACCTGCCGACAGCTTTCGACATCGACGCCCAGAGGCTTTTCAGTGAAGACGTGCTTGCCGGCGTCCAAGGCCGCCGCGGCCTGGGCACAGTGCTTGTCGGAGGACGTCACGATGACAACCGCATCGATGTCCGGGTCGGCCAGCAGCTGCTGGTAATCATCATACAGCCGCGGATTGCCCAGCTGGTCTCTGGCATAGTCGATGCCCGGCTGGTTATGGGTGCAGACGGCAGACAGCCTGGCGTTTGGGATCTGCCAGGCCACGTTATAGGCATGGACCATGCCCAGCCGGCCCAGCCCGACGACGGCGACGTTCAGTTTACGCATCGATAGTTCTCCTTGCGGCGATAAAATGCGGCCGCGTCTCATTTGACTATATTATACATCTTCACCGCGCGTCCGCCATCCTGAAGGCTGCAGCAAAACCGGTGCCCCCGAACACACCTGATGTCATATAATGACGAGGAGGAGTACAAACATGAAAATAACGACCGTCGGCGCCGGCTACGTCGGGCTTTCGCCGGGCGTGGTGCCGGCTGCGGCCCATGAGGTCACGGTGCTTGACATCGACCCCGCCAAGGCGGCTGTCATCAACAGCCATCAGCCGCCCATCTCCGACCCTGACATCACCCAGACCCTGGTCTGGACCTGACGGCCATCCTGTTCAACCCCGAATTCCTCCGGGATGGCAAGGCTCTTGCCGACAGCCGTCATCCCATCCGTATCGTCATCGGCTGCGATGGCGACAATGGACTGGCCGACGTGGCGGCGAAGGTCTATACCCGCGACCTATACGGTAGGAACTGAATGTTTAAAAAAAGGCCGTCAGGCCTTTTTTCAAGGCATCCTGTCACGGCTGCCTTGTCTTTCCGCCATTAAGCTGCCAGTCGGCGACCTGGTTGCACATAGCCGCCGCCTCGACGTAGTCCTGATACCGCTGGGCCGAGACGCGGCCCTGGGCCACGCCCTGCTTGACGGCGCATCCCGGCTCCTGCAGATGGCGGCAGTCAAGGAAGCGGCAGCTGCCCACGCCTTGGAAGTCACGGATCTTTTGGGCCATCGTCAGCGCGTCGACATGGCTGAAGTCAAGGCTGGAGAACCCGGGTGTGTCGGCCAGCCAGCCGCCAGCCACCGGATACAGTTCGGTATGGCGGGTGGTGTGCTTGCCGCGGCCTAAGGCCTGGCTGATTGCCTGTGTGGCCAGGGCCAGCTGTGGGTCCAACCGGTTGAGCAGAGTGCTCTTGCCGACGCCGGACTGGCCAGCCAGCACGGTGATCCTGCCTTTCAAGGCTCCGCGGACGGCGTCCAGCTCCAGTTCCCGACCAGTCAGGATTACCTGATAGCCGCCTGCCCGGTAGTCGGCGATGGCTGCGTGGACGGGATGGTCCGCAGGGGCCAGGTCCATCTTGGTGACGACGATGACCGGCTCGATGTCCTGATAGCTGATAAGGAAGACCAGCCTGTCGACCAGCACCGGGGAGAAGTCGGGGTCGACGGCCGACATCACGATCATGGCCTGGTCGACGTTGGCGATGGCCGGGCGGATCAGCTGGTTGCGACGCGGACTGATGGCTACGATCTGGCCTTGGCCAGCCTGCAGCTGACAGCTGACGAGGTCGCCGACCACCGGACTGACGCCCAGCCGCAGACGCCCGGCCGCCCCGCACGTCAGCCGCTGACCGTCATCGGCTATGACGTCATACCGGTTGGATACGATCCTGATGATGTGTCCTATCATGACTCAGTAATAGTACAGCGTGATGACGCTGCCGCTGGATTGCGTATAATATGTGCCCGTCTTGGGATCGGTGTCGATGACGACACCTTTGGTGACATCCTCGTCGACGGTGACAGTGACCGGTTTTCCGTCTTCCCCGACCTGCTCGACCTGCTTGGTCGGCACGGCCATCTGTTGGATGTTTACCTTGGCCCCTAACGTCTCGAGCTGGGCTTTGGCGGCATCGACGGCCTGGCCGATGATGTTGGTCGGGATGACGAAGGACTGGGCGGCCGCGACGTTGAACGAGATGAGCTTGATGTCCGTGGGGGCCATCACGGTTTCGGCGGCCACGCTCTGGGTCAGAATCGTTCCGACATCGACTGAACTATCCTGCACTGTCGTCACCGAGACGGTGAACCCGGCGGCTTCGAGCTGTGCCCGCACGACCTCGATCTTCTGGCCGACATAGCTGCCGACGGTGAAATAGGTGCCGCTGGAGACGTACAGCGTGATGTGGTCGCCGGCCTTCATCTTCGAACCGACCGCGGGGCTGGTACGGATGACCTTGCCGGCCTCGATATCCTTTGTTGCTTCGCGCTCGATGCCCTCGACCACGATGTTCATGTTGCCGAGCACGGTCTCGGCGTCCTCGAGCTTGTAATAGGTGACATCCGGGACGGTCACGAGGTTGGCCTGTGATTTGCCGAAAGCCCCGGTCAGGGCGAGGATGAAGAAGATGGCGACCAGTGCCAGCGCCACGGCCCCGACGCCGATCAGCAGCGACGTCGAGCTGCGGTGCGCGGCCTTGCGGCCGGCGGCAGGCTGACCGGTCCGTGAGACCGGACGCGGCTTCTCGCGAGGATCGTCGAAGACCAGCTTGGCCTCATGGGCCCGCGAGAAATCCAGGCACGTGACCAAGTCGTTGTACATGGCATCGGCGGTTGTATAGCGGTTGGCCGGGTTCTTGGCGGTGGCACGAATGACGATGTTCTCAACCGACTGAGGGATCTGAGGATTGAAGGCCCGCACGCTGGGGATCTCCTCGTGCATATGTTTCAAGGCAATCTGAACTGCCGCCTCGGCATGGAACGGGACGTCGCCCGTCAGCATCTCGTAGAACACGATGCCCAGCGAGTAGATGTCGCTCTGAACCGTGGCATTGCGGCCGCGTGCCAGTTCAGGCGCCATGTAATGGACCGAGCCCATGACGGTATCGGCCTGGGTCAGCTGGGCGGTGTCGTTGCTGGCGATGGCTATGCCGAAGTCCGACAGCTTCACGGTGCCGTCGTCCTTGACGAGCACGTTCTGCGACTTGATGTCACGATGGATGATGCCGCTGGCGTGAGCCAGGGCGACTGCCGAGACGAGCTGCTTCATGATGTTGACCGCCTCGTCGGGGGCCAGGGCGCCGCGCTTGGCGACCAGCTGCTTGAGGGTCTGGCCGCGGATATACTCCATGACGATGAAATAACGCCCCTGATCCTCACCGACGTCATAGACCTCGACGATGTTGGGGTGCGAGACGCGCGTGATAGCCATGGCCTCGCGCTGGAAGCGCTTGAGGCTGACCGGGTCCTGGGCCAGTTCGCCGCGCAGGACCTTGATGGCGACCTCTCGCTTGAGAATCGTGTCGATGCCCAGATACACGTCGGCCATGCCTCCCGAGCCGATGGAGCGCACCACTAGGTAGCGCTTGGCAATCATCTCGGTGCTCATGACCGATCCTCCGTCAGGATGACCAGCGTGATGTTATCCGGCCCGCCGGCATCGTTGGCCTGCTTGACCAGCACCTGGCCCTGGCTGACCAGATCCATGCTGCTGGTCAACGCCTCGACGATGGCCTGATTTGATACACTGTTGTAAAGTCCGTCGCTGCATAACAACAGCGAACGCCATTGTCCCTCGACCTCGAAGCAGTCGACCGTTACCGCGGTGGCGATGCCAACCGCCCTGGTGATGACGTGCGACAGCCCGCTGAGCGCCAGCTGCCTCTCGTCCAGCCCGCCACGCTCACGCAGGTCGTTTATCAGGGTATGGTCATGGGTGACCTGCGTCAGAGTGCCGCTGGCATCGAGCCGGTAGGCGCGCGAGTCGCCGACGTTGGCGACCAGCGTGCGGCCCGCCGTCCGCAGCACGGCCACCATCGTGGTGCCCATGCCGTGGTATTCAGGTTTGGCGGCAGCCTGCGTGTAGACCTCCTTGTTGGCCTGCGCTACCGCCGCCGTCAGCCATGCCAGCAGATCGCCGTCAGATCCCGGGGCCGCATCCTTGTAGGCGTGCTCCATCGCCGCGGCCGCCAGCCTGCTTGCTACGTCACCCGCCTGGGCACCGCCGATGCCGTCGCATACGCAGGCCAAAAGGCCGTCACCCTGCCGGGCGATCATATAGCAATCCTGGTTCTGGGTCCGGCTGCGACCCTTGTCAGTGGTTCCGTAGCAATTCATCCCTGCCGGCTCCTTTCATAGCGGCTGCGCAGCTGACCGCAGGCCGCATCGATGTCGTCGCCGTGTTTCTGCCGCAGCGTGCAGCGGACCCCGGCGGTCATGAGCTTGTCGTAGAACAGCATCGCCTGTTTGTCGGAGCTGGAGGCATAGTCCTTCTCCTTGACGCTGTTGTATGGTATCAGGTTGACGTAGACGTCGAAGCCCTTGGTAAGCTTGGCCAGCTGGCCGACGCATTCGTCGGTGTCGTTGACCCCTGCCAGCAGGATGTACTCGAAGGACAGCCGACGGTTGTTCTTGGAGACGTAATAGCGCAGCGCGTCCATCAGCTCTTCCAGCCCGTAGACCTTGGCCACCGGCATCAGCCGCTGGCGCAGGGCGTCGCTGGGGGCATGCAGAGACACGGCCAGGTTGTACTGGACCTGCTCGTCGGAGAAACGCCTTATGCCCGGCACCAGGCCGCAGGTCGATATCGTTATATGCCGGGCCCCGATGCCCAGGCCATGATCGTGGTTGACCGTGGCGCAGAAGCGCATCACGTTGTCGTAGTTGTCGAACGGTTCGCCGGTGCCCATGACCACGATATGCGACAGGCGCACGCCGTCGGCATCCAGGTCCTTCTGGACCATCATGACCTGCTGGCACATCTCGCCGCTGGTCAGGTCACGCTGCTTCTTCAGCAGGCCGCTGGCACAGAAGGTACAGCCCATGTTACAGCCGACCTGCGAGGTCACGCAGACGCTGTCGCCATAGTCGTAATGCATCAGCACCGTCTCGATGGAACTGCCGTCGGACAGGCCGAATAGGTATTTGCGCGTGCCGTCGCGTGAGACCTGTCGGGCCAGCACCGTCAGCGGCTGGCAGCTGAGGCTATCGTTGAGCCACTGCCGCAGCGGCTTGGACAGGTCGGTCATGTCGTCGAACGACGTGACACGCCGGCGATAAAGCCACTGGAAGATCTGGTCACCATGGAACTTCTTGAATCCGTTGGCCACCATCAGTTCTGTCAGTCCGTCAAAGTCAAAGTCGTATATCGAAGGTTTCATTTCCGCTCGTCCCTCTCGCCAGTCAATTCTAACATATCCGGGCCGTCATGCCGCAGGCGGGCCATGTAAAACCCGTCTGAATGCCATTCCATCGGCATAATCGTGCGCTGGGCATCGAGCGTAAAGCCTTGATGACGATTCAGGAATGCGGCGACCTGCCGTTCGTTCTCCTTTTTGTCCAGGGTGCAGGTGGAATACACCACAATTCCGCCCACCGCCGACATCGCCGCCGCGCTGTCAAGCAGACCTGATTGAATGGCGGCCAGCTGGTCGATGTCCTGCGGTTGGATGCGCAGCTTGATATCCGCTTTGTTGCGAAGGGTCCCCAGACCGCTGCACGGTGCGTCCAGCAGGACCTTGCCGAAACGATGGTCCCCCAGCCGTTCGGTCAGCGCCGTGCTGTCGGCGCACAGGGCGGTGACATTGGTGATGCCATACCAGCCCAAGGCGTCCGCAATCAGTGCCACCCGCTGGGGATGGATGTCGATGGCCGTGACATGGCCCTGGCCCCGCATGGCCATGGCCATCTGGATGGTCTTTGTCCCCGGGGCGGCGCACATGTCAAGTATGTCGTCGCCGGGAGCCGCCTGCACATAGCCGACCGCCTGCTGGCTTGACAGCGACTGCACGGCGACCAGATGGTCCTTGAACCATGATGTGGCCAGGATATCCCCATCGTAGAACAGCGAATCATCAATCGGTCCCGGCGCGAATCTGGCATCGGCCGCCAGCATCTTATCACGGGTCGTCGCCAGCGTGTTGACGCGCAGGGCCGTCACGTCGGGCTGTAGGTCCTCGTGGCATATCGCGGCGGCCGTCACGGGTCCGTAGTGAGACTGCCATAGCCGGACCAGCCAATCAGGGTGGGATGTCTCGAGGCCTAGCCTTGTGACTGGGTCGCCGTCCGTCACCGGCGCCGCCCCCTGGCGGGCCAGGTTGCGCAGCGTGGCGTTTACCAGGCCGGCATATGAGCCCTGACCGATGTCCCGGGACATGTCGACCGCCTGGCTGATCACGGCGTAGGCCGGCAGCCGGTCCATGAACAGCAGCTGATAGGCGCTCATGTCCAGCAGCACCGCCACCTTGGCGGCAGGCATGCGGCTGACGAACCGCTGCCACTGCCAGCGCACGTAGCGGTAGTTCTGCAGCGTCCCATAGACAATGCGCGTCAGCAGCGCCCGGTCGGCGGCCTGCTCGCCGGGCCGGTCGGCACGCAGTGAAAGGCTGGCGTACTGTCCTGACGCCATCACGCCATATAGGACCTCGAATGCCTGACGGCGAGCGTTCATCATTCCCTCCTCAATCAAGCGCGTACGGATCGACATCGATGCTGATCTTCAGGGTGGCGCGGCTGACACGCTGCCGGTCGTACCACTGCCAGACCTGCTGGCGCATGGCCTGTTCGTCAGCCCCCTGCAGGATGATGCGGTAGCGGAACTCGTCGGCCTTGCGGGTCAGGCCGCTGGGCCCCAGCAGCCTGACGCCAGGAGCATCCTGCAGCTGTGCCTTGGCGTCTGCGGCCGCCTGACGGGCGGTGCCGTCGTCATGCGACGCAAATTCGATGGCGATGAGGTAGCGGTACGGCGGGTATTTGCCCAGATGGCGGTACTCCATCTCCTGCTTGAAGAAACCGACGTAATCCTGTCTGACGGCCATGGTGATGCCGTAATGTGTGCAGTCGAAGGCCTGGACGTAGACCTCCCCGGCCGTGGCCCCGCGGCCCGAGCGTCCGGAGGCCTGGACGATGAGGTCGAAGGTCATCTCCACGCTGCGATAGTCCTGCCGGGCCAGCAGGGCGTCGGCGTTGAAGATACCCACCAGGGTGACGTGCGGATAGTCGAGACCCTTGGCAATCATCTGGGTGCCGACCAGGATGTCGGCCTCATGACGCTCGAAAGCATCGAGGATCGCCGCATGGCCGCCTTTGCGGGCAGTGGTATCCGCGTCCATCCGCAGGATGCGCGCCGTCGGGAACAGTTTGGCGATCTCATCGGTAAGCCTCTCCGTCCCCAGCCCGTAGTTCATCCAGCTATGGCCGCCGCACTTGGGGCAGTCGATTTCGGGGTCCATCGTGGTTCCGCAGGTATGGCATTTGAGAAGGTTCTCGTCCTTGTGGTAGCTCATGGCGATGTCGCAGTGCGGGCAGGTCACGACATATCCGCACTTGGCACAGCGCATGAGGGGTGTGTAGCCGCGCCGGTTGAGCAGCAGGATGCACTGCTGGCCGACCGCCAGCCGCTGGGCGATGGCCTGCCGCAGGGGTTCGGAGACGAAGTAATGATGCTGCTTGATCTGCTGACGCATGTCGACCAGGTGGCTTACCGGCAGGGCCTGGGG
>Ga0183096_1001911_pt1 | contig 15943 bp, 15 predicted proteins | sample Biomet5_FD_127791 | JGI IMG/M metagenome (GOLD analysis project Ga0183096, IMG submission 127791) | Microbial communities from bioreactor (seeded with sewage sludge) at LBNL, California, USA - Biofuel metagenome 5 (version 2) (version 3) | ecosystem: Engineered > Bioreactor > Anaerobic >... | reverse complement strand
CAGCTATCAGGACGGGGAACTTTATTATTTTATGGATCCCGAGACCTTTGACACGACCCCGCTCAACCGCGACGTTTTAGGCGACGGCTTCCGCTTTATCAAGGAGAATACCGTCTGCAAGCTGCTGAGCTACAAGGGAAATGTTTTCGGCGTGGAGCTGCCCAACTTCATGGACCTGGAAGTTACCGAGACCGAGCCGGGTCTGCGCGGCGATACGGCCACTAACGTTATGAAGCCCGCCACGCTGGAGACCGGCGCCGAGATTAAAGTGCCGCTGTTCATCAACATCGGCGACAAGATCACCATCGATACCCGCACGGGTGAATATCTGTCCCGCTGCAAGGAATAATATTTTTAGCCGCAGGTTCCACACACCTGCTTTTGAAAGGAGAAGGAACCATGGAAATTACCGAGAAGGTCGCCTACCTGAAGGGCTTGGCGGAGGGCCTGAGCCTGGATACCGAGACCAAGGAGGGGAAGATTCTCTCCTCGATGATCGATATCCTGGATGACATTGCGCTGGAGCTGGAGGATTTGAAGGACGCAGATCAGGAGCTGGGCGACGGACTGGACGCCGTCAGCGACGATCTGGAGGACGTTGAGGATGCCGTTTTCGGCCCCGAGGATGAGGACGAGGACGAGGATGAGGAGTCCGAGGACTGCTATGCCACGACCTGCCCCAACTGCGGAGAGACCGTCTACTTTGACGAGTCCGTTCTGGACGAGGGGGAGGTTCTCTGCCCCAAATGCGGAGAAAAGCTGGAGTTCGACCGCTCCGATCTGGAGGAGACTACCCCGGAGGACAGCTCTGACCCTGACTGAAGTTCTGCGCATCAAGACGCATATAGCGGAGCGGTATGGCTGTGGCCATACCGCTCCGCTGTTTGACTGCTGCCGGGCCGAAAACCTTCGGGACGATTCCGCAGAGACACTGGGGTGTTCCCGCCGCACGGAGGTTTGCCCCTGAAACCCGCGACTATGCCCCTCAGGCGCGATGCTGCGTGAGGGCGGCGCCTACCGCCGTGGCAAAGACCGCATGCGGAGGGAGCAGGAAACGGATGCCGTAAAGCTGCTCAAAGAGCGAGTAAGCGGGCTGGATCTGCGGTAGTTCCGTCAGGGAACCGGTCAGGATGACCGTATCCGTTCCGCAGCTCTGGCAGGCGAGAATCGACATGGTGCCGATGGACTGGAGCACCAGATTGACGACCCCGGCGGCATAGTCGGCCGGAGAGGCGTCGGGAGCCAGATGGCCGAAGTTCGTTACAGTCATGGACGGATGGAGCGTTTTCGGCATTGGCCCGAACAGATCTCCCACGGTCAGATCGACCTTTCCCAGCCGTCCCGCCCCGGCCAGCTCGGCAATGGTCCCGAACTGGTCCGTACCCGTCAGAACCCGGCACAGCCCGGTCAGCGTGCCGCCTCCGATCCCGGTGCCGCACAGGTGCCGGTATGTATCGCCGTCCGCCAGCACAAACGCAGTTCCGGTTCCCAGAGAGACGGCGACTCCTCTGGAAACCCCCGCCAGACGCAGCGCGCCGCGGCCAATGGAGGAGAACTCATTTTCCTCATAAACCGGGAAACCGGCCAACTCCTCCCGGGCTTTCGCCGCGCGGGTCCCGGTCACGACGATGGAATCCACGTCGCGGAGCGTAAAGCCGTGCGTGTTCAAAAGGCATCCGATCAACTCCGGCAGTCTGCGGTCCGCATTGCCGGAACGGAAGGAAAAAAGAGGCTCCGCCGAGCCTCCGGTACGCAGGGCGGCCAGCTTTGTAGCGGAGCTGCCCAGATCAATTCCGAGGATGACGCTCATTCCGATCCCTCATTTTCATGGGAACTTGGTTTCTGACCCTATGATAAAGGAGATGGGGAGGAAAGTCAACCGATATTGATATTTTTTTGACAAAAGAATCCAGAAAGACGTTGATTTTCGCGGACATACCGCCTATAATCAGATTATTACAGGCGATCCGTACGGATCCAGTTTTTGGAGTGTGTGATGAATATAGAGGAAAAAATCAATCTGACGATGCTGTGCGATTTTTACGAGCTGACCATGGGAAATGGTTACTTCCAGTCCGGCTATGCGGAGCGGATCACGTATTTTGACGTCTTTTTCCGCAACATACCGGATAACGGAGGCTTCGCGATCTGCGCCGGATTGGACCAGCTGATCGACTATATTGAGAACCTGCGCTTTGAAGAAGAGGACCTGACCTATCTCCGCGGCAAGAAGCTGTTCAGCGAAGCTTTTCTGGAGTATCTGCGGGACTTCCGTTTTACAGGGGACATCTATGCCATTCCGGAGGGGACGCCTATTTTTCCCCGTGAGCCGGTGGTTACAGTGCGCGCTCCCGCGATTCAGGCGCAGCTGATCGAGACGTTTACGCTTCTCACGGTGAATCACCAGAGCCTGATCGCCACGAAGGCCAGCCGCATTGTGCGCGCCGCGAAGGGCAGGACTGTTCTGGAGTTCGGCTCCCGCAGAGCGCAGGGCACGGACGGCGCCATTACCGGAGCAAGAGCCGCTTATATCGGCGGGTGCAAGGGGACGGCCTGCACGATCTCCGACCAGATGTACGGCGTGCCGGCCGGGGGCACGATGGCGCACGCCTGGGTGCAGATGTTCGACTCTCAGTATGAGGCGTTCAAGACCTATTGCGAGATTTACCCCACCAATGCGGTCCTGCTGGTGGATACCTACAACACGCTCAACTCCGGCGTTCCGGACGCCATCCGCGCGTTCAACGAGGTTTTAAAGCCGAAGGGGATCACAAAGTGCGGAATCCGCCTGGACTCAGGCGATATGGCTTATCTGACGCAGCGGGCCAGAAGCATGCTGGACGAGGCCGGCTGGACGGAATGTCAGATCTCCGTATCCAATTCGCTGGATGAGTATATTATTCAGGACCTCTTGCTCCAGAACGCCAAAATCGACATGTTCGGCGTAGGAGAACGGATGATTACCGCCCGGAGCGAGCCGGTTTTCGGAGGCGTGTATAAGCTGGCCGCCGTGGAGGATAAGCCGGGACACATTGTTCCGAAGATTAAGGTCAGTGAAAACGTGACCAAAATTACAAACCCGCATTTCAAAAAAGCCTATCGCTTATTCGACAAAAAGAGCGGAAAGGCAATGGCGGATTACCTGTGCGTCTATGACGAGCCGATGGACGACTCCAAGCCGCTGGAAATTTTTGACCCCGCTGCGACCTGGAAGCGCAAGACACTGACCGATTATACGGCCCGTGAGCTGCAGGTTCCCGTGTTTTTAAACGGGAAATTGGTCTACCGGCAGCCCTCTCTGCAGGAAATCCAGAAATACTGCGCGCAGGAGCTGGAAACGCTTTGGGACGAGGTCAAGCGGTTTGACAATCCGCATACCTATTATGTGGATCTGTCGCAGAGGCTTTGGAATATCAAGCAGAATCTTCTGCGGCAGAACGGATGAGCTTTAACCGGCGCATGGGACGCCGGAAGCACGCATCGGTCGGCGCGGGAGCCCGGGGATTTGCACAATCCGCCGGCCTTTCCGCCGGCTGATGCGTGCGCCGCATTTGCGGCGTGCGGAGCCCCTTGCAAGATAGCGCTCGGGCCTGTATAATTATTTTGGAAACCGGCCATGGTAACCGTACGGCGCAGTCCCGTGCCAGGGTCGATTTCGGGGGAAAGCCCCGGAGCTGTGAGAACACATACGGTGAGAGAACGGAGGCGGTTTTGCCGTGGCCAGGATGAAACAAAAAACAGAGCGGCGGATTTCCGCCGCGGCCAGCATCACCATGTGCGTGATCGTGGTGGCACTTCAGATCGTGCTCACGCTGCTTCTGACGAATTTTTTACAGGCCAAGGCCAGCTATGTCTATTGGGCTCTGGAATTTGTCGGGGCGGCCGTTGCCATCTGGATCTACACCCGTTCCGGAAGCCCGTCCTATAAATTGAGCTGGATGTGCCTTCTTCTGCTGCTCCCGGTTCCCGGCGTGATCCTTTTTTGCCTGTGGGGCGGCACCCACCAGGCAAAATCCCTGAGCCTGAAAAAGATCGCGCCGCCGGCGGAGCGGATGTCTGTGCGGGAGGAGAGCGCGGCCAATATTGAAAAACTCGGCAGGCAGACCCCCACGTGGGGCCGGCTGGCCACGTATCTGCAAAAACGCGGTTTTCTGCTTTACGATCATACCGACGCGGAATACTTCGGAGATGGGGCGGCGTTTTTTACGGACCTTCTCGCCCATCTTGCCGCGGCGGAGACGTATATTTTTTTGGAGTACTACATTCTGGCGGAGGGAGAGATCTGGGACAAGATGTTCCAGATCCTGAAAGAACGCGCAGCGGCCGGCGTAGAGATCAAGATCATCTTCGACGACTTCGGCAATCTGACGCGGCTGAGCGACCAGACTCTGCAGAAGATCCAGAACGAAGGGATCGAGGTGGAGGTGTTCAACCCGGTCCACCGCTACATCAACCGCATTTATTTCAATTACCGCGACCACCGGAAGATCGCGGTCATCGACGGCTTCACGGCTTACACGGGCGGTATCAATATCGCCGACGAGTACGCCAATCTGATCACGCGCTTTGGACATTGGAAGGACTGCGGCATCCGGATCCGCGGTGCCGGGGCCTGGGGATTTGCCGCGCAGTTCATCACCATGTGGAAGATGATCGGCAGGTCGCTTCCCAATGAGGACGACTATTACCGCGCCAGGCGCGAAATCGACGGGACCGGTTACTGTCAGCCCTTTACGGACGGGCCGCTCAACAACCCGGACAATCCCGTGGAAGATACCTATCTGCAGCTGATCAGTTCGGCGCGCCGCTTTCTGTATATCACGACCCCCTATTACGCGGTGGAGGAGTCCATGCAGAAGGCTCTGTGCATCGCGGCCAACGCCGGGGTCGACGTGCGGCTGATGATCCCCGCTATCCCGGATCACAAATTTACCTATATGGTGGCGGAGACCTATTGGGGAGAACTGCTGGCGCACGGAGTGAAGATTTACAAATATACGCCGGGCTTCCTCCACGCCAAAAGCGTGATGGTGGACCGCGAAACGGCGCTGGTGGGAAGCACGAACATGGATTACCGCACGTTCCAGCTGCACTATGAATGTGCCGTGATGCTTTATCAAATGCCGGCGGTGGAGCAGCTTCTGGAGGATATGGATGGCGTGATGGACCGGAGCAACGGCTATACGCTGGAGATGTGGAGGGGCAGGCCGTGGTATCGGCGTGCGTTCGCCGCCGTCCTGAAGCTGTTTGCGATCTGGCTGTGAAAGAGGAGGAAAATCCGATGGGCAAGGAGCTGTCCCCCTGTGCCATTGCGGAGCGAAGCCTGATCAAAAAATACCGCAGGGAGCTCTGGAACCCCTTTATCGCGGCCGTCAAGCGCTATGAATTGGTTCGGCCCGGCGACCGGATCGCGGTCTGCGTTTCCGGCGGAAAGGACTCCATGCTCCTGGCGAAGTTGATGCAGGAGCTTCAAAAACACACGGAAAAGCCGTTTGAGCTCGTTTTTTTGGCTATGGACCCTGGATACAATCCGGCCAACCGCGCGCTGCTGGAGGAGAACGCGCGATTTCTGGAGATTCCGCTCACCATTTTTGAGAGCAATATTTTTGATGTCACTACGGCGGCGGATCGCAATCCGTGCTATCTCTGCGCCCGGATGCGCCGCGGTTTTCTATACAGCCGTGCCCAACAGCTGGGCTGCAATAAGATTGCCCTGGGGCATCATCTTTCCGATGTCATCGAGACGACCCTTCTGGGTCTGTTTTACGGCGCACAGATGCAGTCCATGCCGCCAAAGCTGCACAGTACGAATTTTCCCGGCATGGAGCTGATCCGCCCGCTGTACTGCATCCGGGAGGAGGATATTCTTGCCTGGAAAAACTATAACCACCTGCGTTTTCTCCAGTGTGCCTGCCGCTTTACGGAAGCCAGGGACGCATCGGAGGACGGCGTCGGAGCAAGCAAGCGCCAGGAGATGAAGGCGCTCATCCGGGAGCTGAAAAAGGAAAACCCGAATATAGAGAAGAGCATTTTTGCCGCGATCCACGATGTACAGCTGGACACCCTCGCCGGATGTAAATTCCGGGGAGAAAAGTATTCCTTTGCGGATCTCTACAATGCCGCGGGAAAAACAGACTTCCCCCAAAAAACTGAATGATTCTGCAGCGCTTTTTTGCAAGAAGGGGTTGACATTCGGAGCTTTTTCAGTATAATAATATCTGTTCGCTGTGAAGAGAACGCCATAGCGGGTTTGTGTAATGGTAGCACGCCGGACTCTGACTCCGTCTGTGAGGGTTCGAATCCTTCACCCGCTGCCAAAAAGAGGAAGCCGTCCAGCCTTTGTCGCTGGACGGCTTCCTTATGCCATAAGGGATTGGAGAATTTTGACAGGAACCCGGACAGCAAAACAGGTAACGCCGCCAAAAAAAGACTGAGCGCGCCCCATGCCGGCCGTGCTGCTCGTTTGGACGTCCAAAATCGAGAATTGGCGGGATCGGCTGTCCGTCAATTTCAAAAAGCCATCATAAAATCGTGAAAAATTCACATCCTATTCCGGGGTGAGTGAAATGCCAGACAAAAAAAGCGGGTCAGCCCAGATGACGGACCTGTGTCTGAATCCGGAGGAACGCCTCTGTCCGCAGTTTGACAGGGAGAGCATTGCCCTTTTCCCGGTGGCGAGCCGGAAAAATATGGGGGTCCGGGTTCTGGACAACTGCTGCGAGGAGCATATTCAATGACCCTGAGGCCGCCTGCGCGTTACGCGCAGGCGGCTTTTTCAAAGAAAGAAGGGGAAAGGAACCGTTTGTCAAGGATCGATTCCTGTGCTATACTGAAAGCCACATCAATAAAAGCGGAATCCCGCGGGAAAACCCGCGCCGAGACGAACCCGTGCGGACCCGCGTCTGGAGTCCCAGTTGGGTTCGTACGCAATGGGAGGGCGGCATGAAACGTTGCTTTATTTTTTCCGCGGGCACTTTTTTTGGCCTGCGGGAGCGTCCGGAAGCGGGGGACCTTGTAATCGCGGCCGACGCCGGATATCTGCACTGTAAGCAGGCGAAACTTGTCCCGGATCTGCTGGTCGGAGATTTTGATTCCATGGACCCGCCGCGGGATTTTCCCCATATCACGCATTTCCCTGTGGAGAAGGACGACACCGACACTATGCTGGCGGTTCGCACCGCCATAGAGCGGGGCTGCCGTGAGGTCCACCTTTATGGAGCCACCGGGGGAAAACGCATGGACCATACGCTGGCAAATCTCCAGACGCTGCAGTGGATCCGCCATCAGGGGGCCAGAGGATATCTCTACGATAACGACTTCGTCTTTACCGCCATCCAAAACGAGACGCTTTCCATTCCTCAGACGGTAGACTGGGGTCTGGTTTCCGTGTTCTGCCTGGGCGCGACGGCCCGCGGCATCGATGAGGTTGGGCTGCAGTATCCCCTGAGCGACGCAATGCTTTCCTCCGATCAGCCGCTGGCCGTCAGCAATCACCTCACGGGCGCTCCGGCCAGCATCACCGTGCGTGACGGCACGCTGGTCGTCGGCTGGGAGCTGCCGCATCTGTAAGAGAACGCTATTCTTTTAGTAGAATAACAAGAGACAGAAAGTCCTGTTGCGTCTTTTTCAGAAGTATTGTATAATAAAACAAAAAGGTCGACCTATTTTTCCCGGGCACTTTCGGGAGAGCGGGACGCGGCAGCGGAAGTCCGGATGGCGGAGATCGCCTCGGGGGTGTCCGCATCCATCAGCTCCCGGGCGGAAACCTCGTACAGCAAAAGCGCTTCGCTGTGGGCGCGGATGACGGCGCTGCCGCCGCAGTCCCCCCGCAGTGCCAGCAGTTCCGGAAAGAACCGGGCAGGAAAGATGCAGGGGTTGCCCCGGACACCGCCGTGCCCAAGAGCCACGATCTGCTCCGGATGCTCGCGGAAAAAACGGACCAGAGCCGCCGTGGATTCACGCCTGAGCAGAGGCTGATCTGCCACCTGGAACAAGACGCCGCCGCAATCCGACAGGGCGGCGAGCCCCAGACGGATCGTGTTGCTGACGCCGTATTCCGGATGAGAGTTCCAAATAGCTGTAAAGGAAAATTCCTTTGCAAGTGATGCTATATCATCGTATTGCGTGACAACGACTACCTGCTCGCATGCGCCGGCGGGGACCGCATCCAGCGCTCGGAGAATCAGGGAGCGGCCGTCCACCGCAGCATGCAGTTTATTGGAACCGAAGCGACTGGCGCTGCCTGCGGCCATGACGACGCAACCCAGCTTCAGTTTTTCTCCGGCGTTTTCCATGAAGCGTCACCTCATTTTTTCTTAGTATATCCATTTGCCCGGAGTTCCGTCAAGAAAAATACTGCACAGCTGCTGCAAAAAGGAGGCCAGCCCATGAGCAAGAGCGTTGGAAAAAGCATGGTCCGTGTGGATGCGTACGAAAAAGCAACCGGCCGCGCCAAATATACGGACGATCTGTGTGACCGCAGTGCGCTGATCGTGAAGGTTTTTCATTCCACCATTGCCCACGGATACGTCAAGTCTCTGGATGTTTCCGAGGCGGAGGCGATCCCCGGCGTGGTGAAAATTCTCACCTGTTTTGACGCCCCCCAGGACCGCCCGTTTCCCACGGCGGGGCACCCCTGGTCCACGGACCCTCACCATCAGGACGTGGCGGACCGGTGCCTGCTCAACCGGCACGTACGCTATTACGGGGACGACGTGGCGGCGGTGATCGCGGAGGACGAGGTCGCTGCGGCACAGGCGGTGCGGGCGATCAAGGCTGAGTACGAGGAGCTGCCCTTCGTGCTGGACGTACAGGAGGCCATGGCCGACGGCGCCCCACAGCTCCACGAGAAATACGAGCACAACATTTTGGCTCACACCACCATCCGCAACGGCAATTATGAGGAGGCCTCCCGGGAGCCGGGGCTGATCAGAGTGGAGGGCTGGTATGAGACTCCCACCGTACAGCACTGCCACATTGAAAATCACGGCTGCTTCGCCTATGAGGAAGCCGGACGGGTCGTGGTGGTGACCTCCACCCAGATCCCCCACATTGTCCGACGAGTGATCGGGCAGGCGCTGGGAATTCCCTGGGGAAAGGTGCGCGTTGTCAAACCATACATCGGCGGCGGCTTCGGAGACAAGCAGGACGCCCTTTACGAGCCGCTCTGCGCTTGGTGCTCCACCCAGGTGGGCGGGCGTCTTGTGAAGTTGGAGTGTTCCCGGGAGGAAACCTTCGTCTCCTGCCGCGTTCGCCATGCCATCCGCACGCACATCATCTCCTGGGTGCGTCCGGACGGAACCTTCGCCGCCCGGAAGATCGAGTGTTTCTCCAATCAGGGCGCATATGCCTCCCACGGACACGGAATCTGCGCCAAAGGAATGGGCGCATTTCCCCAGCTTTATCCCTGCCCCAATGTGGACGGCGACGCCTATACGGTTTTTACCAACCGGCCCACTGCAGGCGCTATGCGCGGCTATGGAATTCCTCAGGCCATGTTCGCCGGGGAGTGCCACATCGACGACGTTTGCCGCGCCATCGGCGCCGATCCCCTGGAGTTTCGCAGGAAAAACCTGATGCCCGTGGGGTATGTGGACGGCTTTTCAAAAAACGAGTTGCATGCCGACACCTTCAACCAATGCATGGATAAAGGCATGGCCGTTTTGGATTACGCCCGCAAATACCGGGAGTACCAGCATCAGACCGGCCCGGTCCGCCGGGGCGTGGGGCTGGCCGTATTCTGGTACAACACCGGCGTTTGGCCGATTTCTCTGGAGTCCTCCTCCTGCCGCATGGTGGTCAACCAAGACGGCTCTCTGCAGTTCCAGACCGGCGAGACGGAGATCGGCCAGGGCTGCGACACCGCGTATTCCCAGATGGTGGCGGATGCGGTGGGCGTCCCCGTGGAGAGCGTCCATGTGATCTCCTCTCAGGACACCGACGTGACCCCGTATGGGACGGGCGCATACGCCTCCCGGCAGACTTACATCGGCGGATTTTCCATTATGCAGACGGCGCAGGCTCTGCGGAAGCGGATTTTGGATATCGCCCACGAACAGACCCGGATGCCGGTCTCCAATCTGGACCTTGTGGACGGCCAGATCGTCCGCAAGTCGGACGGTCGGGTCCTCAAGTCCCTGGGCGAATTGTCCACGGAGTCCCTATACAGTTTGGAGCACAGCCAGCACATCACCGCCGAGACCACCGCTCAGATCAAGTCCAACGCCTACTCCTTCGGCTGCTCTCTGGCAGAGGTGGAGGTGGATATTCCCCTTTGCAAGGTAAGGCTGCTGAACTTGGTGAACGTCCACGATTGCGGCACCCTCATCAACCCCGCGCTGGCGGAGGCTCAGGTCCACGGCGGCATGAGCATGGCCATCGGCTACGGGCTTTCCGAGCAGCTGCAGTTCGATGAGAAAACCGGAAGGGTCCTGAACGACAATCTGCTGGACTACAAGCTCTCCACCTTCCTGGATCACCCGGATCTCGAGGCCCGCTTCGTGGAGAATCCGGAGCCTACCAGTCCCTTTGGGACGAAGGCGCTGGGCGAGCCGCCGGCCTGCTCCGGCGCGCCGGCGATCCGCAACGCGATCCTGCAGGCCACCGGCGTGGCGGTGGACCAGTGTCCCATCACGCCCCATGTCCTCTTTGAGAAGTTCCAAGAGGCCGGACTCATTCGGGAATAGGAGGGAAACCGTATGTACGACATGAAAGCACTCTACGAGGCGTCCAGCGTGGCGGACGCGGTTGCCCTCCGCCTGGCGCACCCGGAGGCGCAGATCATCGCCGGAGGCTCCGACGTGCTGGTGCAGATGCGCAGCGGCAAGCGGGCCGGGAAGGAGCTCATCTCCATTTACGGCCTGGACGAGCTGCGGGGCATCTCCATCGACGAGCAGGAAAATATCCGCATCGGCTCTCTGAACAGCTTTTCTCACATCACCCGCGATCCCATTATTCAGAAGTACATCAACGTACTGGGTCAGGCGGTGGATCAGGTGGGCGGACCCCAGATCCGCAACATCGGCACTATCGGCGGCAACACCTGCAATGGCGTTACCTCGGCTGATTCTGCCTCCACGCTTCACGCCTGGGAGGCTGTCATCGAGCTCACCGGGCCGGAGGGCATCCGGCGGGAGCCGATCCGCGACTTCTATATCCGGGCGGGGCAGGTGGATCTCCGCCCCGGCGAGATCCAGACCGCCATTCTGATCCCCAGGGCAAGTTATGAGAACACCTACGGCCACTATATCAAATACGCCATGCGCAGCGCCATGGACATCGCCACGCTGGGGACGTCCGTAAACGTGCGGCTCAGCCCGGACAAAAAGACGGTGGAGCGGTGCCGGATTGCCTTTGGCGTCGCGGGCCCCGTTCCCATGCGCGCGCCGCGCGCGGAAGCCGCGGCCAACGCTCAGCCGGTCTCCCCGGAGCTGGCGGAGGCCTTTTCCCAAACCGTCCTGGAGGATATCAATCCCCGGGACAGCTGGCGCGCCTCCCGGGCGTTCCGGCAGCACATCGCCGTGGAGAGCGCAAAGCGGGCCTTTGTGGAGTCCGTCAGACTGGCGGGAGGTGAGCTGTGATGGCGGAGAAGCACGTGATGCAGTACAAGACCGTCCATTTCAACCTGAACGGCAAGGACGTGGAGCGCACGGTGGACGTGCGGGCGTCCCTGACCGACCTGCTGCGGAACGATTTCCGCATGACTTCCGTGAAGAAGGGCTGCGAGGTGGGGGAATGCGGCGCCTGCAACGTTCTGATCGACGGTGAGGCGTTCAACTCCTGCATCTATCTGGCCGTGTGGGCGGAGGGAAAGCACATCCGCACGCTGGAGGGGCTGCTGGGTCCCAACGGCGAGCTCAGCGACATCCAGCAGGCGTTTGTGGACGAGGCCGCCATCCAGTGCGGCTTCTGCACGCCGGGCTTTATCCTGACGGCAGTGGAGATTTTGGAGTCCGGAAAAGAGTACACCGACGAGGAGCTGCGCAAGCTGCTCTCCGGACATCTTTGCCGCTGCACGGGCTATCAGAATATTCTGCGGGCGGTGAAAAAGACCATGTACCGGCGGCTGGGAAAAGAGTGGACCGAACCTTCCTCGCCGTCCTGATTTTCCGCACCGGAAGCCGGAACCGTCTTTTGCGGTTCCGGCTTTTCCCGCATTTGACGGCCGCGAGGAAAAGCATTATAATAAACTGAGAAAAAAGGAGGGAGTCTCCATGAAAACCATCATTACAATCGGACGGCAGTTTGGAAGCGGCGGACGGGAAATCGGGATCCGTCTGGCAAAGAGACTGAACATTCCGTTTTACGACAAAGAGCTGCTGAAGGCGGCGGCAGAAAAAAGCGGACTGTGCGAAAAAATCTTTGAGAATTTTGATGAGCAGCCAAAGAGTCTCCTCTATTCCATTGCGATGGACAGCTATCTGTTCTCCCTTCCGGGAACCGGCACCGCGGATTCCCTGGAGCAGCAGGTCTACCTCGCCACCTACAATACGGTGCGCGCCCTGGCGGAGAAGGGCCCGTGCGTGCTGATCGGCCGCTGCGCGGATTATGCGCTGGCGGATCGTCCCGACGTGCTTCGGCTGTTTATCGACGCTCCCCTGGAGAAACGGATTCAGGTGGTGACGGAGAGAGAGAAGCTTTCGCCGGAGAAGGCAAAGGCGCTGATCGTGAAGACCGACAAGCGCCGCGCCTCTTACTACGAATACTATTCCTCTCAGAAATGGGGAAGCGTGGACAGCTATGATTTCTGCCTGGATTCCAGTGTGTTCGGGCTGGACGGAACGGTGGATCTGATCTGTCAGATGGTGGAGCGGAAAGAAAAATGAACAGCAGCCGGGAGCGCCGTGCGGCTCAGCAGCCGCGCGGCGCTCCCGGTCTTTGTGATTTTACAGAATCAAAAGGAGCCCCAGCGCGAAAAGCAGCTCCTCGTCCGCATCTTCCTCAAAGAGAAGAAAGAGCAGCAGCAGGAGGAGCAGATCCCCGGTATCCACATTTTCCAGATGGAACCGGTCCAGCAGGCGCCGCAGGAGGCGGCCGACGGCATCCTCACCCAGGGGGGGCGGTTCCCCGCCGGGGGGGACGCGGGGGGGCGGCCCGGAATCCGCCTCCGGGCGGTCCGGCGGGACCCGGCGCTCCTCCTCGGGGACGCGGGCGTAAATGCCACGGTCGTTGCGGATATAGCGGTTATACACCTGTCATCCCTCCCAGGTGGACAGCAATTGCTTTCCCACATGGATCAAGCGCGCAAGCTGGAGCGCGCGCTCTACCTTTTCCTGTCGCTCGGCTTTTAAATACGGCCGCAGGGCGTAAAGCAGCTGCCGGGCGTTGCCGTCCCGTTCTCCGCCCAACTGTCCCAGCAGAGGGAGCAGGCGGGAGAGCAGCTTTGGATCGATCCCCTTTGTCAGTGAGGAGAGCAGGTCGGGCTCTGCCCTGGACGGCTGGGGCTCCGGCGGCACCGCGTCGCGGGGAACCCGGCCGGGCTCCGGCGGCACTGCGGCGCTGCCGGTGCTTTCGCCTGCCTGACCGGACAGGGACTGCGCCAGCCGCATGATCTGCGCCATGCTGTCCGGGTTGGACAGCAGCGCGTTCAGCTTTTCGTCAAACTCCGGCACGCTGTCCGGCCTCCTCTCCTCAGACCCGCGCGGGAACAACGCAGACAAACAGCTCCTGGAATCAGCGCGCTTGCTTTTGCCGCCGGTTCAGGGATGGATCGTCCGGTTGATCCTGCTGATCAGCTCGGCGCCCTCCGGACTTTTGACCACCTTGGCGACCAGCCGGAGCATTTCCGAGGTGTCGCCCCGGGCAGCCGTCTGCGCCGCCTGCTGCAGGGAGGCGCCCTGGTCGTCCCGAGTCAGAAGCTGCAGCAATTCCTGACCGTCCCGGGACCGGAACAGCGTCTGCACGGCCGCCGGATTTGTTTTGAGCGAGTCCATGATCGCTCTGGTGTTCTCATCCATAAAACCCCTCCAAATCATACGCGTGAATGCTTCGTTTCAATGCAGTATATGAAAGAAGAGAAAAAAACGTGCCTGCCGGAGAGCCGATCAGGGCGATTCGACAGGCACGATGGATCTTCCGCGAAAAACTGCGGTCCTTAAATCGCAGGGTTTCTTCGGAAATTTTCAGGCGGAGACATTCTTTTGGAAGAACGCGCACTCTGGGGCCAGCGGGCATTCCGCGCAGCGGGGGGACCGGGCGGTGCAGACATCCCGGCCGAAGAGAACCATGCGGTGGCAGAAATCGGAGGACTCCTCCGGAGGCAGCACGGCCCGGAGCTGGCGTTCTACCTGCAGGGGATCCTTGCTGCCGTCCGTGAGCCCCAGCCGGCCGGTGATCCGGATGCAGTGCGTGTCGCAGACATAGGCAGGCTGGTGAAAGACGTCGCCCAGAATCAAATTGGCGGTTTTCCGCCCGACGCCCGGCAGGCTGAGCAGTTCCTCCATGGTGCCGGGGACTTTTCCGTCAAAATCCTGCAGCAGCCGCCGGGCACAGGCGACAATATCCCGGGCTTTCCCGTTGAAAAAGCCGCAGGAGTGGATGTACCTGCCCACTTCCTCCGGGTCGGCCTGGGCAAAGCTCTCCAGAGTGGGAAAACGCGCGAACAGAGCCGGAGTCACCTGATTGACCCGGGCATCGGTGCATTGGGCGGACAGGCGGACGGAGAACAGGAGCTCGTAGTCCTTGTCATACTGCAGGGAGCACAGGGCCGCCGGGTAGAGCTGCTTTAAGGAATTCAGAATCCGCCGGACGGCTGCTTTGGATTTCATATCGTTCACCTCTCATGTGGAATAATAGAAGTATAGCAGATAATCCGACGGATTTCGAGTGAAAATAACGTGGAAAATCCTTTGGGGATGTGATAAAATCAAAACGATGATTTTTTGAAGGGAGGCGGCGGCGATGGATCGTCCTCTGGCCGATGAGATCCGGCCCAAAACGCTCGACGAGGTAGTCGGGCAGAAGCACCTCCTGGGGGAGGGAGCCGTTCTCCGCAGGCTGATCGAAAGCGGTACCTCTGTCAACATGGTGTTTTACGGTCCGTCCGGAACCGGAAAGACCACGATTGCCAATATCATCGCAGAGAGGACCAATAAAACCCTGTACCGTCTGAACGCCACCACCGCCTCCCTGCAGGACATCAAGGACATCATCGCCGATGTCGATACGATCATGGCTCCGGGCGGCATCCTCCTGTATCTGGATGAAATCCAGTATTTCAATAAAAAGCAGCAGCAGAGCCTGCTGGAATTCATGGAGAACGGAAAACTGACGCTGATCGCCTCCACCACGGAAAATCCCTATTTTTATGTGTACAGCGCCCTGCTCTCCCGCAGCACCGTATTTGAATTTAAGGCCGTTTCTCCGGAGGAGACGGAGCCGGCGGTCCTCCGCGCGCTGGATATTGAGAAGCGCCGCGCCGTGCTGCCGCTGGAGTGGGAGGCTGACGTCCCGGCACGGATCGCCACCGCCTGCGGCGGCGACGTCCGGAAGGCAATCAATGCCGTGGAGCTGCTTTGCCAGGCGGCGACCCCTCGGAACGGCAAGCTCATACTGACAAGTGAAGATGCCTTACAGGTATCCCAGCGCAGCGCGATGCGCTATGATCGAGATGGGGATGCCCACTATGACATTCTTTCAGCCCTTCAGAAGTCCATCCGCGGCTCGGATCCGGACGCGGCGGTGCACTATCTGGGGAGGCTGCTGGAGGCGGGCGACCTGCTCTCTCCCTGCCGACGGCTGCTGGTGATCGCGGCCGAGGACGTCGGCCTTGCCTATCCTCAGGCGATCGTTGTGACAAAGGCCTGCGTGGACGCCGCGGTGCAGTTGGGACTTCCGGAAGCGCAGCTTCCTCTGGCCGAGGCGGCGATTCTTCTGGCCACGGCCCCAAAATCCAACTCCGCCTGTAAGGCGATCAATGCCGCGCGCGCGGACCTGCCGGCGGGTG
>Ga0183096_1001909_pt1 | contig 15969 bp, 11 predicted proteins | sample Biomet5_FD_127791 | JGI IMG/M metagenome (GOLD analysis project Ga0183096, IMG submission 127791) | Microbial communities from bioreactor (seeded with sewage sludge) at LBNL, California, USA - Biofuel metagenome 5 (version 2) (version 3) | ecosystem: Engineered > Bioreactor > Anaerobic >... | reverse complement strand
AATGCTGCAGCGACCTGGGGCTGGGCAGAACGCGGAAGAGACATGCTGGGCAGACTCGCGCTCTTGTGAAGCTCGGCATGGGGAACGGACCCGGAGGTTGCGGGCCGGTCATCGTCACCCTGAGACTCGGCTGGGCGGCTACCGGCAATATGACACGAATGCAATTCTTAATGCCCCCGGGGATAGGAAAAACCGAACCATCCGTCAATGGATCATCGCCGATCCTTCCCATTTTCAACCGCCCACCCGGGTCGTGCCGTTTCGGAAAACGCCGTACCCGCGGCGCTACCACCGGAAAAACAGCCGGAAAAAAACTTGAACATGCCCGACCTCTCAAGTATTCTCGCGTCGCTATTAATGGATTAATACTTAAGAAGAATTCTCCAAGTCTTATCCGTTGGCTCAAAAACGTGGCACTTTCGCGCCAGGCATCGCGCCCCGGCAGCCTCTCGGGCCGACGCAGTATATTCAATCTTGCTTCCGCCACCGTGTAACTTCCGACCGGACCCCGACAGGGCCATGCGTTGACCATGAAAAAATACAGCCTGATTTCTTGTGTTTTTGTTCTGGCGGCCCTGACGGCCGGCTGCAGTTCCTTTTTGCCCGGCTCCGGCCCCTCGCGTGGCGCCGTTGAAAAGGCCGAGAAAAAAGAAAACGCCACCATCGAAATCGTGGACGTCAACGGCGCGGTCACAAGCAACATCCTGGCCCACGCCCACAAGCCCACCTTTGCCGGGCAGATGGGGGACTGTAGCAGCGGCGGCCAGCGCATCGGCCCCGGCGATGTTCTGTCCATCACCATCTGGGAATCGCCGCCGGCCGCCCTGTTCAGCACGGCCACGGCCCAGTCCCTGAGCAGCTCCGGCATTCAGTCCAACACCGGCCCCACCAGCCTGCCCGACCAGCAAGTCGACAAGGATGGTTCCATCAGCGTGCCCTTCGCCGGCACGCTCCGTGTGGCCGGCCTGACCACCAATCAGATTGAAAATCTGATTCATGCCCGGCTCAAAGGCAAGGCCAACGATCCGCAGGTGCTGGTGCGCCTGACGAACAACGTGTCCTCCACGGTGACCGTGGTGGGCGAGGTGCAAAACAGCAAACTCGTGCCCCTGACCCCCAAATGCGAACGTCTGCTCGACGTGCTGGCCTCGGCCGGCGGGGCCAAGCAGCAGGTGGGCAAACTCATGGTCCAGCTCACTCGGCACAACCAGGTCTCTGCCGTGCCCCTGGACTCCGTGATCCGCGACGCCCAGGAAAACATCTACGCCCAGGCCGGGGACGTGGTCACGGTGCTCTACCAGCCACTGAGCTTCACGGCCCTGGGGGCCACGGGCAAAAACGCCGAGATCGAATTCGAAGCCACGGGCATCACCCTGGCCCAGGCCTTGGGCCGCATCGGCGGCGTGGAGGACAACACGGCCGATGCCCAGGGCGTGTTCATTTTCCGCTACGAGCCCAAGGATGCCCTGTCCTGGCCCGCGCCCCCCAAGCTCGTCACCCCGGACGGTTCCGTGCCTGTGATTTACCGCATCAACCTGCGGGACCCGGCGACCTTCTTCGCCAGCAAATCCTTCCCCATCAAGGACAAGGACATCCTGTTCGTGGCCACGGCGCCGTCGGTGCAGTTCATGAAGTTTATGAATGTGGTCTCCGGCGTCACCAGCCGGCTCATAACCCCGGCATCCCAGGCCGTGAGCCTTGATTACTATGTGAAGAGATTGAATAACGACTAATAATAACAGGTAACCCCCCGACTTTGCCGGGGGGAGCTGACTCCTGTTCTAGGCAGGCAAGCGGCAATGGTGTTGCGCGTATGACTGGATGCCGGAGCTGATCAGGGACTTAGCCGTAGCGGATTGCCTGGCTCTCAAACGACGTTAACTGCGCAGCGGGAAGTTTGTTTTTATGATATCGACCAAGGTCGTGATTATGTTGTGCTCAAAGGCCATTCCCTCGGGAGTCCCGAAGTCGTTTATCATAAACCAGCTGTAGTTGTCCCTTGGGATAAGGCTTATAATTGTTTTTGTATTCGCATTGATTTGGTGAAGATTGTTTGGTGGCGTTTTGGTGAACAAGAGGACAAGCATTGCTTTGGGATATTTTTTCGAAATAAGGTCGCAGAAAGACGGTAGAAACGCATAATCTTGCGGGCGTATATTTGCGACGAAGAGCAAGTGCTCCTTTTGTGCATAGGTTTGAAAATTTTTTGCCCGCTTGAGGTAAACCTCTTTCAATATTTTGAAATCGTTTTCGAAATATTGTGGAATTTGATCATGATTGAAGAGAATATTAAGTTTTTTAAGTCGCGCCGTATTCCCGTTGGTGATTTCGTAGTCCGCTGAGTCATAATCCGTGAAGTTGTCCGATAGTAATTTGATGACTGCCGGCAAAGGGTGGACTGCCAGGTCAAAAGGGCCCGTAAGCCTCCCGGCTTTTCGCGAAGGAATGATGCCATATTTTGCGGCGAGCGTTCGTGGCAGGCAATCATATCCCAATGATATGTATGTAAAATTATATTTATCGGTCACGTCCTTTCGTGTGGACGCACGCATGCGCAAACATTCCTCGGCATAGCGCAGCGCATCGATTGCTTTTTTCTTGCAATCAAGAAATTTAAGTTCATAACTTTCAGTTATGTCTAAGTTCTTTACAGAGACATCCCGTGAAATAGCATATGCTGCATTAGACAGATTGGTCAACTGCGCATCTAGCTGCTTCAAATCTTCTTCGAATCTGCTGTCGATTTTATCCAAATCCATGAAGAGTTCTCCTCTAAAAGGAACGTCTTTTGCTAATTTTGCAACACACTTCTACAGATAGAGACGGGAATTATTGCATCCAGAATGCCTGTCTCATATGTTTATAACAGTACTTGAGATGGAGCGGCAAGCGTCACTGTCGTCATAGTCTTTTCTACGTCAGGTTGTGGGGTATCCTCCTAAACGCATTCTAGGCATGTTACCTCTTGCTGTAACACCTTGCAACCTCCGCCGAGGGAAATTAAGGTGGGAGATTCGAATGGAGCCCTCGCACAATTGCGCGATGCCGGGCGCCCCCCCCCTGGGGTACCCACTCATGCTGCTGTAATCATATATGAATCTTGGAAATTGCAGATCCGTTTGGGGACAACGGTATGTCATCAGGGCTTGTGCGGTGGCCGGACGCAACCCTTTCTGCAATGGCCGCGTCCGGCCCTGCCTGATATCCGCGTTCTGGAGCCGCCATGTCCCATACTGTCCTTGTCCTGTCCTGCGCCTTTCTGCTGGCCCTGGGCGTCAGCTTCGCGCTGCACCGCTCCGACGCCGCCGATCACCGCTACGGCCCGCTCGATCCTCTGATCGACGGCTGGCCCCTGGGCCTGACCGCCCTGGATTTCCTGTTGGCCCTGGCCGTCACCGGCCGCCCCTGGTTGAGCCTGATCCTCATGTGCGGCGGTTCCAGCCTGCTGTGGGCCGTCAACCGCCTCAAACAGGGCTATTTTCACGAACCCGTGGTCCTGCACGACCTGACCCTGGTCGGGCAGGTGGCCAAATATCCGCGTTTTTACATGCCGTATTTGTTTCCGCCGCCGGTGCTGGTGGTGGGGCTGGCGGTCCTGGTCGGACTCGTCGTGCTGTGGCGCGGGGAAACGCCCCTGGCGACGCCGTGGCGCCTGGCCGCGGCCGGGCTCTGCCTGGGAACGGTCGTGGCCGCGGTGGGGGGCTGGCGCTGGCTGGCCGGACCACGGGGGCGACGCGCGGCCTTGGGCCTGCTCGCGCGCTACCGGCCGAGCCTTGAGCCCACCGACGACCTGCGCCGGCTGGGCCTGCTCGCCTCCATGTTCCTGCACGGCCTGTGGCATGCCCAGGTCCGGGCCCGGGACGGACAACCCGGCCTGCCAGACCTGGAAACCGGCCGGCGGGTCAGTCCCTGGCCCGTGCTGGCCCACCGGGAACGCGCGCCCCATGTGGTCGTGGTCCAGGCCGAATCCTTTTTCGACATCCGGCGCCATTTGCCCCACGTGCCGGACGCGGTGCTTTCCGGCTACGACCGCCTGCGCGCCGCCGGCCAGGGCGGTTCGTTTCTGGTCCCCACCCACGGCGCCTACACCATGCGCACCGAATGTTCGGTCCTGACCGGCCTGGGACTGCCTCAGCTCGGCACCGACGCCTTCAACCCCTATGTCACGGCCAGCCGGGGGCCGGTGTGGTCCCTGGCCCGGGAGTTCAGCCAGGCCGGGTACGACACCGCCTGCATCCATCCGTTTCCGGCCACCTTTTTCAACCGCCACCGGGTCATGCCCAACCTCGGCTTCGCGGCCTTCCACGATCTGGCCGCCTTTGCCGGCGCGCCCCGTACCCCCTACGTCACCGACGACGCCCTGGCCCGCCATGTGCTGGACCAGCTGGCCCAAAGCACCAGGCCCGTGTTCGCCTTTGTCATCACCATCGAGGCCCACGGTCCCTGGACCGCGGACCGCACCCCCCATCCGGCCAGCACCGATCTGGACCGCTATCTGTGGTATTTGGCCCGCACCGACGCCATGTTCACCCGCCTGGCCCAGGGCCTGGCCGATCTGGACCGGCCGGCGGTGCTGGCCGGCTACGGCGACCATGTGGCCGCCCTGCCCGGGGTGGGGCGCAACAACCTCCCCCATCCCACGGCCACGAACTGGTTTGTCTGGACCACCGGTCAGGGCGTAACCGGACCGGATCGGACCATCGCGCCCGAAGCGTTGGGGGATCTGGTGCTGGCTGCGGCAGCGGACGCGTGAGGCGCGGCGCAATGTCTTCCAGACCGTGATCAACCCGCCCCTGGTGCCGCTGCCCACCGGTCTCCAGCAGGGGCGGTCAGGAATGTCCAACGCGGGTGGCACGGAAACGTAAAGAAACAGGTCCATCTTTGGCCAAAGCGCCATATATAGACACAATATGGAGGAAGGACCGTTCTTTATATTGACGAAAGTGAGAAATATAGGCCAAGTTGAGCTGTCTTGAAAGGCTCACACGCGTTTTGCCGGTCGGTTTGCAGCGCCTCACCTCCCGGCCTGGGCCAGGGGGCGGGGCTATCCCTGGCGGCGAAGGCGGGACCAATTGTGCAGGACGCAACGTAATGGATTGGAATTTTTTGGACTTACAGGGAAGAGCAGCGGGGAGGTGTCGTTTTTTCTAAAAATGCGTATTGTCAGGCCACGGGTTGCGGTGCACGCGTGTGCGTGCCGTGTTGTTGCGTCGAGCAAGGGAATACGCCTTGCCCGCACGGACAACGTCCGCCCTCTCGCCCGTGGGGCTCCGGACTTCCGGACGCACCTTCCGCATACGCGCTTGCGACGGCCTCGACGAGGCAAGATGGTATAGTTTTCTCTTCTTGAACCAACCGCGTAGCCATGAGGACGGCATTCCATGCTTGGCATTTTTGGAGCGAACGGATTTATCGGGCGCAAGGTCGTGGAGCGTTTCGCGGCTTTGGGCGAGCCGGTACGGGCGATTTCCCGGTCCTTTCCCGATCAGTTCATACGGCAATACGAGGGTCGGGTCGAATTTGTCCTGGCCGATCTCCGGGACCCGTTTTCCTGCAGCTCGGCAATCACCGGCCTGACGCAGGTTTTGCAGCTCGTCAGCACGTCGAGTCCTGGCCTGCGCAATGAGTATGTCATTGAAGACATCCAAAACAATGTCATTCCGGTGGTGCGCTTTCTGCACGACTGCATACAGGCGGATGTCCACCGTGTAATTTTCATTTCCTCCGGGGGGACCGTCTACGGTCCCACACCCAATTTTCCCATTGTCGAGACCCACCCGCTGTTACCGGTCTGTTCCCATGGGATAACAAAATTGATAATTGAAAAATATCTCTATTTGTATAAAAAGTGCAGCGGACTCAATTATACGACATTACGCGTATCCAACGTTTTTGGTCCTGATCAGGTCTACCGCAAGGGGCAGGGACTTATCCCGGCGATCATCGAGCGGTATAAAAAAGGCTTTCCGATTCAAATTTATGGCGATGGCTCCGCCAGGCGCGATTACATCTACATAGACGATCTTGTTGACGCTATAGAAGCCGTCGTCCATAACCCCGCGCTCGAAAGTGACATCCTCAACATAGGAAGCGGGACTTCACGTTCCGTTGCCGAAGTGATAGAGGCCATCGAAAAATATCTCGGAGTTTCGTTGCAACGAGAATATCTCTCGACCCGCAATTCCGATGTCGATGTGAACGTGCTGGACATTTCAAGGGCCCAGTCCGTTCTCGGCTGGTCACCCACGGTTTCTTTCGAAGCGGGCTTGGCCACCACGCTCAACGCGCTACTCAAGCGCGATCCTGGCCAGCATACAACCTGCGCCGAATAGCTCTTGCAGGTCCGTCGTTACAACCGGATGCTGCCCACGGGGCATCAAGGCACGGGGCGCGCGGTCGTTGGTTGGAGACGGCGGGCATACGCCTCCGGCGGTTTGGTCTTCGTGGACCGTTCGAACTTCCCTACCTGATGGATGCGGCTGTTTGCAAAGCCAAGCCGGGCGTCGCACCCGGACGCCACAGTCCCCTAGAAGGAGACCACTGTACCCTGGGGCAAAAAAAACAGCCCCCGGCGGCCAAAGGGCGGAGTCCTTTGGCATCCGACCATGATGGACGCGGGTTGCATGACGCAAGGCAACGCCCCGCCGTCGGGCCCTGGTGCAGTGATTTCAGAAGGAGCGGATGATGCGCAGAGACGATGGTGACTATAAATTGGTCGAAACGTCCGATTTTTTTGATCCGCAATGGTATCTGGATCAATATCCGGACGTGAAAGTCACCAACATGGACCCGATAGATCACTATCTGTTTGTTGGCGCGATGCTGTTGCGCAATCCGAGCGAAAAATTTTGCACAAAGTTTTATCTGGAGAGCTATCCGGAGGTCAAAGAAAGCCGCACCAACCCCTTGGTCTACCATCTGCGCCGAGGGGAACAGGAAGGCAAGCTGCCCAGTCCGCGTCAGGATGATCGGCTCCGGGAGCATTTGGCCGCCCGTATCCGCGAGACGAAGCCCAAGGTCAGCGTGGTCATGCCGACCTGGAACCGGGCCCATGTCATCCGCGAATCCATCGACTCCATCTTGCACCAAAGCCTGCTTCCCCTGGAAATTCTCGTCGTGGACGACGGCAGCACCGATACGACCCTGGGGTTGCTGGAAGCGACCTATGCCCGCCAGATCCAGCAAGGCCTGCTGCGCATCCTGCGCGGCGACCACGGCGGTGTTTCCCGAGCCCGCAACATCGGGCTGGACCAGGCCAAGGGCGACGTCATCGCCTATCTCGACAGCGACAACCGCTGGCTGCCGGACCACCTGCTCTACCTGGCGGCGGCGCTGGACCGCAACAGCAGCGCCTATACTGCTGCCTATATTTGCGATGCGAACTGCACGGAAAGAACCGTCATCTCCAAGCGGTACGACCGGGAACAACTGCTGCGGGCCAATTTCATCGACCTCAACACCTTTGGCCATACGCGAACGTTGTACACGCAGTACGGCGGGTTCGACGAATCCCTCACCCGGTTGGTGGATTGGGAGCTTGTCATACGCTACACGCGTCAAAGCGATCCCAAATATGTTCCGGTGCTCACGGTCGAATACGTCCTCGACCAAAAAAAGCTCAACAACATCACCTTTTCACAGCCCATAGAATTGAACAGGAACCGGGTGTTCCTGAAGCACGCCGACGAATACAAAGCGTTCAAGATCCTCAACGCCGACCAGCTCGGCCGGATTCGCTCGCTGCTCGCGGAGGCGGGCCAACCCCTGCCGACTCCGACCACGACCCAGACCGGCCGCGTCGTGTACCTGGTCGAAAACGCCGCGACCCAAGGCCCGCCCGATCTCCTGGACGGCTTGGACGCCACGGTGCACCGTCTGCGCCCCGACCCGGAGCACAAGACGTACACGGTCGTGGACGCGGCCGGGGCGACCGTAGGCACCGTTCCCGTGGGCAACCTGCCCCCCGGGGTCTACTGGCGGCCGGACCCGCGTCAGCCCCTGCCGACCTCGGACCAGTTGCGCAACCTGGTGGACACGGTGGCCCTGACCCGGGTGGACCTGGCCGTGGCCAGCTACAGCCTCGAACGCGGCGACACCCTGTCTGTCGCCTGTCTGGCCAACCAGATGGTCTTTTCCCACACCGTGGCCCGGTGGCTGTTCGCCACGGGCCGTTTGCCGGACACCTTTACGGGCAAGGTCCTGTACCTGCCGCCCTGCCCGGCCCAGACCTGCCACCCGGTCCGGCTCGAAGCCATCCTGGGCCGCGCCGTGGAGCTGGACGCCAAAAACCAGTATTTCCATCCCGCCGGCACCGCGCCCGGCGCGCCAGGGGCCTGGTCCGATCCGCCCCGGCCCACCGCGCTGCCCAAAAAGCGCAAGCGGGTGTTCGTCATTCCGCACAAGCTGGCCGTGGGCGGGGTGGAGCGCAACACCATCGAAGTCATGCGGGCCCTGCGGGACTCCTACGACTTCATCTACATCACCCTGGAAAAGGTGTTCCCCCAGCAGGGCAGCCTGGCCCAGCAGATCCTGGCAACGGCCTTTCGCCTGCTCGACATCGCCGAGATCACCAGCCACGACAACTACTTGCAGATTCTGAACTATTACAAGGAACGCTACGATCCGGACATCGTCTGGTTCTGCAACGGATCGATGTGGCTGTGCGCCAATGCCGCCAAGGTGCGCCAGATCTTCGACACGGTGCCCATCGTGGATCAGCAGGTCTATGACGAGGAGTTCGGCTGGATCAACCATTACAACGATCCCGGCATCGTCGACTTCGACCATTTCATCGCCATCAATTCGAAAATCCAGGATCGGTTCCTGCGTGACTTCCACAAGGACCCGGAGCACGTCCACCTCATCTATTCGGTCATCAACGGCGAACGCTTCCTGGCCTGCAAGGCCAAGGAGCTTTCCCGCACGGCGTTGCGGACCAAATTCTCCCTGCCCCAGGACAAAAAATTGTTCGTGTTCATGGGCCGGCTGGTGGACCAGAAACGCCCCTTGCTGTTTTTGGAGCTGGCCCGGTCGCGCCAGGACAGGACCGACGAGCATTATGTCCTGGTGGGCAATGGCGTGCTGGCCGATACGGTCAAGCAATGGTTCGCCGACCACAAGCCCGGCAACGTGCAGTGGATCGAATACATCGCCGAAACGCCGGAGTTCTGGCGGGCCATCGACGGGTTGATCATCACGTCCGAATTCGAAGGCCTGCCCATCGCCATGCTCGAAGCCCTGGCCATGGGCGTTCCCGTGGCCGCCACCGACGTGGGAGACATCCGGCTGGTGCTGGAACAGCACGACTGCGGGGTCACCGTGCCGGGCGACGTCGACGTGCCGACCTTTTCCAAGGCCCTGGACACGTGGAAAAGCCGTCTCGACCGATACCGCACCCACCTCGCCACGGAGTCCGACCGTATCCTGGATCGGTTCTCGGCCAAGACCATTGCCTCCCAATACAAGGAACTCTGGGATAAGGCCGTGCAGCCTTTCGCGGCTCCGATCAAAGGGAAAGGATAAGGAATCATGCTCGTTTCAGTTATCATTCCCAGCTATAACCACGCCCGGTTCATCGAACAGGCGGTGCGCAGCGTGCTCGACCAGACGTATCCCCTGCTGGAACTCATCGTGGTGGATGACGGTTCGAAGGATGCGTCCGTGGACATCCTCCGCTCGATCCAGGACCCGCGTCTGCGCCTGTATCCCCAGGAGAACCAGGGCGCCCATGCCGCCATCAACCGGGGATTGTCCCTGGCCCAGGGGGACTACCTGTGCGTCCTCAACTCCGACGACATCTTTCATCCCGCCCGCATCGAACGCTGCCTGCGCCACCTGGACACCCATCCGGTCGACCTGGTGTGCTCGTGGATCGAGGTCATCGATGCCGACGGCCAGGGCAAGGGCGTCAAAAAGGCCTGGAGCAACATGCGTCCGGGCTGGTCCAACAAGGTCAATCAGCCGGGCTTTTGGTCCCTCGATGACTTCGTGCTCAATCTCCTGTCGTCCAATTTCGTGTCCACCACGAGCAATATCTTCATGCGGCGCACCGTGTTGGAGGCCGTAGGCGGCATGCGCAACCTGCGGTTCGCCCACGACTGGGACTTCCTGCTCCGGGCGGCGGCCGCGTTTCCCTGCGGGGTGGTGGAAGAGCCGCTCATGGGCTACCGGCTGCACGGCAACAACACCATCACTTCGAACAAGGCCTGGATGCTTTTCGAAGCCTGCTGGGTGCTGGCCGCCAACCTGCACCGCTTCGAGGGCAATGTGCTTTTCCCCGCCGCCGACACGGGAGAAAAACGGGTCGAGCATCTGCGGATGTTTTCGCGTTCGGTCAATGTCGCGGGCTGCGACCGTCTGATGTGGGTGTTGCGCACCTACATCGAATCCGGACGGGCTGCCGGCTGTCCCCATCCCGAAGAGGACCCGCTGGAAGACGTGGCCCTGCGGCAGGCGTTCATCGATCTCATCGAAGAGCCCGGGGCCTAGGGTTTCGGGACGGACCCGAACCGACGTCGTACCCGGGCCCGGGGAGTGCGTGCATGCGAAACTGTGTTGCTGGTCTGACCCTGCTGGCCTGGAGCCTGGCCCTTGCGGTCTGCGGCGCCTGGGCCCAGGAGCGGCTCGCGCCGTGGGTCGAGGCGGACACCTTTGCGGACGTGCGCCAAGCCGTGGCCGCGGCGGCCGGCGGCACCCTGCACATCCGCGGCCCGGTTGCAGCCGAGGACGTCACCATCGCCAACTGCGCCCTGCGGTTCGAACACGGCGGCATGCTGGTCTGGACCCATACGCCGCCCCGCGTCGACGCGGTCATCGAGGCCGGGGCCTACCGGATTTTCAACGGTCCTGGCCCGGTGCGCGGCCAGCCGCGGGCGGCGGCGATGCTGCCCGAATGGTGCGGCGCGGTCGGGGACGGGGCGCACGACGACACGGCCGCCATCCAGCAGGCCCTTGATTCCGGTTGGGATCTGGTGTTTACCGCCCCGGCCTACGCGGTCACCCACGTGGAGTTTTCGGGCAATTCCAGGACCTACCGCTTTGTGCGTTCCGCCTTGCGCGGGATCGCCAAGCGGCCGACCGAAAGCGTCATGTCGGTGCGCAACGCCCGGCACAACACCTTTTACGACGTGCGCGTGGACCAGCGCTTCAATACCAACTACACGGCGGCCCTGCACTGGTGGTCCGTGCCCCAGGCCAAGGAAGGTCCTTCGCAGTACACCGTCTTTTACGGTCTCAGAATCGTCAACGCGACGATCGGATTGCTCTACGGGGATCTGGAATCCCGCCAGCCGCCGCGCAATACCATGAGCGAAAATACCGTCTACAGCCTGATCTGCCGGGGCGTCGAAACCCCGATCTATTTCAATCAGCCCAATGGCTATCTCTTCGTCAGCGAATCCGTCATCGACGCGTTTCGCGGGGAATGGCCCCACGCCGCACGGCCGGATTTCGAACGCGAGGCGCGCTGCATCAAGCTGCTGTACGGAAACCTGCGCATCCACGGCGGGCAGATCACGAAATGTCAGTCTTCCCAGGGTCTTGGCATAGAATCGTACGGGAACCTGTCCATTGACGGGGCCTACATCGAAATCGGTTCCGACGTCATCCGCCTGGGCAACAAACCGGCCCTGGAAAAATGGCTGCCGCAGAGCACGTTGCGCCTTTCCGGCGTCGACCTGCTGCAGCTCACCGATAAAAAGGCCATCGAAACGGCCCCGGGTTCGTCCGGAGTGATCCAGATCGCCAACAGCCAGTTCAAGAGGGCCGCCCCCCTGGCCAAGTCCATGACGCCGGTGGTGGCCACGAACGGAGCTTCGGGCTGGTCGATCCTTTTCAACGGCTCGATGTTTCTCAACTACAACCGGGCGAATATTCTTTCGGCCTCGGTGCCCCCGACAGCCCCGAACGCGTTCGGCGGGACTTTTCTCGGGTCAGCCTCGCGGGTGGGCAGTGATGCAGGCGGCTGGATCAGCCTTGACCGGGGCGGCGCGGCGGCCGGCGGCGAGCCACGCCAAGCCCCTGCCGCCGCGCCGTAAGGCGCGCGTCAGGGCCGGCCAGGGTGAAGCGCCGTCCGGATGGCCAGGCATTGGCGCAAAAGCTCCGGGAGCTCGGCCAGGGGCAGCATGGCGTGGGCGTCGCACAGGGCGGTTTCCGGCCGGGGATGGGCCTCCAGAAACAGCCCGGACACGGCTCCGGTGGCCACCGCCGCCCGGGCCAGCGGGGCGATGAACTCGGGCTGGCCGCCGCTGCAATTGCCGTGCGCTCCCGGCAGCTGCACCGAATGGGTGGCGTCGTAGACCACCGGGCAGCCTGTTTCCCGAGCCATGAGCGGCAGGGAACGCATGTCCACCACCAGGTTGTTGTAGCCGAAGGTGGTGCCGCGCTCGCACACCCAGATCCGATCCGGGACCGGAGCGGCCACCCGGGCCTTTTCCACTACCCGAGCCATATCCCAGGGGGCCAGGAACTGGCCCTTTTTGATGTGCAACTGGCGGCCGGTAGCGGCGGCGGCCGTCACCAGATCGGTCTGGCGGCACAGCAGGGCCGGGATCTGGAGCACGTCGGCCACGTCAGCCACGACCGCTGCCTGGGCCGGCTCGTGGATGTCCGTGACGACCCTGAGCCCCAGGGTTTCCTTGATCTCGGCCAGGATGGCGAGGCCTTTTTCCAGGCCCGGCCCCCGGAAGCCCGAGGCGGCGGAGCGATTGGCCTTGTCAAAGGAGGCCTTGAAGTACCAGGGGACACCGGCAGCGCGGAAAATCGCGGCCAGGGCGGAGGCACATTCCAGGGCGGCCGCCCGGCTTTCGATGACGCAGGGGCCGACGAGGCAAAAAAAGGATGATTCCTGGGACATGGCGCCTAGATGGTGATGTTTTTCTGGGACAGGACGTAGTCGTAGTATTTGGCCGCGTCGGTCTTGTCGTCGAAGAGGGTGAAGGTGCCTTCATCCAACACGGCAAACCGGTTGCAGTACTCGTTGATGACGCCCATGAAGTGCGAAACGATGACCAGTGAACTGTTTTTCTGCCGATTGAACAGGGCGGCCTTGCAGCGGGCATTGAAACGCTTGTCACCTACGGCCGAAATTTCATCGATGAGGTAGCAATCAAATTCCACCACCATGGAAATGGCAAAAGCCAGGCGGGCCCGCATGCCGGCCGAGTAACTGCCGACGGGTTCGCGCAGGTAGGGGCCGAGCTCGGAAAAGGATTGCACGGCCGGCAGGGCCGTTTCCAGCGGGATGTCGTAGATGCGGCAGATGAATTTCAGGTTGTCCAGGCCGGTCAGACCGCCTACGAAACCACCCTGGAAGGCCAGGGGCCAGGACACGCTCATCTTGCGGATGACCGTGCCCGAGGTCGGTTTCTCGCAACCGCTGATGATACGGATCAAGGTGGACTTGCCAGCCCCGTTGCAACCGAGGATGCCGAGCTTCTCCCCTTTATGTAATGTAAAGGAGATATTGTCAAGGACGCAGCGCTTCCCCCGCCTCAACGGATAATATTTTGTCACATTATCAAGAGACAGCATGGATATAACCAGTCCTAACCTTATAATAAAGGAACTTTAGCACAAAATATGCGTAAGCTATACAAAAAAATGTGACATAGGGCATATCATAGTGACAGGCAACAACATCACCGAACATACCATAGCGTATCATTTCGGTAACATTGACCATCGGTAAATAAAGCGCCAATGATTGATAGGTTGAGGGAAGCCAGTCAACCATAAAAAATGCACCGGTTGCAAATACATGGCTACCGGCAAATGGAAGAATAAACTTAATACCTAAAAATGTATAAGAACAAATTGTTGCAGTCAATATACAAGAAAAAAACGTATACCAGATACAAAAGAGAAAACCGAGAAGGATATGCTCGGGGCTATATATTCGTGTATCCAGCAGAAAGACGAGATAAACGAGAAATATCAAGGCAATACATGTGAGCACGGAGAAAACAACGATGATACTACGCGCCAACATGATGTCCAAAACGGTGATTTGCCGGTGCACCAGAAAGGAGGCATTTGCGGAAATGGCCGGCCCCACCCGCTGGATAGGAAAACGGCACAGCCACATGACGCCCCACCCGCTGACCACGAAGGAAAACACCGGGAAGGTATGGGTAATATGGTTGGCACGCAGAAGCACCAGCCCCATGATAAATACAATGATTACCATCGGTTCAGCGAACATCATCAAAAAGCCTATGCCGCGACGACCGCACATGGCGATAAATTCCCGCCGCACCAAGGCGTTGATCACCCGGCGTTGCGTGCGCAACGCATCGATAAAGGATTGGTATTCCGCAGGCATCATGCTTCAATCCTTGTGCTCTTCCACGCCGACGAAAATCAATTTGGCGATGCCATAACACAACAGGCACACCACGAAAATGATCAGGACGTCGCGCACGCGCCGGGGGAACAGGGCCTTGTCAGGCAGGTTGGGAGAGACGATCTTTTCCAGGTAGAGTTGCTGGCGCTGGGCCTGGGCACGGGCTTCCTGCAGGGAGGTCAGGGCCGCAGCCAAGCGCTTTTCGGTGAAATCCCGGTCCAACGAGAACCGTTCGAAATCAATGAGCTTTTGGGTCATGGAGCCGGACCCGCCGGTGACCTTGCCCATTTCGGTGTTGATTTCCCTTTTCAACTCCGACGCGCGCTTTTCCAGGGCCTTGATAAAGGGGCTTTCGGCCACGAACGTACGCAGTTGGGCCAACTGGCCGCGCACGTCGATCAGGTCGGCCTGGAGCTTGGCCACCTGCTGCAACTGGATACTGGACTGCTGGGTGGGGTCGAACAGGGTCTGGCGGTTGCGGTAGTCGGAAAAGGCCAGGGAGGCGGCCTTGGCGGCCTTTTCCGCCGATTCCACTTCCTGGGCCGCGAAATGGATCAGGTCCTGGCGGGCCCGGTCGTTGAGTTCGTTGACCAGACCCTCACCCAGAAACAGCAAGGCCTCATTCATTTCCTTGGCCAGCTTGGGCGTGTAGGCCCGGACTTTGAGAATACAGATGGAGGAGGCGGTGTCCAAGTCGATCGTGACGATGCCATCGTAGTACTGATACAACTCCTCGAAGCTGTTATCGACACCTATGGGATTGAATCGGTGCAGGAAATCGATGGACGACGCGGCGTAGCGTTCGCTTAACTTGAGGTTGTCTTCGAGAATCTTGAGGGCGTCCCGGGAAAGCATGTAATCCCGGACCACGTAGACCTCATCGTGGGAGGAGCTTACGCCCGCGCTTTGCAGGAACTGGCCCAGAGAGTTCATGTTCTTTTTTTCCGGCTGGCGGATCACGAACCGGGATTCCGAGATATACAGATCCGAGGCGAACAGCCCGAAATAGAGACAGGAAAACAGGGTGGGGAGCAGAACTAATAGACCGAACATCCAGTGTTTCCGCGCCCAGGTGTAGGCCTTAGCCGTCCACTGTGGCTGTGGTTCGGATGGTCCGCCGCTGACGCGGGGCGCGCTACGGACACCGCGTCTGGGGGCGGCCGGAAATTTGAATCGGACAAATTTTAACATGGCGTGGTTGCTCCGCGGAAGAGAAGGGAAGATTCCGCGTCCCTGAACTCCTGACGCGGCATAGCCAAAGGCACGAGCGCTCTAGCGCGTTTCCCCGGGAGGGGCAATGCGGCCCTCCCCCGGCGCCGGGTCCACGGTGAAGGCGAAAAACCGCCGCAAGACGGCATCGCCAAGCCGGGGCGGAAACAGTCCGAGCAGCCGGCTGCCCAGGGCCAGGGACCAGGGAAATTCCAGCCGGGGCCGTCCCGCGGCCACGGCCGCCACAATGGCCGCCGCCGCCCGGTCCGCCCGCCACAACATGGGCTTGGCGCCCCGGTAGCGCCGGCTCATGGGCGTGTCCACGAAGCCCGGGGCCACCACGGTCACCGTCACCCCATACGGGGCCAGCCAGGCGCGCAAGCCCTCGCCATAGGTCAGGGCGGCGGCCTTGCTGGCGC
>Ga0183096_1001908_pt1 | contig 15972 bp, 11 predicted proteins | sample Biomet5_FD_127791 | JGI IMG/M metagenome (GOLD analysis project Ga0183096, IMG submission 127791) | Microbial communities from bioreactor (seeded with sewage sludge) at LBNL, California, USA - Biofuel metagenome 5 (version 2) (version 3) | ecosystem: Engineered > Bioreactor > Anaerobic >... | reverse complement strand
ACTCGAAATCGAGTTAGGGGTTAATAGCTCCTACGTGGGTTCGAATCCCACCCTCTCCGCCATTAATACATAATAAAAACGGCGTGTTGCTTTGGATAGCAGCACGCCGTTTTCGCGTTCAAAAAGGGTATGTTTTTATCGAGTCAGCGACCATCATGCATACCGCCATGCATACTTTGGCTCGATCTGCGGGAAAAATATGAGTTAATCCGTGGTGGCAATAGCAGCGAAGAAAAGAGGCAGTAGAGTAGGTCGGCTTCTTGTAAATCGGGGGCGTTCACACGCGTGTATCGTATATACTTCCTCACAACAGATACAAGTAAGTAAGCAACGGCACTAACATGTCAGTGGTATGCACAGCGTGTAAGGTCAATCATGGTAGATCAAAAGTCATTTGTTCAACTTCCTGGGTAATTCCGGGGATGTTATATTCTTTGCCATTTGTTATTGTCCTTTGAGTTTGTCCATAAAGGCTTTATTCCTAAGTTTAGCAATTTCCAAAATATTTTCGTAGTTAGTTACTTCTATAAAAAGCGTGTCATTGAGAAGAGGCGCAAAGTAGGATTTGCCGTCGCTACGCCTTTTAAGCGAGTGGTTCGTGATCATAACATTCTTAAAATAATCGTTATGAATGTCACAAAGGACAATACCTTGATAACCAGTCGTTTCGGTAACGTTGATACGTTCCCCATCAGGTCCATTCAGTTTTCCATTGCGTATCCGAATGACATAATCTTTAAGTTGCTGAACCGGATCGTTATCCTGGGATAAATCCTTATGGGTTTGTTTTAACTCCACCAAAAGGACATTTTGTGCTGCTCCGCCAATGGGATCTTCATATATCGCTATTATATCATAGCGTTTGTCATCAGGTTTGCATTTTTGGCCAGCGACAATTCCTTCTTTTTGGTCGGAATGCAGATAGGCATATGACGCATAACGATCGTCAATGAGCCAGAGATTGTGCTTATAGTAATCCGCATCATAATTATCACTTGCCGTGCGCATAGGAAAAATCAGGTTATGCAACACAGCCTCTGGAGAATACTTTCCGTCCCCATTCTTTTTCAAAAATTGCGAAAAAAGCCCCATGATGAATTCTCTGTATTTCACATAAGTAGTCAAATGGGCATGGTTCAAACGAATGCCCTCGTTAAGCTTCTGAGACTCACTTCTGAGGAAGTCGTCAAAATTCGGTGGGCCTTTTTTCTCATATTCCTTTGTCTTGCTCATTACGTAATTCAGAGATTCAAGCTGTTTTTTGGCGTATGCCTGAACCATGGTTGAGCGAACTCGGTCGCGAGAAGAATACAAGGGAATATCATTGCGCACAGACTGCTCATCAGAAACTGCCGCAAGATGGGGAAGTTCTTCAACCACCATACTGATCGTCTTGTCATTGGCAGTCAAAGACTCCGGCATGATTCCGGAGATATAGCGCCGAATCTCGTTACCGACATCCGCATAGATTTTTTCAAGGGAAATTGTATCGGCATATTCATCTTTATCCGGGATGCCAGTGAATTGAGAACGAGTTGAATTGACGACTTTATCGAGAAAAGGCGAAGTAACAAGAGTTTTCAGATAAAACTTTTCTTCATCCTTAGAGCCAATCTTGCTTCCGGCTAAGAAAGAAATTGTGCTTTTTTTGACAACGCGCCCTGCGGCGGTGAGTTGAATTTCGTGCGCCCCTTTGGTGCCACGCAAATCTTTTATGTGGAATGTTTTAAAAGTTTCATCCGCAATAACAATAGTACTCCCTTTAGCAGAGGAGTAGCTTTTTTTGCTTATAGATATTTTATGGTTTCCATCTTTAACATTCAAAGTTAGAGAGTCGAGCGAAAGAATGGCAGCGGCAAAGTAATCAAGTAAATGAAGGCCTATGACGTCGGCAGGAATGCTATAGCGCTCATAAAATTCTGCTTTTAACCCATGCACCTTGACAACGGTTTTACTCTCAGTGCGGGACGATGAAGCGGCCTTGGGGAGCTCATCCGTGCCGATGGAAGAAATGGTGACGGAAAAGGCTCTTTCCCAAAAAGAGCCTTCAACTTGGAAGACACTATCAACTTCGACGGTGACGAAAGAAGAAAAATACGCTAATCGCCCTATCCCTTTGCAGTTGAAATTTTTTTTCTTGTTTCTAGTAAATAATTTGAAAAAAGCCTCGGTTTTTTCATCCGTGAAGCCAATGCCGTAGTCGGTAACTGTAAAGCCTTCAATCCTGGCGATTTCACTGATTGGGTTGGCGCTGTCTCTGTGGATATCCACATCAATTACTATATCTTTGACCTGCCGCTCTTGAGAGGCATGAATGGCATTATGAATGGCTTCATAAAGCGGCAGAAGAGGCTGCTTCAGCACCTCTGGACGCATCATCTGCTCTTCGGCATTTTCATAGTCCGCACGGGGGAGCAAATCTAGTTGGTTGGCCATCAATTTCTCTCCTTTACTCATTGCCATCCGGTTCGGACGAGTCCTGTCCAGCACGGGGCCAAGCACTGACAAAACATTGCCTTAAGCCTATTTCCACCGATGTCGGCAGGGTATGTTCATATGATACGCCTAGAAATGTTGCCGCCCTCGTTGCGCCCACGTAGAGATAATTACCCATCAACTCTGGGTACAGGGACTCCAGTTTGTCCAGAGCTACAAAAAAAGCTGCTTCAAACTCAAGTCCTTTAATGTGCTTTATGTCAAAAACTCGAATGGCTTTTTCATTACCTTTTGACTGTCCCTCATAACAGGGCTGCACAATCGCACTTGTTCTTTCACTCAGTGCTTTTTGCAATTCTTGTGCAATAGGACGGACATACTCCTCTTCGGGCACAAGGATTGCGATAGAAGGCATCAACGTAAGAAACTCTTCTATCTCAACGATTCTTTCGGCAATCCATTCGGCCAAAGGCGCATCTTTAAGCCGCTCGCCGAGTATCGGAGAAAATCTTTCCAAGGTTCCCATCGACTTGGGCGGGGCACTCTCAATCGCTTCAGCCCCAATCATCTTAAGCACATCCAAAGAAAAATCATACAATCTTTTGCTTTGACGATATGGGGTATTTATCTTGCGAATTTCTACGGTCTTGCCAGGAAGAAAATTTTTCAGGTCATCAAGTTCTTTGGTTCCAGTGGAGACCAGGCGTTGGTTAAAGTCGCCACAAGCAAAAAAAGAATTAATCTGAGGGTGCGATAGCAATTTCATGCACCCAAGTTGCAATGGAGAAAAATCAGGCGCTTCATCAACCAGCACCTGGTTGACATAGTGATTTTTGATTGGCTTCAAAATGGACAACCAAGAATCTGACGTATTGCGGAATATATCGGATGAGCTTAACAACTCATAAGAAACCCTAAGATTTGTCAACGTCAAAACATCAAACTCAGTTGCATCGATTTTTTTATACAAAGCTGAATCTGGATTATACCAAGTGTTTTCTGCCTGCCTTAACCTTCTGAATTTTCTGTATCTCGAATTGATAGAACGAAAAAAACTATTGAGTGGCTTATTCAACGTGCTAAGAATCTTAGCTTCTGCGGCTAAGCTGCGCAAATGCGAGAGCACGGAATCGTTTGGTGTTCTCTCTCCTAACCATTTCAACAGGGCTGAAATTTGTACGGATTTTGTTTTTTTTGAGTTCTCGTTTGTTTTCTGAGCCAAGCTCAAAAGGACTCGACGATATGCCGCCTGCGCCTTCTTTAAATCCGTTTCCGAAGAAGTTTCCTCTGTATCAAAAATGGCAGCAATAGTATCATCTTGATCGTCGTTGGATTCATCTTCTTCATGTGTCAATGATTTAAGAATGGAGGAAAATTCATACAAAAAATTTTGATTTGCATTTAATTCCCGCCTTAACTCCTGATCCATGAGGGTACTTATTTCTTGTATAACACCACTATTCAGCCTAGTGATTTCACTTTTATGATCAAGCATGCTCCTGAAAAAAAGTAATATTCTTTTTTCATCTTCAAGGTGCTTTTTTGCAATATTGAGGGCATCAGATAATGTCTTATTGTCCTTTAATCTTCCTACAGTTGTCCGCCCTTCTAATGTTGAAATTAGCTCCTTTGCATAGTCTGCAATCATCCATGCGTAAAAATCATTATATATATCGGTAGAATCGTTAGCACCATCTATCAGTGTAAGCGTGTTGGGGGCATATTGAAATCCTGATTTAAAATTTGGTGTATATAGGATTTTAAAAATATTTTTTCCAAGATCGTACCTGAAATCATCCCATGTTGAAATGTTGCGATCTGGTGCCGGAATTCCCTCTCGATTAAATGCTTCTTTCAAGTAACTTTTCAAAAGTTCCGTAGGCGTAAACATGAGCCAGCTTGTATTATGCGGCTTATTGGCATCAGAGAGGTTTTTCACCAGACTTCGCTCTGCTTCAGTCAATCCTGATTCAATATCCAACTTTTGGCCTAAACGACGGATTAAGGTCGTTGTTTTACCTGAGCCCGCAGGCCCTAAGAGCAGTAAGGAATATTGGAGGGGTAGGCGAAAAATATCATCCTGATATTGATCGAGGATGGGTTGATCTCGCAAAGAGAGCTTTTCAACAATATCTCGACGAACCCCTTGCAGTATATTCTCTTTTTGGGAATCCGCAGCTAAAAGCCTCGCTAATGGATCTTCACTAGTGTCAGCCACGCCCTCAAGGAGTCTGAGCAAAGAATTTATCGTTATGCTTTTTTTTGAGCTGGCGTCGCGGTATTCTGTCTTACGAGAATCCCAGGCCTCACCATTCCACTCCGGAGTATATCTGGCATGCTGAACCTTAAAGATATCTTGTTCATCATAGCGCCTTAATCCGGTTTCCTCCCCCAAATCATATGTTTCTCCAACTTCCAATGCTGCCAAGCGGCCCAATGGCGATCTGTAGCTTAGCACGTTCTTTATTCCAGAGGGTGGGGCACTTCTACAAACATAGAATATTTCTACTTTTTTCGTATCCTCATGCTGGATAACAACCCGCGCAATCGCAGGTTCATCCACGATCTTCTTGTATTCATTTTGTATTGTTGATTTTATGGCATTCAGGGAGCCAGAAGCCCTTGATGCGTCCCCTCTAGACGCAAAAACGCTACCATCATCCTCGCGCTGATAGGTTTTCAGCTTTTCATTGGCGGCTGAGGATATCTCTCCGAATTTACTCAAAGATGATTCGGCCAATTTGTTTAGCTTTTCAGGGTGATCTGTGTAATCAAATAAGCCAGAACGAGATATATTTGAAGTCATCAGCAACCCTCCCTATCACAATAGGGTTTTAAATCGCATTTGCACAGTTTATGGGGGCGCTCTACAGGTAACAACAGCCCAACTCCAGCAAGGGTGCCCTCAACTGATGCCATTGGAAGGGGAGGCGATAGGCGGGCCACCTATTCTTCGTCTGCGATAGTAAAGATTCATAGCGCTGACCTCAAGATCATCCCGTTGCTCCACTGAGCATCCTTGCAAATAATTAGATGAGCATGTCTAAATGTTCCAAGAAATGTTTTCGTGAAAGATGTGAATTTAAAAACTATTCTGGTATTTAGCAGCGTTATCTATGAAAAGTATTGACTGGCTGCTAAAGAACCTTATCCCCTCGCACATGCTCAGGGGGCACAAAACATCCTCAAACCCTCACGCAGGCAGGAGTAGTCCTCATTTCGGCTGGACACCCCTCTAACCAAGGTGAGTGCTGGAACTATGCATTGAGTTAGTAATAAAACAAGTTCAACACTGGCGCTAGGGTGCATAGTATGCCGTCATTATTGTTTATCCATGAAAAAAATCGCCTGTAAATCCCTTATTCAGCAGGCGTTTTCGTTGGCACGAAACTACGGCATTGCACCAAATTTGTTTTACCACTGGAAGAAACAGATGGGGTGATAGCGACAGAACTCTCATTGAAGTCAATCCGAAGTTGTCAACGCCTCAGAAATCGACGTGACGTCATAAAAAAAGGGCGAGCTGCTGTAAAGCAACTCGCCCTTAAGCGTTCTGGCCATCCAGAGTTACCTGTCGGCCTCAACCTCGTGCATACGGCTAGATGTTGTCTGAACCGCACTTTCAATGATAGCCGCCAAATGGTTAATGTCTGGCGACACACTTTTCAAGTAGATGTCGGTCGTAGTGGCCCTCTGGTGCCCCAAGAGGAGCTGAATGTCCGTCAAACCCGCCTGTTGTGACTGGATGAGACTCACGGCGAAAAAATGCCGTATGGCATGAAAACCAAAGCTTTTGACCTGAGCCTTCTTGCAAAGGTTTTTCATCATATCCCGTATGGTTTGCTGGCGAGTTGAATACGGCCCTCCAGTGTTGGGATTGATGAAAACATGGGTCGTGTTGCCTGTTATCGCCCTTTGGGCCGTTATAATGGCATGTAAGCTGCTGCCTATGGGCAAAGTCCGGTACTGCCTTGCCCCTCCCTTGCGCTTCCTCGTCCAAAGCTTCAACGACTGGTCGGCAACGTCTTCCCACGTTAAATTGAGAATTTCGCTTACTCTGGCCCCTGTGAGCAGCAGCGTGTTGAGCAAATCAGCTTGCCACGGTTTGGCTACCGCCAGAACCATGCTGATGTCGTCAGGGGTAGGCACGTACTTGACGTATTGTTCCACAGCGGGCTTGGCAACAAAACGCCAAGGGTTTCTTGGAACAGCGTCTTTGTGCCAATTCCAGAGCGCTTTCAACGTGCGTATGCGGCGATCAGCAGCTTTGCCCCCACGCTCAGTTTCAATTGAACGTATGAAACTGGTAGCGATGGCCTTCGTGATGTCCGTCATGGCGACATCCCTCGTAAGGAAAGCCGCAAACTTGCAGAGGTGGCGTTTTTGCTCAAGAAACGTGTTGGGCGTCAACCGCACCTTGCAGTCCTGCAAGTAGACCTTGCTAGCATGGGAATACATCAAACTCAGAGGCGTAGCTTGCTGCTGACTGAGAGCCAGTTTTGCGTCGTGCTCCCACTCCTTTGCCTCTTTTCGGCTGTAGCAAATTTTTGAGTACTGGTGCCCCTGAAACTTGAAGTAGGCTCGGAACACGACTCCATTCTTTTTCACGATTTCGAGTATTGCCATTGTTGTTCTCCGTCAGCATTTTAAAATATTGCAAAATATCATCTTGATTAAATCGCGCGCCCCGTAAATTTTCACTTTTGAAGGAAGCGGGAGTGACAAAAAAATGGGGGTAGCTTCGCCAGTTGTTTCTGACGGTGCCGGGCGATAATTTTAAAAAATCTGCTAATTCTAAGTATGTCATGCACTGCGGGTTCATTGATGCATGAAAATATCTTTAATCTCTTTATATCTGTTAGCGTTTATATGGTTCATCTCAAGAAATGCTGTTTTCATTGCTTCTCCTTCAAAATACCAAGCTTATATAAATTAAGTTGCCCCGGCTGGTGTTTCAGCCGGGGCAACAAGTTTTTAGTGGTTATGCTGTTTCATGAGTTTTTTTACCGCATCGACAACCTCCTTTGGATAAAATGAGAAGTGGTAAAATTCTCGCTTAACGTAATTGTCATAGTCCGCTGTATCGAGGCCCTTGCGGTGATACTCCATAACCCGAATAAGCTGCTCAATCATCAGCTTCATTTCATGGCTAATGGGGTATTCCTTAGAGAGCTTGCCAAAGGTAATGTTCCGCTTGCCAACAATGCCGAACATGTGCGTACCGGAAAACATCTTCCTGAATTGTTTTTTTCGGGCATTCTTCTCTGGTGAAAAGAGGTAGCCACGAACCGAGCTGTCAGCCTTCACAGCCTTAAACGCGGTCCTATTTATGCTACCCGTCATCTCCAGCCAAGTTTGCTTTAAGACTCTTTTTTGGTCTCTGCTTAGCTCTTGGCCGAAAGAGCCGAACATGTGGAAGTGCAGACCTGAGTTGCGGAAGGCAAGCTCTGCGCCCCACGCAAACCAAGCACCGGGGAAATTCGTCATGACTAGGTTTGTGTACGCCTGGAAGATATCATAAGCCCTTTCGCAGGTGTTTTCGTCGATTTTCTTCCACACGTTAGTGTCGAAGTTCAACGTAATGAACCAGTCCGTCTTATTTGTAATCGTCGCAAACTTTTTTGCGAAACGACTGTGTTGTTTGCCGTTAAAAAGTGACCCCTGATATGGCGCGAAGTGGTGCGCAAGATATTGGGGGTCACTCCTATACAGCAAGATCAGCAACCCGCAGAATCTTACCGTGTATTCTGCGCTATGGTTGTTTGTGCGGATAATTGCCTCAGCCAAATTCAGCTTTTTGTTTGCGGCCATGGCGGCCTCCTCTGTTCTTAAGCATATCTATATATAAATATGTAAAAGAAGAGGTCTTAAGTCATTTGCACCTCCGTAAAATAAAAAAAGCAGAATGCAGTATATCACAAATTTAAGAAAAGTCAATAGTACTGAAAATATTACACTATTGCTACACACAGAAATTTTGATTTTACTAAACAATTATAAAAACAATGTTCGCAGCAAAGTTTTGTGTACGCATTTTGTTTTTACAAAATTTACTCTGAATAATAGTTTTAGAGCAAAGTTTTTTGCAATGGTAAAAACAATGCCGTGCGAGTGTTAAAAGGTGTCAAGTTAAATTGTGGCACGGCAAGAATCAAAACAATGTTTAAAGCAATGTTTTTAACCTTGTTTGTTTCAGGGCTAAAAACATTGCTTTAAACGTTGTTTTTGAAGGAACATGTTAAAATGATCATGAAAATAATGAATTCAAAAAAACAATCTTCGCCACAAAGATTTATTGCATCATGAATTATTAACAATCATTATGACAATGATTTGATAGTTATGTACGAATAAACGTATTAAGTAGTGTTTATGTGTAGTTATTACTACGGTATATATCTATAGTAATAGCTAGTTATATGAATAATATTATATTAACCGTTAACTAGTGTAATTCAAATTATTTGTTCATTTACTCTATTTTACATAATAGTATTGTCTGGGGTTAAAAGTCATTAAGACTTTCCTTTTCTAAGCGTTCCCAATGTGCCCTGATGAAATGATGAAAACTTTGCTTTGATCATTGCTATTAGCATTGTTTTTAACAATACTTTTGCTAAGGGTTTCTTTGTTGCTGAATATGGGCATACAACATGAAATGGAGGGAAAAATGGCAAGGAAAAGTACAGGGTTAAATGACACGCAGAGGAAGGCAAAATCTGGAAAAAAGCCCCCCGTTGTGGTGCCGGATATCAAAGATCTAAAAGCAGATGATATCCAAAAGATTGGGAACCAAAGAGCTTACATATTTTCTGTTGGGGCACTTTCAGTTTTGGATGCTGTAAAAATTGAGCTTAAAGGTACTAGCGAAAAGCTGAATGATTTCGTGTCGGAAGCAATAATCCACTATAGCAAATCACGATTTTCAGAAGAAGTTCTTGGCAGCGTCGTCGCTGCGCATAATTCAAAGCCTATGCGAGCTCCGGAAAGAAATAGAATACGAGCACTTGAGCGGCTTATTACTGTTATTGGCATTGATTTTTTAGAAAATAAAAATCGATCTGAATTCAGCAAAATGAAAAAATTTCTTGCTAATAACCCTGAGATTATCGAGAAAGGTACCCCCGCCGAGCGATGCAAAAAAGCCTCGCAAGAAACAGGTATCTTTACAGACGATGATGCCATGCCACTCTGGCTTATATTGCTTTATGCCAAAAAATTCGGATTCATATGAATAAAAAAGGCTCTCCATGATTAATTGGAGAGCCTTTTTCATGTCAGCTATTGTTAGGCGGGTAGAGTGTTTTTAACAAATTTATCGAACTCTGGCATAAGCTTGAGTACGTTTTCTAACGCTGCGGTCATGGGTTCCAGTGATTTTTTGAGGTCGGGGTATTCCTTTGCGATCACAACCGGGTCGAGGACAAACGGTAGGGTAAGTGTGCCGCGCTTGGTGAACTGAAATCCAGCTTTTTGAAGAACCTCCTTTTCTTTTAGAAATCCCTCCAAGTGCTGTTTGACTTTATACCGGGACGGGCCAGCCGGTCTGCCGTCCATCCAAAACTCAAAGGCCAGGGTGCAGCCGTTGATGCCAAGAGCACTTCCAAGCCAATAGCTGTTAGCGTTGGGGTCAGTCTCCGCCAGTCTGAACACAGCCAAATCGGCATGACCCGGCTTTGTTGGCCAATCCAGTGGCGCAAACACGGTATCATCGTTGCCGTCTTCGTCTTCAACTACCAGCCCGAATCGAGTGCGCCACGGCGACCGCTCGCCCAAGCGATTGGAAATAGCCCTATTGATGGCTTTGAAGACAGTGGCCTCTACGTGTTCTGTCAAACTTTCCTGTTCGATCAGTTCTTTGTTTGACAGCAAAAATACACACATCTCCTTAGTGTAATTCATTTAACTCTCCATAGCTTTTAAATTTGATAAAAAAGAAGCCATTTGAATTGCTCAAATGGCTTCTTTGGGTTGTGGCTAGCGCCGAAATTATTATATCATAATAGCATTAAATTGTCAATATGTATGAAAACATGAGTCTAATTGTTGCAAAAAAAATTAATTGTTCAGTTTAGTATCACAATTAATAAGGAGAGTATCAACATGAAAAGATCACTACAGTCAAATTCCATCCTGTCGAGCATCAAAGACTTTGAGGTATCCATAACCACCAAACTGACCCACTTGGCTAAAGCACAGGGCGGTAGTCAACTCCAACACCATAAGCGCATCGCATTCATTGGCATCGGCGACATTGGCAATGCGGCGGCAGATGCTGTCCATGACAGGTTCCCTGAAGTTCAAGGCTTTTTAGACGTTATTCATGCCAGCCAGGCTGATACCCCTGAATACATTCCTGCCTTGTCGTGTTGGGTCACTGAGTGCCGAGGTCTTTATGAGCGCGAACCGCTGGTTTCAGTTTATATCGTGGGCACCATTGATAGCAGTAATCGCCTTCTTGATGCCCTTGATACGGGCAACGCAGCCCGATACCTAAAATGCGAGTTTGTGCGAGGCTTCTTTGATCTGCATGAGGGGTGGGGTGGGGCCGTCCCGGCACTGTGCAATGCCGACATTGCGGTATCTCTGACGGAATGCGAAGGGGTTGGGCCGGGGCGGGGGGGTGATTTTGAGCAAGATGGGTTGTTTTTAGAACTGTACGAGTTCCTGCTGTCGATGCTGGACGATGATGTTTTGCTTGTCAGTGAAAGTATGAGGTAGGCCTAAATGACCATACCCCACAGCTTACACCACTTGTAAGTTGGTAATTCCCAATTGGTTGCAGATCATATTTTTTTCACAGAACTACTCCGGTGTCAGGCAGTTCAATAGGTTGTGAGGCCCCCGTTCATGTGTCCTGTTTCAAGGTTTATACAGTTCTGGGGGGGGTATCGTGTAGGAATAAAATATGCTCGGATTTAAGCACTATCGCGAAATTTTTTGTTAAAATTTTCACTGCGGTCATTACCCCTACCCAATTATTCTCCTTCTTTAATATTTAGTCGCTGATACTCCACAGAATCTGAAACGATGAAGCTTTATTCTCCTCGCATGGGCAATTATTGCGGATTGGTGACGTGAATATAGCTTACAGCGATGCAAGGAGTACAGGATGATTTCAAGCTGCCCTGATTTACAAAAGCTCGCACTTGGCATGCTTCGTAGTAATTGTGACGTGCCGATGTTGGTGATTTTGCTGATAGCGTTGCTTTTCGGAGGGCTTTTTGTATTTCTGTTCGTGGCAGTCAGGCAGTGCAAGCGTGCTCGGGCAGATTGTAGCAGGGCGTACACCCAGGCCGATACGGATGAGCTGACCGGGCTGTGGAACAGGCATGCCATAAACCGTATGCTTCGGGAAGGGCCGTCACCTCAAGACATATATACCCCATTTTGGAGTGTTATCTTTATCGATATTAATGGCTTGAAGTCTATCAATGACAAGTGCGGGCACTTCGTGGGTGACTGCGTGTTGAAAGTATTTGCGCAAAGTTTATCACGATCCATTCGTTTTAGCGATTATGCAGGAAGGTGGGGTGGGGACGAATTTATAGTGCTGGTATCTGGCATGCGCTCAAATGTTGATATCGAAACCTTTTGCCACAAACTTAACCAAGCGACATCAAAAACAATCTCTGTAGATGATAACGAAATTAAAATAAGCGCCAGCTTTGGGCACGCGCTCGCAATGGTCGATGGTGAACGTATGAGTGATCTTGTCAGGATTGCTGACGCACGGATGTATCAAAATAAGCAGCACGTACTTTAGAAACTGCTGTAAGGACGGGGACGTGTGCCTCGGTTCCGCATCACAACCTGATAACCGCACTGCTCCATGAACAGGAGATAATGCGTCACTCAGTTGCACAGCGCATCGGTTTTACGTAGAAATTGGTTCGTGAGTGTTTTCAGGAGGAAATGATGGGTAAAAAATGGAGCGGCGCCAAACCCTCTGAAAAATTACTTAGCCTTTACACTACGCTTCTGGTGGCCAATCGTCCCTACAGTCTTACGGAGATTTCAAGCATGCTTGACTGCTCCAAGCCGGCCGTAACTAGGCTACTTGAACAGCTAGAGGGCTCACGCTTCGGCAAGGTGCAACGTTCGCAGCGCGGGCGCGAAGCACTGTTCCAGATGGAAAAGCCCTCTAGGCTTCCAACGGTCTGCCTTAGTGCCGATGGGCTCTACCAGCTTGCCCTATGCCGCGAGTTACTGACTAATCTCCTGCCGGAAGCAATGCACAAAGAGATGGAGATAAGCTTACGGCAAGCTGTAGCTTTTTTGCCCGAGGGCTCGCAGGGTTTGCCAGACCACGTTGGCACGAGCTTGTCCAAGGGGCGAATTGACTATAAACCTTTCCAAAAAACGTTGGGCGTTGTTTTGGAGGCCATACGCGAGCACAAAGTTTGCGAGATCCTTTATAAGGGCGCGGTTCTTGCTGTAGAAAAATCCTTTGATTTTGCTCCCAAGCGCATGATTGGATTTAGGGAGAGTCTGTTGGTGCAAGGCTATATTGTGGCAGCTAAAGGCTCGGCTACTCCTGTTTACGAAAACTGCACCACACTGGCCGTGCACCGCATAAAAGCATGCACGGCCACACGACGTATCGCCCGTGTGCCAGACATTCCAGAGCCAGACAACACAACCTTTGGTATTATGGAAGGTGAACCATTCACCGCTGTTGTATGGTTTTCTGCCACAGCAGCCACCTATGTGTCAGAACGTCAGTGGAGCGCACCGCAAACAATAGAATTCAACAAAGATGGATCACTTGTCTTGCAGGTACAGGGGCGCAGTGTTCCCGAGTTTGCTTCCTGGGTGTTGAGTTTTGGGAATACCGCAGAAGTGCTTTTGCCAAAATGGCTGCGTGCAGAGATTGGGCAGGCTGTTGCAAAACTTCAAAAAACTTATGGTCAGCCAATTAGCTCATAATGTGCAAAAGATATGTATCAATTACATCTTGTTGCAAACAAAGAATGCATATCTGATCGTGAAGTTTTGAAGCGACTGAATGCTGAAAAAATTGATTGTGTGAGACAATTACAAAATATTTCAGCACAATAAGGAGGGGGTATGTCAAGGGCTCTCGCATTTATCTGCCTGTCATTGCTATATGTTATTTCATTTTCTGGTGTGTGCAAAGCGGAAGAAGAAGTGCCACAATTGCTGCGCGATGCTAAAGACTACGAAGCTAACAATCAGTATGGCGTCGCCTTTGAAAAAATTATCAACTGTGCAAAAAATACTGAAGATAAGGCATGCTACCGGGAGCTTGGCGAGTTTCTTGACAGAAGAAAAAACGTCCTGCCACCACTGGAGCATGAACAGATCACGATTTTTTCTCCTCAAGAAATCAGTATGGGAGAATATATTGCCAAGGCCAAAGATGTAATGACGGGGTACGGGATAGGTACTGCCGCAATTTCCAGTTATGGGGCATACATAGGGGGCATTGCAGGTGCGGGAGCTGCAACTGCTGGCGCTGGCCTAGCAGCTGTGCCTATTCTTGCGGTTGCTCCTGTTGTGTATGTCTGGATTCACGATGATATTCAACTTACAAGCGAAGAAAGCAATAAAATAATTTTAGAAGAAAAAAATAAGCATGAAAAACTGTTAAAAGATATTGAAAGTCTCAAATCGTACGTAATGATCGCACAAAAAGTTACAAAAGACTATTTAGTTGAAAATAAATTTGATAAAGATATAACAAATGTATATGCAAATATTGAAAAATTAAAGGAATATTTAAAATCGTATCGCACTGCATATCTGTCGTATTCTGTCGTAAGCCCAACTCTTGCGCTTTCAAGTCAGCTTATCTATATAGCAAAAAGGAAAACTCTTGTCCCCTTTAGCGCAGACGAACAAACACTGCGGCTGGCCGCAGAGGTCATGGCCGAAGCGGCGTCAGGTCAAATTATTAGGGAGGTAACATCCGATGTCAGAAAGCAATTTCTTGCTGTAAATCGGGAGTTTAAGCAAGTTGCTGGCAATGCGCTTCTTGATGAATTTAAAGTTATTCAGACTCTTACAGATAAAATTGCCAACAATTCACTCGGGGCATCTGCATGGTGGGAGTAATACTTTATCAGCAAATACGGTCTGCATTTTTCACAATAATCATGCTGTGCATAGCATGCCCAGCTCTGGCATTTTCTGGAACTGAGCACGCAGCTGACATGCTTGCGGTATTGCTGGGTGAAGGTCGAACCGATGCAGAGGTGCGCGTTACCCTGCGTGAATTTACTAAGACAATTGATAACTTTAACGTTATTGAGGGGGTTCCTGTAGGTAAGGCTGGCCACAGGGTTTACGGGCATTGGGGTTTTGCGGCTGACATTCCCTTTGAACACGGAGAGCTCAAGGATACCCTAGACCGCATTGCAGTCGCAGAAGGAGAAAAGGCCCGTACAGCCGCGATAGAAAAAATTCGGGCTGCATGGCATGATGATGCCAGACATCTAATAAAAATTTCTGAACGTCTGATAGGCATTGATGGAAAAGCAGCGCGCGGACTTGCTGGATTACTTTACGATGTTCACCTGCTTGGCGACTGGCAAGGGAAAAAACTTGGTTCGCTGCAAGACGCCGATGCCATTTTTGCAGACTTGCAAAAATGCGTACATCGGCTGTTTGGCAACAATTCAAAAGCTGCCAGAGATCTCGTGCCATACCTGCGTAACTCTATTGAAGCCGCGCAAAACATGTGCGGGCATGCTCCTGACTGCACAACGCTGCATGTGATGAACGCCCTAAAAAAAGCAACATCGTTCAGAGGATATCTTGCTAACCTCCTTCAATATCGCACGGCAACATCTGGCCTACTGTTTAACCCCGTCACCACTATAGTAGACCACCCGCAATCGCTAGCAGCGTATGAAACCGCAGCCAAGCAGCGGGGATTGAAGGTTGCAACTGTTCAACCGGGTCTGCTCTTGGCAGATGGCCGTTTGCTGGTTGCCATGAAAACCGGGGCTTCTGCGGGCGTGCTCGTCTTTGCTATTGATGGAGCAACGGCCTGCTATAACTATCTTTCTGGAAGCATTACTAAACCAGAATTGAGATGGGAATTAGGCAAGGCTGCAATAAACGGTGCAGCTGTTTCAGGCTGCACAGCGGTTGCCGTCATACTTGGGGCAAGCCCCGGCGGCCTTGTCGTGTTGGGCATTGGTGCGGGAACGTATCTCGTAGTAGATACGGTTGTACAAAGGTGGCATCAGGAGCATGATAAAAAATATCTATCAATGCATGATCTAAAGATGCTTAGTCTTGAAACTGATTCTCCTCTTGATATAAAGATTGACGAATCAATTCCTCTTAATGTCGAAAATTGGAATTAACAATATGCCGTCATTTTCCTAGTTCAAAATATCACTTTTGTAATTAAATGGTCCTACAAATGGGATATAATGAGATAACGTACGGTATTTTTCGCACATTGAAAAAATAGAAGTAGCCCGCCAAGTCGGTTAAGTTTGGTTATCACCAAACAACCACCAAACCAACGTGGAGGGCTACAGATGGAAGCTATCAGGACGA
>Ga0183096_1001906_pt1 | contig 15980 bp, 12 predicted proteins | sample Biomet5_FD_127791 | JGI IMG/M metagenome (GOLD analysis project Ga0183096, IMG submission 127791) | Microbial communities from bioreactor (seeded with sewage sludge) at LBNL, California, USA - Biofuel metagenome 5 (version 2) (version 3) | ecosystem: Engineered > Bioreactor > Anaerobic >... | reverse complement strand
AATGTCACGGTTTTCAATTTATTAGCCTGCAAAGATAGGAATAAAGTCGGAAGTCGAGAGCCAGAGAACCGAAGTCGGGAGCCTGAAAGCTTAAATACAGTGAAACACTGTGAGAGCATGGTGTTACGCTGTAGTAGTAAATGCAAGAGAAGATTATCTTGCCTGAAAAACTAGATATGTCGCTGTAGTTAAACCAGAAACCACCTAAGCAATCTCCATTAAGCTTATTCTGTTCAACTATAAGCTAGCTTTAAATGCTTTCGTACGTTTAATGATTGTTGTCGCTTTTCTAGTTTATACGAACCAAATTTGCCTTCCAGCTTTCAGGGATGTCGTTGTAACTCATAATTTTTAGCGTTAGGGTATTGAGGCTTGTGGAAGATTTTACAAGTGTTTCGTTAATAGATTTTGTGTCGAGCTTCCACATGGCACCTGTTAAGGGGTCGATAATAATGCCACCGAAAATTATTCCTAATGCAAGGTTTCCGTAAAACCAGCCATCAACAGAAAAATGGACAGGCACCGTTACCGATTGGTATCCTGGCATTTCAAAGGTTACCGTGTAGCTTGCCTTAACGAAATACCCGTCACCAGCCTGGAGGTTAAAGGTTGCCGGTGTCGTTGCCGAATATATGTTGATCCCATTTCTGTTCATAACAGTAACTTTGGCTCCAGGAGGATTGCTAGTGACGGAAATGGGGTAGTTACTTTTACTAACTATGGTTGCGCAACCTGAAAGAATTAAAAATGCTGTAGCTAAAAGTGCTTTAGTTCCTAGCTTGTAAAGTGAACTTTTCATTGATTAGGGAATTTAAAGGTTCCTACTCGTTAGGCTTTTCGGTTTCGCCCCGTTTTTTATAGTGGGTTTCTGGTTCCACTTATTTTCTGTGTTTTATGCGGAAATCAGCTTGGCCTGGCATTCCTCTACCAAATGTATTGCTAAATGAATCCATTGTCAATGGGCTATGAACTAATTTTTAGCTATTTTGCTTAAACAAGGAAAAGAGGGGATGAAGGAGTGGGCCAATGTGCCAATGAGCCAATGCCTAATTTGAGAATTTGAAAATGGCAGAATTTGAGGATGAAAAGGTGAACGTTTTGCCTTATCTTAACTAGCAACAAGCCATTTGTAACAAGGAGTTAGAACCGTATTTGCAAGTTCGGTGTAACCAAACTAGGAATTAGAAGTCATTAAATCCTCGACGTGATGGATTCAGGAAAGTCCTTTTTTAGCTGTCTTCTATCTGAAAAACCTGCATTTATGGCTTTTTGAAGCATGGATAGCGTTGCTTCATTTTCTCCTTTCCAGAGGTAGGGGAAGGCGGAGAAGTAGAACATATCGGGGTTCTCCGGCTCCAGCATGCGGTAAATGGAGAGGATCTTATTCAGCGCATCCGCATTCTTAGCACCTATGGCTTGCTTGCAAAGTGAGTAGCAGGCAATTCCCAAGAAACCTTGTATTCTTCGGTAGGTATCCTTTGCGTAGGAATCTTGCTCCGTTTCGATCTTTTCTGCCAACAATTTGATCTCGTTTTTCCACCATAGCGTATCTTTTGTTTGAAAGGCATTTAGGTAAGGTTGACGCACGCTGATTTCAAACTGAAGATACTTTTCCAATCGGGTTAGCTGGCTTGTATATCCTTGATTGCTCTTTAATTCGTTGTAGGAGGTAGCAAAAGTCTTTTGGTCATTAAAAGGCTCCGTTGTGGCCATGTTGCGGGCAACCAGCGCTGCTTTCAGAAAATCACCATTCTGTTGTAACAAATCGATGCGCAATTGCTGATTCTGACAATACCGCTCTAGCTGCAATTTCGGCAGTGAGGGAGTATCCTCCGCTTGGCACGATAGGCGGAGAAAACCAAGCTCATTTGTCAACATCAGGCTATCGGGCCAGCCGTGGGAGTCGTTGGTCAATTCAATTTTAAGATTGGTTGGTGTTTGCTGCTCCTGAAATAGGTATTGTGCGGTCTCCATAAAGTTAAAATCGTCCATTCCAGAAATGGAGATAATAGGACAGTGGAGCGCATTAATCTGGTTTGAATTGGCCAATGCACCACAAAGGATTAGGCCGTTGACAGGATGGGCCAGCGCATACTCCAGCACCATGCGTGCACCTCCGGAGAAGCCGGTCATGAAAATTGTTTTCCCCACCGGATACTTTTGTTGCACATCATCAACCAAGGTTTGGATGGCTCCTACGTAACCTTCAAAATCGTTTTTAACAAAATTGGAGGCAACGAGCAGTGTTGGATACAGGCTGGCTCCCTGTTTGAATTTCTCAAGGGCAAACTTCCCATTCCCGTGTGCGTCGATGATTACAAGGAGCGGCAGTTTCTCGTCAGCGCTACTTCTTTGGGGAATGTATACTTCATAGGTGTTTCGCGAATCGAGCTTACAGGAGTCTGTTTTTGCAACAGCCTTAACTGTTTCGTTCGACTTACCTGCACCGCTGCAGGCTACCAGCCCGCAAAGCAGCGTGGCGCTTAGAAGTAGAAACAACCTATTCATGGGGATGTGTTTTTACAAATATAGAGAATTGTTGGTATGGAGCATCAGAAGATTGGTTATAAGTGACGGGGCAGGAGGTTAGAAGACGGAAGGCGGAAGACAAAATTGATGTCGCTCACCTCGGCGTGATGACATGTTTATAGCCCAAGGCTTTAGCCATGGGAATAGAATCGCATCCTAACGCACACTGTGCACGCTTGCCCGATTTAAAATGCAATGAAGCTGCCATGCACCGGAATCACCAGAGGTTGACAGAACCCGCTACCTGTTGCAGCTAATGATCGATTACCTGCCTTTCTTCGAGCTAGAAGAGACCCTCTTCAAAGGCGGTGATTAAATCGCCTGATATGCTGGCGTTGGAGGCATGGAATGGCAGATTTCCTCGCTCAAACCAGCCTGCCTCCTTAATCTCCGTTTCATCAACTACTATTGGTTGGGTATCGTCGGCCTCGGCAGTGAAACCTAGCATGAGAGAAGCAGAGAAGGGCCAGGGCTGGCTTTTGTAATACTTCAGATTCTTAATATTCAGCCCAACCTCCTCTTTTACCTCTCGAACCACTGTTTCTTCAATGGATTCGCCAACATCTACATAACCGGCGATGAGGGCATAAAAATCGCCCTTGTAGTGCGTCCCCTTGGCTAGCAATATTTTATTGTTGCAGGTGATGGCTACGATAACGGCGGGTGCAATGGTGGGAAAGGTAACAAGGTTGCACTTGGGACAAACGGTTGCTCGCTCCTCCTTTCTGAGTTCTGTTTTGGAGCCACATCGTCCGCAGTATTGATGGTTGCTGTGCCAGGTTATCAGCTGATGGCCCAATGAGCCAATCCATGCAAACTCCTTGTTTTTCAGATTACGTAAAATTAAAATATCCTGGTATTCCAAGAAAGGATGATTCGCAGGCGGTGTTGTCAGCCCAAAGCAGTGGATGGAGTTGATGGAGAAGAGGTATATGGGCTGTTCGATGTTTTCGGCGAAATCGCTTCTTCTTGGAATCTCATATTCATCGCCCAATTTCTTTAGAAGCACCTCATTATTGCGGTAGCAGAGTAGGAAATCATCATCGACAACCACTTGGTTTTGAACATACTTATTGCTGAAAATGCTTGGGCCTATTTCATTTAACATCTACTTTGTTTTTAGTTATTTAATTGGAGCTATGGCTATTCACAGGGGAATTATTAGTAATGTGAATTCGTGTACAAGCCAATAGAGCGGGTGTAAAGTTATAAAATAGTGACATAGTGTCAAGTGACTGAATGGTGACAGGGCGGAGCGGAGATCCTGATTTATCGTGGTGACGAAAATTGACGAGTAAAAAAGTCCGAAGTCCGGTAACGGAAGACCGACGTTGTGCCGTAAGGTAACTAACGATGAGGGATGGGAGATAGGTTGGAAGAGTAAATCCCAATTTATGGGGGTGACCAGAAATAACAAGGCTAGTACATATTGAAATACTGAACCTTATGGTGAGTGGTACATTTTCTCCAATATTATTTGTACCATGACAAGAACAGCCGGTTGGTGCCTTCGACGCTAAGCCATACACCTACCTTTCGCTGAACCGACAGAAGGCAACTCTGCGAAGAAAAACTCTCGTGGATTATAATGCCATGAACGGAGTGCTCCTATTTTTTTGTCTTTATGTAAACAAGCTTTATGGATGCTCTTTCTGTCATTCGCTCATCAATTTCAAAATGTCTTTTTAATGATTTAATCAGTGGAGTAAGTTTGTCGAATCCATAATTTCTCGGGTCAAAATCAGGTTTTTTCTTAATCAATAAATTTCCTACATCGCCTAAGAATGCCCAGCCATCCTCGTCAGCAATATCATTTACTGTTGAACAAATTAGGGATACAATCTTCGTATCAATTTGCTGTACTGTCTCCTCCTTGGATTCTTGTGGACTTTCATGTTTCTTTTTACCGGTTGTATCGGCTGTAGCAGGGCTCTTTAATATCTCAAGGTAAATAAACTTATCGCATGCAACAATGAATGGGTTGGGGGTTTTCTTTTCACCAAATCCAAATACTTTCATCCCCGATTCTCTTAGTCTTGTTGCAAGTCTTGTAAAATCGCTATCGCTTGACACTATACAAAATCCATCTACTTTCCCTGTAAACAAGATGTCCATTGCATCTATAATCATTGCAGAGTCAGTTGAATTTTTGCCGGTTGTATATCCATACTGTTGAATCGGGGTAATTGCGTTTTCAAGAAGTATATTCTTCCATCCCGCTAAATTTGGTTTGGTCCAATCGCCATAAATTCTTTTAAACGTTGGAATACCATATTTTGCAATTTCTTCCATCATGCCTTTAACATTTCCGGAAGGTACGTTGTCGGCATCAATTACAACGGCAAGTTTTAAGTCCTGTTTTGTTTCCATAATCATATTTTATATGATGGTTTCAGCTTTGGTATAGCTGTGCGCAATTTGTTTGCTTGTATGATAAAATTACACTTTACCCCAAATGTAGTAAAAAGCAGGATACAAAATTAGGAACGAAGGCAATTAGCCAATGTGCCAATGGAGGAGGGTTAGGGTGCTTTGTGCTTATGTGGCTAAGTGGTTAGCTTTTATTGGTTGGTTGCGGCTGGGGGTAGAGGGTGGAGACGGTTGGTCGAGCGAACAGCATGTCGACTAGTGGTGCCTTTTATGTCCGGGCTAGGGCAGTGGCTAATGGGTGCGCGAAGGCATTTCAATGACCCTAGAAGCAATCTGGGTGACCCTAGAAGCAATCTCGATGCTCTTAGAAGCAATCTCGGTGACCCTGGAAGCAATCTGGGTGACCCTAGAAGCGATCTCGGTGATCATAGATGCGATCTGGGTGACCATAGAAGCAAACTGGGTGACCATAGAAGCAATCTCGATGACCCTAGAAGCGATCTCGGTGACCCTAGAAGCAATCTGGGTGAACCTAGAAGCAATCTGGGTGACCATAGAAGCGATCTGGGTGACCATAGAAGCAATCTCGGTGACCCTAGAGGGTGTTTAAATGTGATGCAGCGCAATTTATGGATGGCCGGAGGTGATTGAAAAAATTGTCTAAGTATTTTGGTATTTTACATAACGTGTCTTAACTTGCATTTAATGATATAATTATACTGTTACGAATTACTGTTTTATTGCTATTTGTATAACCATTTAAATTTCTAAAACCATGACAAACTATCAAGAAGGTTATAAAAAAATGTCGGTGGCAAGTGTAACGTTTCTGGATGCCAACACTGCCATTACAGCCACCATGCCCAACTTTGATACCTACCTTGCGGCCATAAAGGCTGCCAACACCCAAATTGCGACAGCACAGGTGCTGCAGGAGGCCGATAGGAGCGGCGATACTGCTGCCAAGAAGCAGCTGAGGGCCACCCTCATAGCGCAGGCTATGGATATTAGCCGGCGGGTGGTGGCCTACGCCAGCAACGAGGACAACTACGAGCTACGCGAGCTGGTTAACTACTCGGAGGGCAGGCTTAAGCTTGCTTCGGATACCAAGCTGGTGAGCAGCTGCCAGGTGATAGCCGAGAATGCCAACGCCAACCTGGGTGCGCTTGATACCTACGGGATTACGGATGAAATGATAAGCACGCTGCAAACCTCCATTACCAACTTTAGCAACGCCATACCCAAGGGACGGATTGATGCGGCGGCCAGCAGCAATGCTACCAAGCAGCTGGCTACCCTGTTTAAAACGCTGGCAACCAACTGGGATAAGATAGATACCCTTGTGGAGATGGTACGCACCAGCGAACCTAACTTTTACAACGAATACCAAAAAGTGCGCAAGGTAATTGAGACGGGAACCGGCTCGCTGGCCCTGCGCATACAGACCACCAACGCCCAAACCGGCGAACCGGAGGCCAACGTAACCCTAACGCTGGCCAACGGCCACGATAAGATTGTGAAGAAAACGGCGGATGGCGGAGGTAGCTACTTTAAAAGCCTTGCCGATGGAAGCTATACGGTTACGGCTACCAAGCCGGGCCTGAAGGAGGTTGCCAAAAACGTAAGCGTGGTTAACGGCGAGCTGACGGTTTTGGAAATTTTGATGGAAGAGGCGTAAATGCCGTTACGTGGTTACACAATGAGGGAGAATCCAGCTTAGGCGGGGTTCTTTTTTTGAGAATGGATGTAGGCTTACTATTGGTTGCTGCTGCAATGCGCTCTTGCCCAACTTGGCTTATGGGCCACAGACCTGCCCGCCCACTGGCGGGCCCATGCTACCGCTTTGCGATTTATGGTAGGCAGCGGTAGTTACCTCTTTTAGGCTAGGTGCTAAGGTTTATGTGCATTGCACTGGTAGGTGGGCACGGACGAGGACGTCCGCGCCAGCGGATTGGATTGCACTGCCACCTAAGCAGACAGCATGTGTGTGCCATAGTTCCAATTATTGTCCGGGGCGGCTGTCTCTAAAAAAATAACACCACCGGTTGACGACTTGTAAAAAATGTTACTTTTGATGTAAAGGATGGCTACCTTCAGGCCTATAAACGAGTTACAGTTCATTTTATAAAGATAAAAACCAAAATGATTGATTCACTGGATTCTTTTCATACAGCAGATTCAATTTGGGCGATATGGGGTGTTAATTCACATCAGGATTTTGTGGACAAATTTATGGTTGTAGGAAAATTCCATCCAAATGTGCCTGAAGAAATCGTAAACGAATACAAAATTGTTGAGAGACTATTGTGTTATAGTTTTTATTCATATAAACTGTTTGATGAAGCCTTTTCAAAAGTTACCAGAATTTTTGAAAGTGCTGTCAAACTTCGACTAACACAACTTGGAATTGCTGTAAAAGATGAATATGAGCCCTTAAATAATCGACTTAAAAAACTTGAAAACTATACATCTCCTGGGCTATTTAAAGAATGGGACAAAGCAAGAAAAGCAAGGAATATTTTTGCTCATCCTACAGGTGGACAACAGTTTGGAATAATTGTTCACATAAGCTTTTTACAAATGGTCAATATTTTAAATACGCTTTTCTTGGATAAAGAAGTTATTGATAAGAATGAGGCTGTTTTAGAAAGAATGAAAACAGAAACAAAATCTTTTAATAATGGACTATTTAAACTGGAAATAGATGATAGAGCGTATCTTGTTTGGTCTATTATTCCATATTCTTGTTTTTATGATACAGATAAATTGAAATCTTTTTGGGTTTTTCATCCTGTATTTACTTCTTTTCCGCAAACAACAGACAAGTTAGATTTTATTCTTCCTATTTGTTTACGATTAAAGGATGTGAGTTATTCAGAAAAAGAAATAATTGCTATAAATCTTGAAAATAATAAGCCCATTAGAGTTCGCTTAACTGATAAGAAAGAAAATAGAGATATGTTGGCAACACATGAAGAATTAGTTGATACTTCGGATAGCGAGGTGCAAGAAATATATCTGAACTTTCTTGATACAGAATTGGCCAACGAAATTGTTAAATTTTTGTATCATGAATGTTGGAACTAAAAAAAGCGAAACGCTAACATATGGTATATTTCTGGTGGCAGGAAACTTAATCTGAAAGGCTTGTAATTTCTATTAAATGCGTGACAATAGAAAGAAACCAGTTTCTAATGTCGACCGAAAATATACTGCCGCCGATATTTATTGGCTGGGGCTAGGGGCAGAGGGCGGACACGACCACCCAAGCAGAGCAAGACGCAATCATTACACAAAAGACACAATGTTTTTTACTGCTTGTTAAGTGTAGTTGTTTTTATATTTTGTATTAATCATTTATTTTAACTTCATACTTCATTAGGCATTATCGATTTTTATTTTGATGCATTTTTGTTTAAATTTTTCAACACTATTATAAAAAAGAATTTCATTTATAACATTTTGAAATTTTGGTAAACTACTTGCTATGGGTATTTTATACCAAAAATAATTTATGGGGCTATAATTTGTTGAAAAAATAGAAAGTTCCTTTTCTAACAAATCAGTATATATATTTCCAAAACTGGTTTCACCGATTACTGTAAATGATTTTCTCCAGAACACCTTTTCTCTCTCATCAAACTGGTTATAAACTATCAACCACTCTTTAATTATTTGTAAAATATAATCTTTATCGTAGAGAATTACATCTAGGGTATTAAGACGAATTAGGTTTTCTAAATTTTCTTTTAAAAAAATTATGTATTTTTCTAGATTGATGTTGATTAGGTCATAATCTATTACTTCATTGTTTTTCCATAATTTTGCAATCCCTAATTTGTTAAGTTGATTTAAACAATAACTAATAATTTCCAAATCCTCTTTTGCAGAATATTCTTTTGCTGAAATTCTAAAGGTCCCGAACAACTTTTCATTTAGTTCTGAGAGTGTTGGAGGTATTAATTCTTTATTAGAATTTTTACTTCCACAATATTGTGTGGAACAAACTTTTAGACATAGTTGTTTAACATCTTCAAAATTATAGTTCACCTCACTTAATTCTCCACCTATTGTTTCTTGTATTAGTTCTAAGTCAAAACCGATGATTAAATCACAATTTTTTAAACTAAATTTTAATCTGGAATACATATAGTCGAAAGGAACGCCTAATCTAATTGATTTTTCGTTATCAAATCCAGTTTCAACGCTTTCCAACCAAGGTATTTCATAATCAATGTGTTTTATAATAAAAAAATTAGAACTTAATATAACATCATTACTGATTTCATTCCAAGCAATCTGTGTTAATCTCGGATGCTTTCTTTTATAATCAAAATCAGATGTTTTAATACTTATTAGGATGTACATTATTTAAGATTTGAAGTAACGTGATAATTGCACCTAACTCGTTTATATGATTGCAAAATAACACAATACAGACCATACTGGTAGGTATTGTGTAGTTCTCACCTAATCCCAAATGTAGTAAAAAGCAGTATACAAAATTCGGAACAGGTTTTAATTAGCTTGCAATTTACACTGCCACCCTACTCCTTCCTTTCCAACCAAACATAGGTTGGCCACAGGCCCATGCTACCGCTTTGCAATTTATGGCAGGCAGCGGTAGTTACCTCTTTTAGGCTAGGTGCTAAGGTTTATGTGTATTGCACTGGTAGGTGGGCACGGACGAGGACGTCCGCGCCAGCGGAGATCTTATTTTGCGCCACGGATAGTGTAAATATATGCACTATCCAGTTGGGCATGGGGGACTTGTGCTAGCCGTTTCTTTAACTGTAATTAGATTAGTAAGACCTATATCAATGTGTTTCAAACTGCACTGTTTTGGAAGATTTAGTTCGTCGGAGAAGATAAATATTTCTTTGCCCTTATAAACCTTTCCTGCAGTATATTGCAAATCATAAAAAAAATGACGTCTGTTTTTGTAAAGCCTAACGATGTCAGGCACACCATCATAAGATAAAACCCATTTGTGGTTTAGTCCATTTTGAATAACTTCTGATATTCTGGCATGGTCGTTTTTTTTATAGGCATTCAGATACAATTTACTGCCCTTTTCATAATACGGAGGATCTAAGTAAACCAAAGTGTTTGTAGGTAAATTAGAAACGTAATTATGAATATAATACTCTGCATCAAAGTTTGTGAGAAAAATATTGTCTTTAAACCTTGTAATGGCTTCAATTCTTCTGATAAGGTCATTGCGCGAAAATCTCGCATCCATTTTATAATTTCCTGTTTGGTCAAGGCCTCCAATAACACCAGCAGATAATACTCCAGAACGATTACATCTATTTAAAAAGAAAACACTAAATCCAAGTTCTAGTTTTTTCCTCTTATCGCATTTTTTCACTATAACTTTTCTGCTTTTCCATTCTTCGATTGTCATTGATGCCGATGCTATCATTTTGCATATTTCTTCCGGTTTATTGATGACAGAATGCCAAAAAGAATAAATTCCAAAATCAGAATCATTTAAGTGTATGGTTGATACCTTTTTTGTTAATAAAAGTTCAATGGCAACACCCGCTCCACCTGCATATGGCTCAACATAGTGGCCCCCAATCATTCCATTTTCCAATATTAACTCCTCAATAAATGGAGAAAGTCGTTGTTTACCACCAGGGTAACGTAAAGGTGATCTAAAATTTCCCATTAATTCATTGCTTCTAATAGAGGATAAATATTTCCAAACAAAATGCAAATATCTGAAGGGGCAATTGAAAATGATGGATTATGTACGAGTTGGTTCATCGAAGTTACTGATAAAATGCCATCAACTTTTCCAATTTCGGTCATTGCACCATGAAGAATCTTAACCATGGCCACATTCGATTTGTTATTTGTTAAATGCTGAGTAATCCCACTAAGTCCTTCTACTAAGGTTTTCTCTCTACCTTTTTGTTTTGTCATACTTAAATTGTTGTCGTCTGAATAAGCTTTTGCCGATATTTCAAACATACTGCGTAAAAGAAAACAAAAAGCAATTGGGTTATCTTTTATCTTCAATTTTCTAATTTCATCTCGTAATGAAACGACTTTTTGTCTATTTGCTCCCTTTGGTGTAAATTTCTTTAGAAGATTTGCAACGTGTCTAGGATCATTTATTGCAACTGCTTTAGGAGGAGAAGGTGGAACTGGTTCTGCAACAGACGATGATCCTGTTGTATTATTGTTAGCTGATTGTGTTGGTGGTGTTGAATGTGTGTTTTTATTATTGGGATTTACTCGAACAGATGTCGTGTTTGCAGAATTAGTGTTTGGGCTTGCACTAGAAGGTGTCTGATTACTTGTTGTATTTTGAGAAGAAATAACAATTGGAGGAATATCGTAGTTTGCCAGAAAATCCAGTTGCGTATTTCGAATAGTTTCAAACTTAATTTGCTCTAATCCAATATCAAGTAAAATATTTTCTAATTTTTGTAAAACCTTAATATGAGGATATTTTTCAACTAATTCACCAACGTTTGTAAATCCTAATCTCGCAAATGATTTACGTAATGCCTCCTCTAAAACTGTTAAAGGATATTCACCACCCCATCTTTCCTTTTGCTGGTTGTTCAAATTTGCACCTTGTTTAAGATACTTTTCTAGGAGATTAAGAGCATACTCATTTGCGCCCTGAACATCTCTATTATGCCTTGCTCTAGCAACTGAGTTCCATGGGTCACGACTCGCCTTTTCTCCTTTGCCATGAGCAAGTGCTACAACCCTGTCCACTTTGTCTACTTCGTTAACTGAGAAAACTGTGCAAGGAACCAATTTATTCTCAGTTTTCCATGCAGTGTCAATATTATTTATGTTTGAAATAATCGAAGAAGGTAATCCAAAATCGTCTAATTTGAAATATCCATGAATAAGTTTCAATGCTGCAATTCTTCTGTTTCCCTCCTTCACAACATTGTCTTTACCATTGTTCAGAACAATAATATTTTCTGTCAATAAATAACCATCTTCAATAATACTTTCCATTACAGCAAAGAATCTGTCTGGCTTTATTGAAATCATTGCTTTTATTGCATCGGATTCCTCTTTTTGAGGTACAGTTCGAAAATTTTTTAGGTCAAGTATTAATTTACTGACCTCTATTTGTGAAGTAGTTGGCATGGTGCTGGTTTTGTTTAGAAATTAAAACACGAGTTGTTTCTTATTAAAAATGGCGTCCAGTTAAATGAGTTATATTTCTTTTATCGTTGTATTCTTGCAATGGCAGTTTATACTTGCCTTTGACTTGCTTAGAGTTCTTTCAAAATGATCCAATATCTTCTAAATTGAATCATTAATATGGTAACCAAAGCTATCAAATCCAACCCAAGTTAGCTTTTTATTTCTTTCGTTGTAGTTATTTTATTGAAAAAGTTTAATTGTGCTTTAAATTATTAGTTTGTATTGTATGAAACCGTGGTGGCTATAAACCAGCACGGGCTATAAAACTCCTTGGAGAATTACAGCCCGCGTAAACGTTTGGTTGGTGGCTTGCGCTACCTAATAGAAGAAGCGCTTTAGCTTTAGAAATTGCTTTTCGAAAAGATGGTAGGAGAGCATGCTGACGGTTATGGTTAGGATTAAGGCTGCAAGGGCGAGCAGGAGGCTGTTGACTTTAAAAAGGAGCATTTTATTTATCTGAATGGCAAGGCTAATAATTATGGTGTGGAATAGATAGAGGCCATAGGTAAATACGCCCAACTTACTTATGAGATATCGGTCGCTAATAATGATATGGTTGGATGCAGTGAGGGTGAATAGGATGGTGGAGGCGAAGAGTATGCTAAAAAGGATAGGGGCTACAAGCTCAAGCCAACCTAAATGGAAATTGGGTATGGCAAATACTAGCGCCGTAGCGGCAACTGGTAGGGCGTATTTAAACGCCAGTGGTATGCTCTCTACTCTTTTCATGTAACGGTCCTTAAAAAGCAGCATGTAGGCCGGAATGGCACCAAAAGCAAAATAGTCGATGTTGGAGAATAGATCGACCGAGGCAATTCCGTAATGGTAGTATGCAATGCGAAAAATGCTTCCCACAATAATGCTTATGCCTATGAGGCGTGGCACCCGCTTAAGCGATATAAAGTAAAAAATAACGCCCCAAACAATGTAGAAGTGCTCCTCGATGCAAAGCGACCACATAACCCTTATCGGCGCGGTGTTGGGAAAGCTACCGGTAATCATCATTTTATAGTTTTCGAGAAATAGCGACGATAGTAACCAGCTGGGCTTGTACCCCTCGTTGGAGTAGGAGAGATGCAGAAAATTTAAGATGAATGGCGTTAAAAAGGCGAAGAGAATCATTGCGTAAAAGAGGGGCCAAATGCGCAATATTCGCCTCATAAAGAACTTTTTGAGCGATATCTCCCCATTATGTATTTTTTCGTAAAGGAGGATATAATACCCTTCGGTTATTGCGGTGCATGGAAATGCAGGTTCAATGAACACTATTTGTGCGTGCACCGCCCGCGCTTGGTTGGTGTGGCTACCATGGGCTAACGCCCATGGCTATTCATGTTTAACCGCTACGCGGTTATGTTTTCCGGATGAAATATGTTTTGAGACCACAGGGGTAGGCTTTTCTCTTCCTAAATAACTTCTGAATAACTTCAGTTTGACTTCCAAATAACTTCTTTTTTCTACCGTTCGGTGATTGCGGTGCGGGGTTGGTGTGGTGCATTGAACAGCATTGGTGTGCGCACCGCCCGCGCTAGGTTGGTGTGGCTACCATGGGCTAATGCCCATGGCTATTCATGTTTAACCGCTGCGCGGTTATGTTTTCTGGATGAAATATGTTTTGAGACCACAGGGGTAGGCTTTTCTCTTCCTAAATAACTTCTGAATAACTTCAGTTTGACTTCCAAATAACTTCTTTTTTCTACCGTTCGGTGATTGCGGTGCGGGGTTGGTGTGGTGCATTGAACAGCATTGGTGTGCGCACCGCCCGCGCTTGGTTGGTGTGGCTACCATGGGCTAATGCCCATGGCTATTCATGTTTAACCGCTGCGCGGTTATGTTTTCCGGATGAAATATGTTTTGAGACCACAGGGGTAGGCTTTTCTCTTCCTAAATAACTTCTGAATAACTTCAGTTTGACTTCCAAATAACTTCTTTTTTCTACCGTTCGGTGATTGCGGTGCGGGGTTGGTGTGGTGCATTGAACAGCATTGGTGTGCGCACCGCCCGCGCTAGGTGGGTTACTTTTCCGGGGGTTGACACCCCCGGTTATAAAGATGTCACCCCTCCGGGGTTATGTTCTATTTTTTTGATGCGAGATTGGATGGGACGAAATGTTTTCTCCCATACATACAGTCGAATTCTTCTAACCCCGCAATCGCCGGATCTTCGCTTCGCTACGACTTCCGTCTAACTCCCGTTCAACTTCCGAATAACTTCTTTCCCTTACAATGCCAAATGGAGGCCAATGCCTACGCTACCGTCCATCATCAGCGATGGGCCAATGGATAGCTTGCCTTTTCCCTCCTCTTTGGGTCCCATGCGCTCGATAGCCTTAACGGTTATTCCGCGTGAGGTGGCAATTTTGGCGTAGGTGTAACCAATGGCAATGGCTAGCGGGTAGTCGCTAATCCAGTGCACGCCGTTGTTTATCATGGCAAAGCCCACCAAGCCCATCATGGTATAGCCAACAGGCTTAATAAACTTGAGCTCGGGGTAGTTGGTCGAAAGTATGGTGACGGTAGCCATGGCGGTTGCCATATGGCCCGAAGGAAAGGCATCGTGCTTTGGAACCGATTTTTGGTAGCTTTTAGGGTTGGGGAAGAAGCGCCACTTTCCACCCGGTTGTGTGGCTACAAAGGGACTCTCGCGACCGGTAATGTGCTTTAGCAGCTGTGCTGTTACGCCCATGGCAATGTAGCATTCGGCAAATTGGCTGGCAGTGCGTACGTCGCGCTCATCGTGCTTAATGAGCCCATTCACCAGTAGTCCAGTTGCTAGCGCAATGCTTGGCCAGCCCTCGGCAATAAAGTAGAGGGTGGTATTGGTGTTCTTGGGTAGGTCGAGCATGTTTACCTTGGTGCCACCTACCTTAAAGTTAATGGCATTAAGGTTTTCGCGGGCGGCGTTAATACCTGCCCATCGTCCAAAACGCTGAACACCGTTGGTTACGTCTTGATCGACCAAAACAAGGGCAATGGTGGAGACCGCCAACGCCCCTACCGTTATTAATCCCTTTCGCGACACGGTTCGTCTTCCAAATTCGGCCCAATCGCGGGGGAGATTTTTCCCAAATTCATAGATGCGGGGCGCATGAAAGGTGGTTTGAACGGTGTCGAAGGTGTAAACCGAGTAGCGATGCCCTAGGCTATCAACTCCCGAGGAGTCCTTTGCACAGGCCGCATAGGACGAATTAACAGAGCATAGCCAAAGCATGGCAATGCCAACAGGTAATAGGCGCATTTATTAGTCTTTGTTGGGTTAGCGTTATTTATTTTGGAAACAAATGAGGCTGCAGATTAGGGGCTACAGCCTCTGTTTCCTATTTTTTATCTACTTTGCTTAGTCCATGAACAAACATATATTCGGCGGTTTGATAGTATGTTACTGCATTGTGCTCCAGCGTGGTGTCAGCATTCATTTTAGTTTCTTCTCCTGTATAGCGATCGAATTGGTAGAAGGAGAATCGCTGCTGTGGGCTGAGAATGGATAGCTTGTTTCCCTTGAGGTAGCCAAGCTTTTGGTAGGTACCAACAAAAGCGCGCTCCTCGTCGGGAGTCATTTTCATAATGTCTTTACCGTAAAAGGTTGATTCGTAGCTCCAGTTGAGAATTCCCAGCAGGGTAGGTGTGAGGTCGATTTGGCTACAGAGCTTATCCACCTTTTGGGGTGCAATAATGCCGGGGGCATACATTACAAGTGGAATTTGATACTCCTTAATTGGAATTTCGGCTCGACCAGCGCTACCACCACAGTGGTCGGCTACTACCACAAAAATGGTATTCTTAAACCAAGGTTTGTCTTTTACATGGTTGAAGAACCAGCGTAAAGAATAGTCGGTATACATTACGCCACCCATTCTGTTCTTAGGAAAATCTATACCTACGTTTGGAAATGTGTAT
>Ga0183096_1001903_pt1 | contig 15987 bp, 15 predicted proteins | sample Biomet5_FD_127791 | JGI IMG/M metagenome (GOLD analysis project Ga0183096, IMG submission 127791) | Microbial communities from bioreactor (seeded with sewage sludge) at LBNL, California, USA - Biofuel metagenome 5 (version 2) (version 3) | ecosystem: Engineered > Bioreactor > Anaerobic >... | reverse complement strand
CATTTTTTGCCCGTTTTGTCAACCCTTCCCTGCGTTAAATTCCGCATAAAAAAAGAGCAGGCGTACCTTTTTAAATACTCTGCTCTTTCCTCGTCCTGTTATCTTAATGACATTGCCCTCACCAGCGGCGGGTTTTCCGGCAGGGTCACGTTGACCGATTCGATCCGGTTGGAGACGGTGACGCTGCAGCTCGCGTACTTTCCGTTCGACGAACTTGCCGCGATGACGGCGGTACCGTCCTTGAGGCCCGTCACCACGCCGCCGTTTACGCTGGCGATCGACGAATCGCTGGAGGACCAGGTGACCGTTCTGTAATCGGCGTCGGCGGGCAGCACCATCGCGGTCAGCGTGGCCGTTTCACTCTGCGTGAGTTTGAGCTCCGTTCGATTGAGCGATACTGAGTCCACATCCCGGTAAGCCGTCACCGTGCAACTGGCGGAGAGGCCGCTGCCGTCGGTGGCGCTGGCGGTGACGACCGACGAACCCTTGCCCACGCCGGTCACGACGCCGGAATTTGAAACGGTCACGGCGGCGGGGTTACCGCTGGTCCATTCATAGGAAGGGGTCGGCGCGTTGGATGGCGAGACGGCGGGAGAGAGCGTCAGCGTCCGCCCGATTGACACAGACTGATCTGCATTTTGGAAGCTGATGCCAGTGACCGCCGTGATCGGCCTGACTTCATCGTACAGGGAAACGCCCATGTTCCAGCCTGAGGCGTACATGTAGCAGGAGGTGCTGGCGGTATCGACCCGGCCCTTGTAGTCGGTTACGATCGCCGTGGCGGTGTAAGTCCCCGCGGGAATGGAGCCCACGGGCACGGCGACGTCTTTGGAGCCGTTGGTGGTCAGACTGCCGCTGTAGAGTACTGTGCCGTCCCGCGTGAGCGCCATGTCAACGGTATAGGGAGGTGTTCCGTATTGCGCGCCGACTTTAAAGATGATGCTTGTGTAATAGGAGAATTGCATGCCCATTCCGTAGGCAAAGGCGCGGAGCCTAGAGGCGGTGGACGAGATGGTTACACTGCGCTCCGCCTTTACGCCGTTGGTCGCCGTGGCGGTGATGGTCGCGGTGCCCTTGGCGACGCCGGTGACCACGCCGTCCGCCACCGTCGCGACGGACGAATCGCTGGAAGTCCAGGAAAGGGTTTTATAGGTCGCGTTTTCGGGGAGCACAGTGGCGGTCAATTTGATCTTCCCGCCGGCGTACAGCGCTGCCTCCGGCTCATCGATCGTTACCGTCGTCACGGGGATCGGCGGGTTGACGGTGACATCGCAGGTTGCGCTCAGGCCGCTGCCGTCGGTGGTGGCGGCGGTGATGGTGGCCGTGCCTTCGCCGACCGCCGTGACCAGGCCGGTGCTGCTCACTGTGGCGATGGAAGAATCGCTGGACGACCAAGAGAGAGTCTTTATTGAGCAGTTGGCAGGGGAGATAGTCGCGGTCAGATGCTTTTCCTTACCGATGTCTATCGTGATGGAACTCGCATCCAGCGCAATGTTTTCCGCAAATGCCACATAAATTGGGATTCTAGTGGAAGCCAGACTCTTAAACCGTCCGTCCGCATCGTTAATGTAAGCGGACACATAGCACTCTTCCCCAAAGGGAGGAGAGAAATTGGAAGTGGTGACGCCTGATGGCGTATTGCCCTGCTCTTTCAATACGAGTGAGCCACCAGACACAACATACCAGAAATATTGAATTGAATACGGCGCTCTGCCGCCTGAGAACGTCCATGTAGCTGTGACGGTTTGGCCCACCGCAACGGTCGTCTTATCTAGTGATACCGCTACGGCAAATGTGGAGACGGGTTCAGAACCTGTTACAGGGATTCTAGTGGAAGCCAGACTCTTAAACCGTCCGTCCGCATCGTTAATGTAAGCGGACACATAGCACTCTTCCCCAAAGGGAGGAGAGAAACTGGAAGTGGTGACGCCTGATGGCGTATTGCCCTGCTCTTTTAATACGAGTGAGCCACCAGACACAACATACCAGAAATATTGAATTGAATACGGTGCTCTGCCGCCTGAGAACGTCCATGTAGCTGTGACGGTTTGGCCCACCGCAACGGTCGTCTTATCTAGTGATACCGCTACGGCAAATGTGGAGACGGGTTCAGAACCTGTTACAGGGATTCTAGTGGAAGCCAGACTCTTAAACCGTCCGTCCGCATCGTTAATGTAAGCGGACACATAGCACTCTTCCCCAAAGGGAGGAGAGAAACTGGAAGTGGTAATGCCCGATGGCGTATTGCCCTGCTCTTTTAATACGAGTGAGCCACCAGACACAACATACCAGAAATATTGAATTGAATACGGTGCTCTGCCGCCTGAGAACGTCCATGTAGCCGTGACGGTCTCGCCCACCGCGACGGTGGTCTTGTCCAGCGACACCGAGACAGCTAGCGGGGGAATGACCTCAGCTTTTGTGGGGACGGCGGCCCATGCCACGAGCATGAAAATCAGAGCCAGCGCCAGAACCAAAGGAAATGAAATTCGCGCCAGACGGGCGCGCGGCGCGGTTGAAAGCGGAGACAGCGTGGTCAAGCCATCACCCCCGATTTTTTCCATTTCATTATACTTCCGAAAACGTTCGCCTGTCAACGCGTTACGTCCGCACGGGTTCAGAACTTCAAAAATTGGCCGCAGGAAGCGCGCTGGAAGGCGGGCAGGCGCGCGCTTCCGGAAGTGGCAAATCGTGAATAAAAGGTTCTTCCGGTCAAATACTATCTGCGACAAGCGCCCGCAAGCGGCGCACCAACGGAAGGAAAGGATTGTATTGGACATGAGAGCAACGGGCATCGTTCGTAGAATCGACGAACTGGGTCGCGTGGTCATCCCCAAGGAAATCAGGCGGACGCTTCGGATTCGGGAGGGCGATCCGCTTGAAATCTTCACCGATCACGACGGTGAGGTCGTGCTGAAAAAGTATTCCCCAATCGGCGAGATCGCGGCCATCGCCAAGGACTATACCGACTCGCTGCACCGGACGCTGGGCCATATCGCCTGCATCTGCGACCGGGACATGGTGGTCTCCGCATCCGGCGCGCCCAAGAAGGAACTGTGGGAGAAGGCGCTTTCTCCAGAGATCGACCAGGCGGTGCAGTCCCGGCAGACGCTGATGCTGAACCTGGCCGACGGCGCCAAGATGCTGCCCATCACCGTGGGCGACTCGCCAGAGGGCTATACCGCGCAAATTTTGACGCCGATCCTGGTGGACGGCGAGGTGATCGGCGCGCTGATGCTTTTGTCCCGGGAGAACGGCGTCGCGATGACCGACATCGACATGAAGGTGGCCGAGACCACCGCCACCATCGTCGGCAGGCAGATGGAACAATAAGGCGCTCAAAATCCGCAAGCGGCTTTTGAGCGCAGGGGTAGGAACTGCGCGGGCCTGAAAAACTGCGGTTTTTGCGGGCGGCCCGCTGACGGTATGAATCGTTTCCTTCACCAGTGCGCGCACTGGTTATGGAAACCGTTTCCAGCGCGCAGGTCGCCGGAAACGATCTGAAAAATGCTGGGTTGAATTTGCGCCGCCGATTGCGCGGGGGAGGGCGAATGTGTATAATGAAGCCTGTCACCACGCGAAAGGGGACGAGAACTTGCATCCGATCACCATCGTCGGCCTGGGCCTCGGCGCCCAAGATCTGACCGGCCGCGCGGAGGCGCTGCTCTCCGGGGGCGCGCGCGTCGTACTGCGCACCGCGCGCTGTGGCGCGGCCGGCTGGATGGACGAGCGCGGCCTTCCATTTACCCATCTGGACGCGCTGTACGACCGGGCTCCGGATTTTGAGGCGCTGCAGCGGATGATCCTTCAGGAGGTCGAGCGCCTGGCGGAGGAAGGCGATGTGGTCTACGGCGTACTCGACATCCGGGATCGGAGCGCCGGGGCGCTGGCGCTGAAGCATCCCACACAAGTTGCGCTCATTCCCGGCGTGCCGGTGGACGGCGCGCTGGCTGCCTTCGCCGCCGGCCCGACGGACGGGTTCGCCGCCTGCGACTTTGAATCGCTCCAGCCCTCATCCGATCAGGCGGCGCTGGTCCGGGAGATCGATTCCCGGGAGCTGGCTTCGGAAGTCAAGCTCCGCCTGATGGAGCGCTACCCGGAGGAGGCGCCCATCCGCGTTTCGGACGGGGAGGCGATCCGGGAGATCCCGCTGTGCGAACTGGACCGGCTGCCCTGCTACAGCCACAAAACCAGCGCGCTGATCCCCGCCGCCCCGGAGCCGACCGGCCTCGCCCGGTTCGGCTACGATCAGTTGAACGCCATCGTCCGCCGCCTGCGCGCGCCGGGCGGCTGCCCCTGGGACCGGGAGCAGACCCACGAAAGCCTGCTGACCAACGTGGTGGAGGAGGCTTACGAGGTGGTGGACGCCATCGAGCGGGGCGACATGGCCGCGCTGTACGACGAGCTGGGGGACCTGCTCTTGCAGGTCGCGCTGCACGCCGAGATCGCCCGGGAGCACGGCGAATTCACCTCGGACGACGTGACCAGCGCCATCTGCCTCAAGCTGATCGCCCGCCATCCCCACGTGTTCGGTACAGAGGACGCCCGGACGAGCGACGATGTGCTGTCGCTGTGGGAGCAGGTCAAAAAGAAGGAGAGGCACCTGAACACCCAGGCGGAGGCCATGCGGGCGGTGACCAAGGGTTTGCCCCAGCTGATGCGGGCCGAGAAGGTGCAGAAGAAGGCCGCCCACGTGGGCTTCGATTGGCCAAACGCGCTCGAGGCGCTGCCCAAGGTGCTGGAGGAGGCCGGGGAGGTTCGGGAGGCGCTGATCGCCGGCCAGGGCGTGGAGGAGGAACTGGGGGATCTGTTGTTTGCCGCCGTCAACGTTTCGAGGCTGGCGAAAGTCCAGCCGGAACTGGCGCTCAAGGGAGCGATCGACAAATTCGTCCGGCGCTTCGAGGCCACCGAGCGGCTGATTCTCGAGGACGGCAGGCGTATGGAGGATATGACGCTGCTGGAGATGGACGCCTACTGGGACAAAGTCAAGCAAACAATGTAAAAAATGCCAAATCTTCGCCCGAACGGCAGGAAAAACTGCAAGGCGGGTCGAACGAATAACGGAACAGTCGCCTAAGCGGTGTATGTAAATTGCAATCATATTGGAGGTGTTCTATTCATGAACAAGGCTACTCTGATCCAGCAGATCGCCGAGAAGTCCGGGCTCGAGCGCAAGCAGGCCGAGAAGGCGCTCGACGCCTTTGTCGATGTGGTTACCTCGGCGCTCAAGGCGGGGGACAAAGTCCAGTTGGTCGGCTTCGGCAGCTTCGAGGTCAAGGAGCGCGCCGCCCATTCCGGCCGCAACCCCGCCACCGGCGATACCATTGAGATTCCCGCGTCCAAGAGCCCGGTGTTCAAGGCCGGCAAGACCTTCAAAGACGCGCTGTAATCCCGGCGGCAGCCCAGTTTGCTAAAACGCCCCGCAGGGGCGTTTTTGCGCGGCCACGGCGTCCGCCACTTTTCACGCCGCGAGGAGGGAACCCATGAGCAAGGATAAGCGCGAACAGGAAAAGCCGTCCGAGGCCGCGACGACCTCGATGCGGCTGGACAAGTACCTGAAGGTTTCGCGCATCATCAAGCGGCGCAGCGTTGCCAGCGACGCCTGCGACACCGGCCACGTGATGCTGGGGGGCAGAGAGGCCAAGCCCAGCGCGATGGTCAAGGTGGGGGATATCATATCGGTCCGGTTCGGCGAACGGCTGACCCAGTACGAGGTCGTGACGCTGAACGAGCACGTGCTGAAGGCAGACGCCGCGGGCATGTACCGCGTCATCCCATGATGGAAGGCGTTTGGGCGGTGGTGGTCGCCGCCGGGCGGGGCGAGCGGATGGGGCTTGGCTACAACAAGGCGCTGCACGTCCTGTCCGGCAGATCGGTGATCGCCCGCGCGGTGGATCAGCTGGAAAAGAGCGGCTGCTTCGAGGGCGCGGTCGTCGTCCTCGGGGCGGAGGATTTGCCGCGCTACCGGGCGCTGGCCGCTTCGGAGGGGGAGAACCCGCTGATCCGCGCGGTGGCGCCGGGCGGCCGATCGCGGCGGGAATCGGTGTGGAACGGCCTTCAAATGCTCCCGGAAGGCGCGCGCGTCGTGGCGATTCACGACGCGGCGCGCTGCTTTGTATCGCCGGAGCTGGTCCGGCGCACGGTGGAGAGCGCGCTGGCGCACGGCAGCGGCGTCGCATCCAGCCCGGTGACCGACACCGTCAAGCGGGTCGACCCGGAGGGCCGGGCGGCGGAGACGGTGCCCCGGGGCGCGCTCCGGGCGGTACAGACGCCGCAGACATTTCAAGTGGAACTGATCAGAAGCGCCCACGAAGCCGCCCGTGCCGGGGGATGGGACGACGTCACCGACGACGCGCAGTTGGTGGAGCGCGCGTTCGGGCCGGTGTGGCTGGTGGAATCCCCGTCCGGCTCGAACCCCAAGATGACTACGCCGGAGGATATGCATTTGGCGCAGGCGATGCTGGGCTTTGAAGTGCGCGTGGGGCAGGGCTGCGACGCCCACCGGTTGGCGGAGGGGCGGAGGCTCGTCCTCTGCGGCGTGGAGATCCCGTATGAGAAGGGCCTCGTGGGCCACTCGGACGCCGACGTGGCCGCCCACGCGCTGATGGACGCGCTGCTGGGCGCGGCGGCGCTGGGCGACATCGGCATGCATTTTCCGGATTCCGACCCCGCCTACGAGGGCGCGGATTCGATGGCGCTGCTGAAGCGGACGGCGGACATTTTGAAGGAGCACGGCTGGCGCCCGGGCAACGCGGATGTGACCATCATAGCCCAGGCGCCAAAGCTCATGCCGTACCGGGAGCGCATGCGGGAGAACGTCGCCCGCGCGCTGAAAATCCCGGTAGAGCGGGTGTCCGTCAAGGCCACCACCACCGAGCGCATGGGCTTCGAGGGCCGCGGCGAGGGCATGAGCGCCACCGCGGTGGCGACGATTACGAAATGAAACGGAGGCGTTAGCGTGAGCATCATCCGAGACAGGAGCCTGGCGGGCGAGGGCGCGAAGAAGATCGAGTGGGTGCGGCGGCACATGCCGCTGCTCGATGCGCTGGAGAAGCGGTTTCTTGAGGAAAAGCCCTTCGAGGGGCTGGACATGACCATGTCGATCCACCTGGAGGCCAAGACGGCGCGGGCGGCCCTTTTGTTCAAGGCGGGCGGCGCGAAAGTCCGGGCCACCGGCTGCAACCCGCTGTCCACCCAGGACGACGTGGCGGCGGCGCTCAGCGAAATGGGCGTCGAGGTGTTCGCCTGGCACGGCGCGACGCCGGAGGAGTACCACGCGCATCTGGTGGAGGCGCTGTCCAATTCGCCCCGCCTGATCCTGGACGACGGCGGCGACCTGACCCACATCCTGTGCGACGAGCGGCCGGACTTGGCGAAGAACCTGATCGGCGGCGGCGAGGAGACCACGACCGGCGTCATGCGCCTGCGCGCACGGGCAGCGGCGGGCGGACTCCGCTTCCCGATGTTCTGCGTCAACGACGCCAAGATGAAGTACCTGTTCGACAACCGCTACGGCACCGGCCAGTCGGTGTGGGACGGCATCCTGCGCACCACCAACCTGGTGGTGGCCTCCAAGACCGTGGTGGTGGCCGGCTATGGATGGTGCGGCAAGGGCGTGGCGCTCCGCGCGAAGGGCCTGGGCGCCCGCGTGGTGGTGTGCGAGGTGGACCCGGTTCGCGCGGTGGAGGCCGCGATGGACGGCTGCGACGCGATGCCGATGGACGAGGCGGTGAAGCGGGGCGACCTGTTCATCACCGTCACCGGCTGCCGCGATGTGGTCACGGCGGAGCACTTGCAGCACCTGAAGGACGGCGCGATCCTGTGCAACGCGGGCCACTTCGACGTGGAGGTGGCCGTGGCCGCGATGCGCAAGGCTGCGGTTCGGCGCTATGAAGCCCGGCACAACATCGAGGCGCTGGAACTTCAGGACGGCCGAACCATCTACATCCTGGCCGACGGGCGGCTGGTCAACCTGGCGGCGGGCGACGGCCACCCGGCGGAGATCATGGACATCAGCTTCTCGCTGCAGGCGCTGAACGCGGAGTACATCGTGAAGCACGGGAACGCGCTGAAGCCCGGCGTCTACGACGTGCCGCCGGAGATCGACGAGGCGGTCGCCCGGATGAAACTTAAAGCGATGGGCCTTGCGATCGACCGCCTGTCGGGCGCGCAGCAAGCCTACGTCCGCTCGTCCGGCGAATAGGGAGGCCCCGATGATCAAGATTGAAAACGTCCGGCTGTACACCGGCCAGGAGTATTTTCCAAATGGCTGCGCCGTGACCGACGGCGCGTTCGTCCGCTACGCCGGGGATTCGAAAGGCTGCCCGGACGCTCCCGGCGCGCGGGCGATCGACGGCAAAGGCGGCCTAATGATGCCCGGCTTCTACAACGCCCACTGCCACGCGGCGATGACGCTGGAGCGGGGCGTGGGGAGCGACCTCAACCTGATGGACTGGCTGCACCAGATCTTCCCGATCGAGGACCGGCTGAACGCGGAGCACGTGTACAACGGCACGCGGCTCGCGATCTTGGAGATGCTGCGGCGCGGCACCGTCGCCTTCGCCGACATGTACTTCTTCATGGACGAGGTGGCGCGCGCGGCGGTGGAGACCGGCATCCGGGCCAACATCTGCCGCGGCTGCACCAGCATGGAGGGCCTCGACTCCACGCGGGACCTGTACCGCGCCCACGAGGGGGCGGGGGACGGCCTGGTCAAGGTGTACGCGGGCCTTCACAGCGAATACCTGACCACCCCGGAGGTGGCCGCCTACGCGCTGCAAGTGGCGAAAGAACTGAACACCGGCATCCACGTGCATGTGTCGGAGACGAAATCCGAAACGGACGGCTGTATCGAGCGCCACGGCGTCACGCCGGTGAAATACTTCGATCAAATCGGCCTGTTTGAGCGCCCAACCATCGCGGCCCACCTGGTGCACGTGACGGACGAGGACATCCAGATCCTGGCCCGGCGCGGCGTGTACATGGCCCATAACCCGGCCAGCAATCTGAAGCTCGCCTCCGGCGTGGCGAGGGTTTCGGAGATGTTGGACAAGGGCGTCCGCGTGGCGCTGGGCACCGACGGCCCCTCCAGCAACAACGTGCTGGACATGCTTTCCGACATGCGGCTGGCCTCGCTGCTGCAAAAGGGCGTGTTCGGCGACCCGAGGCTGCTGCCCGCGCGCCAGGCGCTGACGATGGCCACCCGAACCGGCGCGGAGGCGCTGGGCTACCGGGACTGCGGGCTGATCGAGGCGGGCCTGCGCGCCGACATGATCCTTCTGGACGGCCATGCCGAGAACATGCTGCCCGGCCCGGACCCGCTGGCCGACGCGGTCTACTCCGCCCAGGGCCTGAACGTGACCCTCACGATGGTGAACGGCCGCATGCTTTACCAGGACGGCAAATTCCTGACCCTCGACGAAGACGAGGTCAAGCGCAAGGCGCTGGAGTCCGCGAAGGCGCTGCGGGTACTCTGAATCCATCGGTAACAGAAGGGGACGGTTCTTTCCCGCTTCGGCGGCAATGGAACCGTTCCCTTTTTATCCATTCATCATAGGGGGAATGGAGGCCGCCGCCGCATGGAAATCACCAGCCGATCGCGCACGCGGCTTATTCTGTTTCCCGGTTGTGCTTTCCGCGTCATCATGATACAATCTCATCCGGCGAAAGCGGCCGATCCCGCCGGCGGTCATCTGGACCCAAACAGCAGCTGCAGCCAGTCCTGCCGGCTGTGCAATACGCGGCCGATCCGCACCTCGGCATCCGTCACGCGGTAGAAGACCAGGTATGGGGACACCACCAGGTACCGGTACCCCGCCGCGATCATCATCGGCTCGTCGGTTCGGATAGCCGCGCCCACATAGGGCGACTCCGCGAGGCTCCCAATGCGCCGCTCGAATTCGGCCAGCAGTTTCAGCGCGGCGCTTTGATCCTCCAGCAGAACGTAATCGAATATCGCGTCCAGGTCGTCCACGGCCTGCTGCGCGTAGCGGATCCTGCACTTACTCATGGCGGATGCGCTCCCGTACCCGGCCCATCACATCCTCATGCTCCGCCATCTTCCCTTCGGCCATCTGTTGGTCCGCGGCGGCCAGTTTCATCTGCAGCCGGTACCATGCCTCGCGGCGGCAGAACGCCTCGTGGCTCATCACCACCAGATCGTTCTCGCCGTTGTTGGTGATCAGGATCGGGTCGTCCGTCTGATGGCACAGTTCCGAGAACTTTTTATAGTCGGCGCGGATCGCCGTGGACGGCTTTACCTTCAGCACGCTCGGAATCCTCGATTCGCTCATTCTATCAGCCTCCTGATACTATTCTATGCGAATTCTACCATGCCGGCGGCAAAAAGGCAAGCGGCAGCAGGATGAAACGCAAAGGGACGGCCCTTTCTGCGAAGGACCGCCCCTTGTGCTTTGGCGATGCGCTACCCGATGAAACTCACCCGGCCCGGCTTGAACTCGTGGGCGGGCTTGGTCACGGTGCCGCGGCCCACCGCCACGGCGATGGCGAAATCGTAGTTCTCCGGAAAGTCCAGCGCCTTTCGGAATTCGTCGCCTTCCTCGGAAAAGAACGCTTCCCTCGGCATGCCCAGGATCACGCTGCCCAGGCCCAAACCCGTGGCGGCCAGCGCAATGTTCTCCGCCGCGATCCCGACGTCGATCAGCTGCCCATCGTGGGCGGCCTTGTCCAGCGAGATGAAGAACACCGTGGGCGCGCCGTAGAACACGTCGTAGCCCGGCTGGCTGAACCGGGACGCGGCGTAGGACACGGGGTCCTTCATCGCCTGGCGGGCGGCGGCCTCGTTCATCCGGACGAGCAACGCCCTGTCCTGAACCACCGAGAAGTGCCAGGGCTGGCGGTCCACTGCGCTGGGGGCCTCGAGCGCCGCGGTGACGAGCGCCTCCCGCTGCTCCGAAGTGATCTGCTGCGCCGCGTAGCCGCGGACGGAGCGGCGGCTCGCGATCGCCTCCAAAACCGGGTTTGTCATTCGATCTCCTCCACATAATAGGGGAATTTGGTGAACTTCCAATCCCCGCCAATCTTCTTCAGCACGTAGGTAAAGTTGTCGGTGGAGGTGACGTTGCCGTCCGCGTCCACGTGATTGACCGCCAAGTCGTAGGTGATCTTGTCGTCTTGGCGGTCGGTCACGGTCAGCTCGGTCTCGCCGAGGGATTCGGGCAGCGCGCTGTCCTGGGCGGCGGTGTACAGATAGCCGTCGATCTCCTGATACACGCCGCTGTTTAGCAGCTTCTTTGCGATGTCGTCGGAGAAGTAGGTCTTGACCTCGGCCTCCAGCGCGCGCATCGTGTTCAGCCGCTCGTCCAGCACCTGGAACGACTTGCCGTCCGGGCTGGGCTTTTCCGTGTCCACGTCCAGCGGCTGTGCCTTGAACCAGCCGTAGACCTGCAGCGCGCTCTCAAAGCGGGCCTCGTCCTCGTCGGGCTCGTCCTGTTCGATGGCGTCCTCGGCGTCCTCGTCGGTGGCCTGGGTCCAGTTTTCATTGCTGTTGGCATCCTCGGCGTACAGCCAGTCGGAATCGGGGCTGGCCGTGGCCGCGGCTTCCGCCAGCGCGGCGGCGGCCGGAACCAGCGCCAGGATGAACGCCAGGGCGCAGATCAGTTTCTTCATTCGTAAGTACCTCCAGAAAGAGTGAATGGCTTTATTATAAGGGGTTTGCGCTTTGGGAGCAAGAGCGCGCGCATTTTTCCACATAATTTACACAATTCGGGCCTTTGGATGGCTGCAACAGTTGACACTCCGCCGGGAAAGTAGTATACTTTCTGCACAATTGAATAAGCCTTATCCAGAGTGGTGGAGGGACGGGCCCGATGAAACCCGGCAACCGGCGCGGCGGCGCCCGGTGCCAATTCCCGCGACGCGGGCAACCGCGTCGGAAGATGAGGCGCATGATATAAAGTGCGTTCTCACGAATGCGCTTATTCTTTTGGAGTTTTTTTAGGAGGTGCCCCATGAAAACCCTGTTTACGTCCGAATCGGTGACCGAAGGCCACCCGGACAAGGTGTGCGACCAGATCGCGGACGCGGTGCTGGACGCAATTCTCGCGAAGGACCCGACCGCCCGCGTCGCCTGCGAGTGCTGCGCCACCACCGGATTGGTTCTGGTGATGGGCGAGATCTCGACCTCGTCCTACATCTCCATCGCCGACATCGCGCGGCAGAAGATCCGGCAGATCGGCTACGACAACGCCGATTGCGGCTTCGATGGCAACGCCTGCGCGGTGATGGTCTCGGTGGACGAGCAGTCCCCGGACATCGCTCAGGGCGTCAACGACGCGCTGGAGGGCCGCGCGGAGCACCGCCTCGACATCGGCGCCGGCGACCAGGGCATGATGTTCGGCTACGCCTGCGACGAGACGCCAGAGTACATGCCGATGGCCATCGCGCTGGCCCACCGGATCACGAGAAGGCTGGCCGAGGTTCGCAGGAGCGGTGCCTTGCCCTACCTCCGGCCCGACGGCAAGGCGCAAGTGACGGTGGAGTATCAGGATGGAAAGCCCATCCGCGTGGACACGGTGGTACTGTCCACACAGCACAGCCCGGAAGCCGAGCACGAAACAATCGAGCGCGACATGATCGAGCAGGTGATCCAGGCGGTCATCCCTGAGGAACTGCTGGACGAGAACACCCGCTACTTGGTCAACCCCACCGGCCGGTTCGTGATCGGCGGCCCCCAGGGCGACTCCGGCCTGACCGGGCGCAAGATCATCGTGGATACCTACGGCGGCTACGGCCACCACGGCGGCGGCTCGTTCTCCGGCAAGGATCCCACCAAGGTGGACCGCTCCGCCGCCTACGCGCTGCGCCACGTGGCCAAGAACATCGTGGCCGCGGGCCTCGCCAAAAAGTGCGAGGTGGGCGTGGCCTACGCCATCGGCGTCGCCAAACCCGTGTCGCTGCTCGTGGATACCGAGGGCACGGGCGTTCTGCCGGACGACAAGCTGGCGAAGCTCGTGCTGGACACCTTCGACCTCAGGCCCGCCGCCATCATCGAATCGCTGGACCTGAGAAAGCCCATCTACGCCCAGGTCGCCGCCTACGGCCACTTCGGCCGGGACGATCTGGACCTGACCTGGGAGAAGCTGGACGCGGTGGACGCGCTGCGGAAGAAAGCCGGACTGTAGGGTTAGCAGAAACCGAACTTCGCGGGAGCCAGGGCATTGCCCCCGGCTTCCGCATCAGCATATTGGCAGACCCCGTTGCTGCTTCAATCGTTTCCGGCGACCTGCGCGCCGGGAGCGGTTTTACGTAATCAGTGCGAACACTGGTGGAGAAAAAAACCCATCCGCTAGTGCGCCCCGGAAATTCCGAAGAATTTCAGGCGCGCGCAGTCTTTCCCACGCGTTGCATTACTCCACGATCACCGTCGTCCCGTCGGTGCAGTGGTCGAAAATCCACTTGGCGTCCGCGACGCTGAGCCGCACGCAGCCGTGGGACGACTTGTGGCCCAGCTTCTTCATTGAACCCTTGATCAGCGTGGATTCCTTCGCCTGCTCGTACAGCACCGAGTGGAACAATACGCCGCCCTGAATCCTGAACGCGTACTGCGCCCAGCAGCCATAGGATGGGAAGTAGCACCAGCGCGCCACCGGCCCGGTCGCCCTGTAGGTGCCCGCGGGCGTGGGCGTATCGTCCAGGCCCGTCGAGCAGACCATCTTCCGCGCCACCTTTGTATACGCGCCGTCGATCCAGGCGTAGGCGGTTACGATCTGCCTTTGGGTGTCTATCTTTAATTGGTACTCGTAGAGCGGCAGGTCGCTCTCCACCGCCTCCGGGCTGAACATCGCCTGCTGCGTCGCCCGGTCGGCCGCGCCGGTGGCGGGGAGGCTGCTGGCCTGCTGAAACAGCTGAAGCGCGGAGGCCGTCTTGGCGTCGAATATGCCATCCGCGGCGTGGTCGGTGTACTTGAGGGTGATCAGCCGCCGCTGCACGCGCCGCACCTCGCCGCCGTCGTCGCCCTGCTTCAGATCCTGAAGGTAGACCGGCAGCGCCGGATCGAAAAGCCGCGCGCGCCCGGCCTCGTCCAGCGCGTCCGCGTCCCCCGGCTCCAGCGCGGCCGGCACGTCGGCGTCCGGCGGACTGTCCTCGCCCAGGTCGCCCTCGTTGTCCACCACCGCGTATGCCTTGAACGCCTGGATGGAGTCGATGTCGGAATAGGTGGTCAGCGGCTTGATCGACAGCGCCGCGCCGGCGTCCTCCGAAGGCTTTTCCGGTGTTTCCGGCGCGGCCAGCCGGTTCAGGTAGCGCTGGAACTCCCGCACCGCCTGACCGTAGGCGCCGTCTGAGCCGGGGTCCGAAAGAAACCCCAGCTCGCTCAAGCGTTCCTCGTCCTGAGCGCGGACTTCCGCTGGGCTTTGGGCCTCCGCGCGGGCCAGCGTTGCAAGCCCAAGCGTCAGCGCGAGCAAGATGCAGATGAACCTTCGCATGGTCCTTCTCCTGAGTATATGAATGCACCCATTATACTCAAACCGGGCGCTTTCGGCAAGGTTTTCCACAGGGGGCTTTGCCAGGCGCGCTCCTCCGTGGTATACTGAAGCTAATACGGGGAGGGAGTTGCACGCTGGATTTTAAAAGCGCGCGCCACTGGGCGCAGGAACTGCTGAGCGAGGCGCTTTATGAGGGCGCGGTGGCCGTGGACGGCACGATGGGCGGCGGCGGCGACGCGCAGTTTCTCTGCGAGCGGGTGGGGGAGGGCGGCCGCGTGTACGCCTTCGACGTGCAGGAGGACGCGGTCCGGCGCACGCAGGATCGTCTGGAGGCGGCGGGCCTCATTGCGCGGGCGACCCTGATCCATGCCGGGCACGAGCGCGTCCGGGAGTTTGTCCTGGAGCCGGTCGACGCGGCGGCGTTCAACCTGGGGTGGCTGCCGGGCGGCGACAAATCGGTTACGACGCGGGTCGAAACCACGATCGAGGCGCTGAATGGGTGCCTGGCGCTTCTGAAACCACGGGGCCTTGTCACGGTGTGCGCCTATCCGGGCCACCCGGAGGGCGAGGCGGAGTTGAACGCGGTTCGCGCCTGGGCCGCCCTTCTGCCGGACAATTTTCAGGCGATGTACCGGGCGTTTTTGAACCCCGCGCGCCCCGCGCCGGCGCTGATCGCGGTGCAGCGAATCCGGTAAAAACGGATTGTTAAGAAACAGTACAGACTATTGACTTTGGGCTTTTCTGCGGTATAATAACACCTGTCAGTCCGAAAACCGACGGCGGAAACCGGGATTTCGGGGACAGATGTTGGGCGTAAAGCTCTGAACGGCCAGCGCGCTGGCGTAGCTCAATTGGCAGAGCAGCTGATTTGTAATCAGCAGGTTGCGGGTTCGAGTCCCATCGCCAGCTCCATTTTCGAGCGGTGATGGTCAGAGAAAGCTCCATCATGGATGGGTTCCCGAGTGGCCAAAGGGAGCAGACTGTAAATCTGCCGTCGCAGACTTCGGTGGTTCGAATCCACCCCCATCCACCAATTAAGCGGGAATGGCGGAATTGGCAGACGCGCTAGATTCAGGTTCTAGTGAACATTTCGTTCATGCAGGTTCAAGTCCTGTTTCCCGCACCAGGGTCAAACGTCAAGTTTGATACAATGAAGCCTTCGTAGAAATACGGAGGCTTTGTTGTTGTCCAGACAACCACCGGCTAAGCCGGTGGGTAAAAGGCTTAAGCTATGAAGAAGAACGTCCTCCTATGGTAGAATGGGAGCGACCTGGCAGTCGCACCAAGCTAAGGATAGGAGGAACAGTCATTGGGTAATGACATAGAGAGTCTAGCACACACAAAATGGCGGTGTCAATATCACATTGTGTTTGCGCCAGGGCTTACGCATGAACGAAGCGGAGGACACTTGCAAGTAAAGCGTCATCGTAGGAACAACGTCTGCGTTTTCTGGAAAGGCTGATTTTCTCGGGATATTGCTTGAGAATATCCAATGCCAAATGTCTGACAACCGCTATGTTTTCCGCGGAGTGATCCTTGCGGA
>Ga0183096_1001900_pt1 | contig 16009 bp, 11 predicted proteins | sample Biomet5_FD_127791 | JGI IMG/M metagenome (GOLD analysis project Ga0183096, IMG submission 127791) | Microbial communities from bioreactor (seeded with sewage sludge) at LBNL, California, USA - Biofuel metagenome 5 (version 2) (version 3) | ecosystem: Engineered > Bioreactor > Anaerobic >... | reverse complement strand
CCGGGGGCGGGTCCCTGTTGGGCCCCCAGCCGGTGCCGTCCGAGGCGCCGGCCTCACGTAATCCGTTCACGGTGGCCGGTCGCAATGACTTGTTCGGCGATCTGATCAACGACACCGTGGTGGTCCGGCCGACAATGCTGGCCTCCCGCGGTCTGGTCGCCAACGACGACCGGGTGATCGATGGCGGTGTCGGCGGATTGGCGACCCTGACGGTCGGCTTGTCCAACCAGGTCAGAAAGCTGCAGACCGGCCAGGTCCGTAACTACGCCCTGACCATGACCCTCGGCGTTGTGCTGGTGGGCGTGATCGTGATTCTCAGTCAGCTGGGCTGAGGGAGGAACTAGTGATGACAATCCCTTGGCTGACCCTCCTGGGCCTGGTGCCCCTGGTTGGCGCCGTGACGCTGCTGCTCCCGGTGAAGGAGCTGTCCCGTGTCTTGGGCATGTTCTTCGGCCTGCTCACCGCCGTCTTGGCGATCGTGGTCGCCACGATGTACGTCGGTGGCTCCGCCTTGGCCGAGCAGGTGCCGTGGATTCCGGCATTCGGCGCTTGGTGGGCGCTGGGCCTGAACGGGATGAGCGTGCTGATGGTGGTGCTCACCGCACTGCTCACTCCGGTGGTGCTGCTCGCTGAGTGGAAGCTGCCCAACGCCGGACGGTGGAGCCCGCAGGTCTTCGTGGCCTTGGTGCTCTTCCTGGAGAGCCTGTCGCTGTTCACCTTCATGGCCGACGACGTGCTGCTGTTCTACCTCTTCTTCGAGGCCACCCTGATCCCGATGTACTTCCTGATCGGCGGCTTCGGCGGCGAGCGACGGGCGGCTGCCGCACTGAAGTTCCTGCTGTTCAGCCTGGCCGGTGGCCTGGTGATGCTGATCAGCGTCGTCGGGCTCGGCGTGGTGTCCACCGAGATGGGCGGCACTCCGACCTACCTGCTGTCCGAGCTGGCCAAGCTGCCGATCGGCACCGATCTTGGCCGCTGGTTGATGGTCGGCTTCCTGGTCGCCTTCATCGTCAAGGCGCCGATGGTGCCGGTACACACCTGGCTACCGACGACCGCCGAGCAGGCGACGCCGGGCACCTCGGTGCTGTTGGTCGGCATCCTGGACAAGATCGGCACGTTCGGCATGATCAAGTTCTGCCTGGGGCTGTTCCCCGAAGCCAGCCTCTGGGTGGCTCCGGTGATGGTGATCCTGGCCCTGATCAGCATCATCTACGGTGCGGTCGCCGCGATCGGCAGCACCAACCTGCTGCGGCTGGTGGCCTACACCTCGATCAGCCACTTCGGCTTCATGGTGCTGGGCATCTATACCTTCACCACGGTGGGCGTCTCCGGCTCGATCTTCTACATGCTCAACCACGGTTTCTCGACAGCGGCGCTGTTCTTGGTGATCGGATTCCTGATCAACCGGCGCGGTTCAGCGATGGTGGCTGACTTCGGCGGTGTCCAGAAAGTGGCGCCAGTCCTGGCCGGGGTGTTCTTGATGGCCGGTCTTTCCGGCCTGGCCTTGCCCGGCATGTCCAGCTTCGTTTCGGAGTTCATGGTGCTGGCCGGTGCCTGGTCGCGGCAGCCGTGGCCGGCTGCGGTGGCTGCCCTGGGCACGGTGCTGGCTGCGGTCTACATCCTGCTGATGTACCAGCGGACGATGACCGGTCCGGTCACCGAAGCGTCGGCCACGCACGTCACCGCGGACCTGAACGGCCGTGAGAAGTGGGTGGTGGCGCCGCTGCTGGCAATCATCCTGCTGCTCGGCTTCGTCCCCGGGATCGCCCTTGACCTGGTGAATCCGACCGCCGCAGCCACGATCAGTCACGTGGGAGCCCCGGATCCGGTGGCGCCGTTTGGAGAGGAAGGCAAGTGAACATCACTGCTCCGACGTTCGAGTGGCTGGAGCTCGCGCCGGTCCTGATCGTGCTGACCGCAGCCATTCTTGGCGTCGTGATCGAGGCCGCCGTACCGCGTGCCTACCGGCTGGTCAGCCAGGTCGGCCTGATGGTCGTCGCACTGGTGGCTGCGCTGGCGATGCTTGTGGAGAACTTCGTCAGTCAGCGGACCGGCACCCTGGTGGGCACCTCGATGGTCCTGGACGGCCCGGCCTACCTGGCCTGGGCTGCACTGCTGGTCTTCGGCCTGCTGTCGATGCTGCTGTTCGCCGAGCAGCGGCTCGGCAATGGCGCCACTGCTTTCGCCGCGTCAGCTGCGGCGGTGCCGGGCAGCCTGTCGGAGTCGGAGGCTGCGGTGGCTCAGCACGAGCACACCGAGGTCTTCCCGTTGGCGCTGTTCTCGCTGTCAGGGATGCTGGTCTTCGCTTCGGCGAACGACCTGCTGACCGCTTTCGTGGCCTTGGAAGTCATGTCGCTTCCGCTGTATCTGCTCTCGGCGATGGCCCGTCGACGGCGGCTGCTCAGCCAGGAGGCGGCACTGAAGTACTTCCTGCTCGGTGCGCTCAGCTCGGCATTCTTCCTGTTCGGCATCGCGCTGGTCTACGGCTACGCCGGCTCCTTCGGCTTCCGGGAGATCGCCACTTCGATCGGTGCTCCGGTCTACGGCCACGGCCTGCTGCTCACCGGTATGGGCTTCTTGGCCATCGGCCTGCTGTTCAAGATCGGCGCTGTTCCGTTCCACAACTGGGTGCCGGACGTCTACGTCGGTGCGCCGACTCCGGTGACCGGATTCATGGCGATCTGCACCAAGTTCGCCGCCGTGATGGCGGTGGTTCGCGTGTTCTACGTGGCTCTGGGTGCTGAGCGCTGGAGTTGGCAGCCGCTGATCGCCACCATCGCCGTGCTGACGATGGTGATCGGTGTGGTGATCGCGGTGGCCCAAACCGACATCAAGCGCCTGCTCGCCTACAGCTCGATCTCGCACGCCGGGTTCATCCTGGTGGCCGTCGTGGGCGCCTCGGTCGGCACCGCTGCCGGAGCGTCCAGCAGCCTGGCGTCGATCGTGTTCTACCTGGTCGCCTATGGTTTCGCCACCATCGCCTCGTTCGCGGCAGTGAGCATGGTTCGCGACGCTGCCGGCGAGGTGCACTCGATCGCCGGCTGGTCCGGGCTGGCTCGGCGCAACCCATTCCTGGCTGCAGCGGTCGCTGTGGCCATGCTGAGCTTCGCCGGCATCCCGCTGACTGGTGGCTTCATTGGCAAGTGGGCAGTGTTCACCTCGGCGTGGCGCGGTGGCTACTCCTGGCTGGTGGCCGTGGCAATCCTGGCCAGCGTGGTCGCGGCCTATGTCTACTTCAAGGTGATCATCGCCATGTTCTTCGGCGAGCCGGTTGCTGGAGTCGAGGTGGGCAAGGCCAGCGGATTCACCCTGGTGCCGCTGGTGATCGGTGCCACCGCTACCGTGTACCTGGGGCTGTTCCCCGGGCAGCTGTTGGACCTGGCAACGGCTGTCGGCACCTTCCTGCGGTAGGACTATGCTGACCGCCGTGACCGACCCGCAGCCGCCGATCGATGATTTCGACCCCGCCTTCACCGCCCGGGTGACCGAGCTGCTCGAGCGGGTGGAGGAGCGGTTGGGTGAGGTGGCGGCGGCCGACACCGAGTTCGTTACCGAGGCGTCCCGGCACATCGTCAATGCTGGCGGTAAGCGGTTTCGTCCGCTGCTGGTGGTGCTGGCCGGTCTGATCTCGGCGAATCTGGACGAGGATGCCGCGATCCGTGCGGCCGTGGTGATGGAGCTCACCCATGTGGCCAGCCTCTATCACGACGATGTCATGGACGAGGCCGAGTTGCGCCGAGGGGCCCCGAGCGCCAACAACCGGTGGGGGAACACGGTGGCCATCCTGGTCGGCGACTACCTGTTCTCGCGCGCGTCGCGGATCGTGGCCGGGCTGGGTCCCGACTTCGTTGAACTGCAGGCCGATACCTTCTCCCGGCTGGTCCAAGGTCAGATTGCCGAGACGGTGGGCCCGGCCGACGGGGAAGACCCACTGCAGCACTATCTGCACGTGGTCGCCGACAAGACCGGCTCGCTGATCGCCGCCTCGACGGCCTTCGGTGGCATGGTCTCCAGTCTGCCGGCCGGCCAGCTCAGGGCGCTGACGGCTTTTGGCGAGGAGATCGGGGTGGTCTTCCAGCTCAGCGACGACCTGCTGGACATCGAGTCCGACACCTCCGGCAAGACTCCGGGCACCGATCTGCGCGCGGGAGTGCAGACCCTGCCGACGCTGCTGGCCAGAGAGTCGACGGATCCCGCGGACGCCCGCCTGCTGGAGTTGCTGAACTCCGATCTCAGCGACGACGCCGATCTGGCTGAGACGCTGGGCTTGATGCGCGCTCACTCGTCGCTGGCAAAGGCGCGCGCCGAGGTGAACCGTCGCGCCGAGGTCGCCCGCAGCTACCTGGCGCCATTGCCGGAAGGCTCGGCCAAGCAGGCGCTGTCGGCGCTGTGTGACCAGGTGATCGGCCGCTCGGTCTGATGGAGCTGACCAGCTACTCTGCGACGGAGATAGCCGAGGCGGTGGCCAACCGCGAGCTGCGCGCCGTCGAGGTCGCTGCGGCTCACCTGGAGCGTTCGGAGCGAATCTCGCCGGCAGTTGGCGCGTTCGCCCGGCTGACTCCCGAGCTGGCGATCCGGGCCGCAGAGCAGGTAGATGCCCGACTGGCTGCCGGAGATCAGGTCGGTCCGCTGGCCGGAGTGCCCTGCCCGATCAAGGATCTCAACGCCGTAGCCGGCATCGGAATGGAGGCCGGCAGCGCGGCCATGGTCGGCTACGTGCCCGATGCCAGCGATGACCTGGTCGGTTGGTTGGCCGCGGCCGGGACTGTCTGCACCGGCAAGACCGCTACGCCGGAGTTCGGCCTGCCCTGCTACACCGAGCCGGCTACCGGCGCTCCGGCCCGGACGCCGTGGGATCTGGCCCGGATGGCCGGCGGCTCCAGCGGTGGTGCCGCCGCGGCGGTGGCGGCCGGCCTGGCTCCGATCGCTCAGGCCTCCGACGGCGGTGGCTCGATCCGGATCCCGGCGTCCTGCTGCGGCCTGGTCGGCCTGAAGGCCAGCCGCGGACGAGTCAGCCCTGGTCGAGGCCGGGCTCCCGGCCCCGGCTTGGTCAGTGATGGGGTGCTCAGCCGCACGGTGGCCGACACGGCGCTCGCCTTGGACGTCCTCGCCGGACCCCGGACTGGGGACACCTATGTCGCCCCGAGCCAACCCGGTGGCTTCCTCGCCGCCGCCAGGCGGGATCCGGGGAAGCTGCGCGTCGGCCTGTTGACGACGCCGGTGATCACCGAGGCTGACGTCCATCCGGTCTGTCAGGGGGCGGCCGAACAGACGGCGGCCCAGTTGGCCGCGCTGGGCCACGATGTGGTGGCTGCACCTGTGCCATTCCCGGTCGAGCGCTGGGCGGCGTTCCAGGCGCTGTGGGCGGTTGGCGCCGCCAGCATCCCGTTGCCACTCGAATCCGAGCCGCTGCTGCGACCGCTGACCCGGTGGCTGCGTGAGGTCGGCCGCGCCACCTCGGGCCTGGCCTATGCGGGCGCTGCTGCGGCCGTGCAGCAGCTCACCGTGGAGGTGGCACAGGCCTGGGACAGCTACGACGTGGTGTTGATGCCGACGCTGGCCCAGCCGCCGGCCCTGATCGGAGCGATCCGTGACGATGACGATCCGGCCGCCGACTTCGCCGCTCAGACCCGGTTCACACCGTGGACGAGCGTGTTCAACCTCTCCGGACGCCCGGCCATCTCGTTGCCGCTGCATACCGCCGAAATCGACGGAGTCCGACTGCCGATCGGAGTGATGCTCGGGGCGCGCTTCGGTGAGGAGGCCGTGCTGCTCAGTCTGGCCGCGCAGTTGGAGGCTGAGATCGGCTGGCAGCACCCCTTCGTGGCTGCTGAGTTCTAGGCCCCCGCGAACTTGTCCGGGACGCCGTCGGCGTCGGCATCGACCTCCTCGGACTCGGCGATCGCCCGGTAGTGCCGGTTGCGGGCGCCCAGGACGACTGCGGCCAATGCGGCCGCCAGCACCGAAGCGGTGAGTACGGCGACCTTGCCCATGCCGTCGTGAACCGAGCCTTGTCCAAAGGTGAGTTCGCTGACCAGCAGCGAGACGGTGAAGCCGATGCCGCCCAGAATCGACAGGCCGAAGAGATCCACCCAGGACAGATCGGGGTCGAGCCGGGCGTGGCGTAGACGGGTGACCAGCCAGGTGGCGCCAGTGATCCCGATCACCTTGCCGGCCACCAGGCCGACGATCACGCCGAGGCCAACATTGCTGGTGGCTGCGGCCACGAAACCATCCCAGCCGCCGAGAGTCACTCCGGCGGAGAAGAACGCGAAGATCGGCACGGCGAAGCCCGCCGACAGTGGACGCAGCCGATGGTCGAACACCTCGGCCAGCCCGTCGCTGAACTGGCTGCCTTTGGGCGGGCGCACCGGCACGCAGAAGGCCAGCAGGACCCCGGCCACGGTGGCATGTACCCCCGAGGAGTAGACGAGTACCCAGGTGGTCACTCCGGCGACCACGAGCAGTGCCAGCCGTGCCCATGGGTGACGCAGCCAGAATCCGTGGGCCAGGTTCACCAGCAGCGCGAAGGCCACCAGTGGGACCAGGGCCCCGGCCAGAAACTCCAGCCGCAAGTCGTTGGTGTAGAAGAACGCGATGATGGTGATGGCGATCAGGTCATCGGCCACCGACAAGGTGAGCAGGAAGGTACGCAGGGCTGCCGGCAGGTGCGATCCGATCACGGCGAGCACGGCCAGCGCGAAGGCGATGTCGGTCGCGGCCGGAATCGCCCAGCCGTGGCCGGTCGCCGGATCCGCGAGGTTGAAGCCGAGGTAGATCAGAGCCGGGACGGCAACGCCGCCGAAGGCGGCCACCACCGGAACCAGCGCGGTCTGCGGGTTGCGTAGCTCGCCGGTGACGAACTCCTGTTTCAGTTCCAGGCCGACCAGGAAGAAGAACAGCGCCAGCAGGCCGTCGGCAGCCCAGTGGCCCAGGCTGAGGTTCAGATGCAGGCCGAACGGCTCGCCGCCGAGATGGAGATCACGCAGCCAGACGTAGGAGTCCGGCACCAGGTTCGCGGCCAGCAGGGCAGCGACCGCACCGGCCAGTAACAGGATGCCGCCGACCGACTCCAGGCGCAGGATCGTCGAGACTCGCCGGAACTCCCGGTACGCGCCACGAGCAAGGGTGACTCGAGTTGCCGACCCGGTCACCAGATCTTCACCCGGTCTTCGGGGGCCAGCCAGGCGGCGTCGGTCTCGGTGAGGCCGAAGGCGGCGTAGAACGCCGGGACATTGCGAATCACCTGATTGCAGCGGAACTCCTCCGGCGAGTGCGGATCTGTGCTGAGCTGCTGTCTCAGCGCCTCATCGCGACGCTTCGTCTGCCAGGCCCGCGCCCAGGAGAGGAAGAACCGCTGTTCGGCGGGGATGCCGTCCACCGGCTCCGGTTCGACGCCGCCCAGCGACAGCTGCCAGGCATCGTAGGCGATGGCTAGACCGCCCAGGTCGCCGATGTTCTCCCCGATCGTCAGTTCGCCGTTGACGTGCTCGTCGGGCAGCTGAGCCGGAGCCAGCGCGTCGTACTGGGCGATCAGGGCCCGCGTCCTCTGGGTGAACGCGGCGCGGTCCGCGTCGGTCCACCAGTCGCGCAACCGGCCTTCGCCGTCGCAGGTCGAGCCTTGGTCGTCGAAGCCGTGACCGATCTCATGACCGATGACCGCACCGATGGCGCCGTAGTTGCAGGCGTCATCGCCGTCGGCATCGAAGAACGGCGGCTGCAGGATGGCTGCCGGGAAGACGATCTCGTTGCGCAGCGGATGGTAGTAGGCGTTGACCGTCTGGGGGGTCATCAGCCACTCCCATCTCCGGATCGGACCACCGAGCTTGCTGAGCTCGTCGGTCAGCGCGAATTCGGTTACCCGCAGCACGTTGCCGACGAGATCGTCGGGGACGATCACCAGCCCGGAGTAGTCCTTCCACACCTCTGGGTAGCCGATCTTCGGAGTGAAAGCGGCCAACTTCGCCAATGCCTCAGCCTTGGTGGCCTCCGTCATCCACTCCAGCTTGGTGATCGAGTGGTGGTAGGCCTGCAGCAGCCGAGCGACCAGTTCGTCCATCCGGGTCTTGGCCGTCGGCGGGAAATGCCGTTCGACGTACAGCTTGCCGACCGCCTCTCCCAGTGCCCCTTGCACCAGGTCGATACCGCGCTTCCAGCGCTCACGCAGCTGCGGGGTCCCCTGCAGGACGGTGCCGTAGAAGTCGAAACGCGCCTGAACCAGCGGCTCGGGAAGATACGGCGACAGCCCTGAGACCAGTGCCCAGCGGCACCAGTCCTTCCAGGCGTCCAGCCGCTCGGCGGTGAGCAGCTCGGCAAGGTCGGCCATGAAGCTCGGCTGAGCCACGATCACCTGGTCCAGCTGCGGCACGCCGGCGATGCTGAGCACCCGCGTCCAGGCGATCCCGGAAGCGTCGAGAGCGGTCCAGTCGGTCGGGTTGTACATCTGGCGCAGGTCACGAGTGCGGACCTTGTCCCAGTGCCGGGCGGCGACGGCGGTCTCCAGCTCGACGACTCCGGCGGACGCGCTGGCGCTGATCGCGGCGATGGTCAGACTGCGGTCGATATGGTCGCGGTAGGCGACAAGCTTCTCGGCATGGTTCGGCAGCCGGTAGTACTCCTCGTCAGGCAGGCCGATACCGTCCTGGTTCAGAAAGAGCGCATACCGGGTCGGGTCGCCGGGGTCGGCGTCCACCTCGAGGCTGAACGGCGCACCGGTGCCACGGCGCAGGCTGCGTCCAAAGTACTCCAGCAGGCCGTCGATGTCGCCGATCTGATCGATCTCGGCCAGCAGCGGCTGCAGCGGATCCAGGCCGCGCGCCTCGACTCGCTCGGTGTCCATGAAGCTGCCGAACAGGTTCTCGACCAGGGCTCCTTCGGAGCCGGCCGGTGAACCTGCCAGGCTGGTCACGATGTCACGGATCGCCCGTTCGGAGTCGTCGCGCAGATCCAGGAAGACGCCGGCTGCCGGTTTGTCGGACGGGATCTCGACGGAGTCGAGCCAATGCCCATTGACATGCCGGAACAGGTCATCTTGGGGACGGGTGGACGGGTCAAGGTCAAAGGCACTCACGACCGCAAGGCTATCCGGTGTTTCGCAGGTGCCGGGAGTCCGGGCCGAAGCCCCGACCGGGACTAGCCGAACAGGCCCATGAGTGCTGCGGCGACTGGCTTGGCTCCGTGGGAGGTGTTGCCGAGCACTGTGGCGGTCTCCCCGGAGCGGGGGCAGTAGATCGAGCGCATCGACACCCCGGCGTCGGTGCCGTCGGCGATCAGGGCGCCATCTGTCGGGTGCAGCCAGACGCCCAGCCCGTGCCGCATTCCGTCGGCGGGGACGTCCCAACGGGGGTGGATCATCTCGGCCACCAGTTCGGCACTGATGATCTCGCCGGCGAGAAGGGCCCGCCAGAAGCTGCGCAGGTCGTCCACGGTGGTGTAGCAGCCGCCGTCGCCGTTGCCGCGGGCCGGGAGATGGAAGATGTTGGTCCGCGGGCCGTCATCATCCAGATAGCCGACCGCAGCATTGGCCGGCAGCTCATCGGTGCGCAGGTAGTCGGTTCGCGTCAGTCGGGCCGGTTGGAACACGTTCTCGCGCACGACATCGTGGAACCCGCGGCCCGTCACTCGCTCGATCACCAGTGCCAGCACGATGAAGCCGTAGTCGGAATAAGAGAAGCGGGCGCCCGGAGGGAACAGTTGGCGGCGTCGACCCAGCTCGGGCACATACCCGGCGGTCTCGGCGAGGATCTGCGGGGCGGCCGGAAGCAGGTAATCGGCCGGGTCCCAGTTGTCCAGGTCGTCGAGATAGTCGGACAGCCCAGAGGAGTGCGACAGCAGGTGCTCGACGGTGATTGCAGGATCCAGGCTCGCTATGTCGTCACCGACGATCGTGCGCACCCTGGTGGTCAAGGTGAGGAGGCCGGCATCAACCAGGCTCAGGACGGCCGCCGTCGTGAAGACCATGCTGCCGCCGGCCATGCCGAAGCGGGTAGGACGGCTGTTGCGCATCGTGAAAGCCCGGTTGGCGAAGCCGGCGCATCGTTCGAACAGGGAGTCGTTACGGGTGTCGACGGCGACGACGCCGCTGAGCTTCCCCGCAGCGATTGCCTGATCGAGCGTCCCCTCGTCGATCTGCATGCGCCTATCATCGCCCCAAGACTCAGGCGGTCCAGGTTTCCTCGCCGATGAGCAGCCGCTGCAAATCGGCCAGTCGGGTCTGCGGGTCCGGAACCGGGGTCAGCTGCGCCCGGGCCAGGTCGTCGTAGCTGGGCGCCTCGACATCGCGGAAGATACCGACGGGCGCCAGGCTGAGCCCGCTGGAGTCGGTCAGCCGGGACAACGCGAAGGCCAACTGCGGATCGTTGGCGTGAGCGTCATGGACGATGACCTGCCCCATCCCCACTTCGGCGACCGGCGCGGTGGCCAAAGTGCCGTCCGGACGTCGGATCACACCCATGGCGTTGTCCGGGCCGAAGGTCACCGGCTCGCCGTGGCGCAGGTTGATCAGCCCGCCATCGGCGGCCTTCAATCCGGCAAAGGCGTCGTCGTTGAAGATCGGGCAGTTCTGGTAGATCTCGACCAGCGATGCACCGCGGTGGTTCACCGCTGCGGTGAGCACCTCGTTGAGGTGCGCCCGATGAGAGTCGACGGTGCGGGCCACGAAGGTGGCTTCGGCGCCCAGGGCAAGCGAGATCGGGTTGAACGGGGCGTCCACCGAGCCGGCTGGGGACGACTTGGTCACCTTGCCGCGCTCCGAAGTGGGGGAGTACTGGCCCTTGGTCAGCCCATAGATCCGATTGTTGAACAGCATGATGGTGATGTTCACGTTGCGCCGCAGAGCGTGGATCAAATGGTTGCCGCCGATGCTCAGTGCGTCGCCGTCTCCGGTCACCACCCACACCGACAGATCCGGACGGGTCATTGCGATCCCGGTGGCGATCGCCGGGGCCCGACCATGAATCGAGTGCATGCCGTAGGTGTCCAGGTAGTACGGGAACCGCGATGAGCAGCCGATGCCGGACACGATCACCGTGTTCTCCCGGCGGATACCCAGCTCGGGCAGCAGGCCTTGGAAGGCGGCCAGCACCGCGTAGTCGCCGCAGCCGGGGCACCAGCGCACCTCGGCATCGGAGACGAAGTCCTTGCGGCTCAGCGGGCCGAGGGCCAGCGGGACACCGCTCAGCCCGGAGCGGGGCGATACCAACTCGCTCATCGCAGGTCCTCCTTGATGATCGAGATCAGATCGGCAGCCAGCTCGGCCTGAGACAGCGGCAGGCCGGCCACCTTGGAGTAGCTGGTCACATCGACCAGGTAGCGGGCTCGCAGCAGCATGGTGAGCTGACCGAGATTGAGTTCGGGGACGATCACCTTGCGGTAGCCGCGCAGCACTTCACCGAGGTTGCCCGGCAGCGGGTTCAGATGGCGCAGCCCGGCGATCGCCACCGAGTGGCCGGCCTCACGCACCTTGCGGGCCGCTGCCTGGATCGGTCCATAGCTGGATCCCCAGCCCAGCACCAAGAGTTCGGCGGTGCCGTCCGGGTCGTCCACCTGCAGGTCGGGGACGAGCTCGATGACCCGCTCCAGCTTCGCCTGGCGCAGCCGCACCATGGCCTCGTGATTGGCCGGGTCGTAGGAGATGCCACCGGAACCGTCGGCCTTCTCCAAGCCGCCGACGCGATGCTCCAGGCCGGGGGGGCCGGGGATCGCCCAGGAACGGGCCAGCCGCTCGTCGCGTAGATAGGGCCAATAGCGACCATCGGGACGGTTGGGCTCGGTGGCGAAGTCCGGACGGATTTCGGGAAGCTCACTGAGCTGCGGGACCTGCCAGGGCTCGGAGCTGTTGGCCAAGAAGCCGTCGGAGAGCAGGATCACCGGGGTGCGGAACTCGACTGCGATCCGAGCGGCCTCGTAGGCGGCAGCGAAGCAGTCCGCGGGGGACTGGGCGGCGATCACCGGCAGCGGAGCTTCGCCCGGACGTCCAAACAGAGCTTGGTTGAGGTCACCCTGCTCGGTCTTGGTCGGCATTCCGGTAGACGGCCCGGCGCGCTGGATGTCGCAGATGATCAGCGGAAGTTCGAGCATCACTGCCAGGCCGATCGTCTCAGCCTTCAGCGCCATCCCCGGCCCGGAGGTTGCCGTCACGCCGAGCTGGCCGGCGAAGGAGGCGCCGAGGGCGGCGCCCACCGCGGCGATCTCGTCTTCGGCCTGGAAGGTGAGTACGCCCGAAGACTTCAGCCGGGCCAGGTGATGCAGCACATCAGAGGCCGGGGTGATCGGGTAGGCGCCCAGGAACAGCTGTAGGCCGGCCTTGGCCGCACCGGCGAGCAGGCCGTAGGCCAGCGCCAGGTTTCCGGAGACGCGGCGGTAGGTGCCGGCGGTGATCGGGGCCGGCGGAACCACATAGCGATGGTGGAACAGTTCGGAGGTCTCACCGAACGCGTACCCGGCCTTGAGTGCGGCGGCGTTGGCCGCCAGCAGAGCCGGGTGGTCAGCGAACTTGCGCTCCAGGAAGCTCAGCGTGATCGCCTCAGGACGGGTGTAGAGCCAGTCCAGCAGGCCGAGGGCGAACATGTTCTTGGTGCGCAACGCCTCCCGTCGATTCAACCCCAGGTCGCTGACCGCGCCCACGGCCAGTGCCGACAGGTCGAAGGCGTGCACCTGGAAATCGCCCAGGCTGCCATCGTTCAGCGGATCCTCGGCATAGCCGACCTTGGCCAGATTGCGAGCGGTGAAGTCGGCGTTGTCGACGATCAGCACCCCGCCGCTGCGTAGATCCGCAATGTTGGCCTTGAGTGCGGCCGGATTCATGGCCACCAGGACGTCCACCTGGTCCCCGGGGGTGTGGACGTGATGGGCGGCGAACTGCAGCTGGAAGCTGGAGACACCGGCCAGGGTTCCGACTGGTGCTCGGATTTCGGCCGGGAAGTTCGGCAGTGTGGAGAAGTCGTTCCCCGCGGCGGCCGCGTCATGGGTGAACCGGTCGCCGGTGAGCTGCATTCCGTCGCCTGAGTCGCCCGCGAAGCGGATCACGACGCTGTCAACGGTTGCTACTTCGGTCATTCGGTGTCTCTTCCCAGTTGCCCAATACGGCGCCGGGCAAGTCTAGATGCTGTGCGGCGAGCTGGAGTAGGCAAGTTGGCCACCATCGGTCTCGGATCGGTCGCCGCTGCCGTCCTGACGAGCGCACCGATCGCGGGCCAAGACCCGGTTAGGCTTGAGCCATGTCGACAGTCTCGCCCGGTTCCGCACGCCCGGCGTCGACGACCCCACCCTCGACCGTACCCGGACGGCTGGCCGAGTTCGGTCATGAGGTGGCCAAAGCCTGGCGGCACCGCCCGGTGCGTCGTGGGCTGTGGGGCTCGACGGGGATCGTCCTGGGCTCATTGACCCCGGCGTACCTCCCGCAGAACTCGCCGTGGTGGGATCTGGTCCGTGGGATCGGCCTGGACAACTGGTTCGGCCGGGCCCTGGGTACGACCTTGGTCGGTCTGGGTGCGGCGCTGCTGATCGAGGCCTGGTTCCGGCTGCGACCCAGCCTCTATCACGAGGTCAGACACTGGCCGGTGACGCTGTTGTGGAGCCTGCCGATGCTGTTCGCTCCGCCGATCTTCAGCCATGACGCCTACGCCTATGCCGGCGAGGGCTGGCTGTTGCAGAACGGGCTGAACCCCTACGTGAACCCGATCAGCGTGCTGCCGGGCGCCTTCGCCGACCAGACCGTGTGGCTGTGGCGCTACACCACAGCCATGTACCCGCCGCTCAGCCTGGAGATGTTCCATGGTCTGGTGGCGCTGGCCGGCAATGACCCGTATTTCTCGACACTGGCCATGCGGCTGCCAGCTCTGGTCGGGGTCGGCCTGATCACGGTCTACCTGCCCCGGATCGCCCATCGGATGGGGGCCGATCCGGCGATGACCGCCTGGTTCTCCGCGATCAACCCGGTGCTGATCATCGATCTGGTCGGCGGCGCCCACAACGACGGGCTGATGATGGGGCTGGTGGTGCTGGCGCTGTGGCTGGTGGTTGGCCGTCCCGGCATTTCGGCCGCCGAGCCGGAGTTGCACGCTCAACTGGAGGTCCGGTCCGGACCGGACTGGCGGTTCTGGCTGGCCGCAGTCGTGGTCGGCGTGGCTGCCTGCATCAAGCAGCCGGCGATTCTGGCCTTCTACCCGGTGGCCCTGGTCGGACATCCGTGGAATCGGCTGCGCTGGTCGGACAGCTGGCCGGCGCTGGGTCGGCTGACGTTGAGCCTGGGCACCTCGGTAGCCACCTTCGCGGCGATCACCGCGGCGACCGGATTGGGCTACGGCTGGATCCAGGCGGCCGATGTTCCGGGCAAGGTGGTGACGCTGGCGCCATTCTCGCTGGTCGGGGCGGGGTTGAAGTTCGTGCTGGAGTCCGCCGGACGTCCGGCCACCGGCCAGCTGGCGATGGACGCGCTGCGTTACCTGGGCCTCGGCGTCACCGTGGCGGCGATCGGCTGGCTGGCGATCAGCACCGGCCGGCGGCGTCCGATCACCTTCTTGAGCTGGTCCTACCTGATCTTCGCCTTCGGTGGGATCGCCCTGAACAGCTGGTACCTGACCTGGGGTGGCCTGCTGCTGCCGCTGGCAAAGCCCGGTAAGCGGATCATCGGCACGGCGGTCACCATCACCACCATCCTGCTCGCCTACGGGGCCGGCAGTCTGGCCTGGCGCAACGAGATGGTGGCGATCGGCTGCGCAGCGTTGGCCGCCCTCGGAATCCTGCTGTACCGCCACATTCAGGAGCACAATCGCAGTGAGCTTGCCCAACCAGAAGATAGCTGACACCACTCTCCACGTCGGAGTCGACGCCGGTGTCGGCACCGTCGTGCTGAATCGTCCGGCCGCGATCAACGCCTTGTCATTCGCGATGCTGCACCAGCTCACCGAGGCGTTGACCGCGTTCAGGGCAGACCCGGAGATCACTGAGGTCGAACTGAGCGGGGCCGGCCGGCGCGGGCTGTGCGCGGGCGCGGACGTCCGGCAGTTGCGCGAACTGGTGTTGTTCGACGGCGACGTGCGCGGCTTCTTCGAGACCGAGTATCGGTTGAACCTGCTGATCGCGTCCTATCCGAAGCCGTACCGGGCCCGGATGACCGGGATCACCATGGGTGGCGGCATGGGCATCTCGGTCCACGGCTCACAGCGGGTCGTGGATGCTACCAGCCGTCTGGCCATGCCGGAGACCCAGATCGGGCTGTTCCCGGACGTGTTCATGTCCTGGCTGCTGGCCCGCCTGCCCGATGAGGTCGGCACCCATCTGGCTCTGACCGGGGCCGGCATCAATGCCGCGGACGCACTTCGGCTCGGTCTGGCCGACGAGTGTGCTGGACCACTGCCGGAGCCGGACCCCACGCTGACCGGCGACTGGATCGCCCAGTGCTACGCCGGCAACGACGCCGCCGAGATTCTCGGCCGGCTGGGCGAGCATGCCGATCCGTCCGCGCGGGCCGCGGCCGCCGAGATCGCTCAGCGCTCACCGCTCAGCGTGGCGGTCAGCCTGGAGGCGCTGCGCCGGGCTGCTGGTTTCGCCGACAGAGCTGCGCAGTACGAGCAAGAACTGGCGCTGGCCGTCCGGCTGGCTACCGGGCCAGACCTCGTCGAAGGGGTCCGGGCTCAGCTTGTCGATCGAGACCAGCAGCCGCGGTGGGCGCACCGCAGCCTGGCTGAGGTGACCCGCGCCGAGGTCGAGTCCTTCTTCGAGCCGCTGCCCTGACTCAGGCGAGTGACCCGGACGGGCCGTCGGCATAGTCGACCACGACCGGGGCGTGATCGCTGATCCGCGCCTCATAGGTATCGGCACGGTCGGTGCCTGCGGTCACTGCGGCCGAGGCCAGGCCGGGCGTGGCCAAGTGGTAGTCGATCCGCCAGCCGGTGTCGTTGGTGAAGGCATTGCCCATCCAGCTCCACCAGGAGTAGGGGCCGTCCGTATCGGGATGCAGTCGGCGCACCACGTCCACCAGGGTGCGCGGGCTTTGTACGCTACCCAG
>Ga0183096_1001896_pt1 | contig 16034 bp, 4 predicted proteins | sample Biomet5_FD_127791 | JGI IMG/M metagenome (GOLD analysis project Ga0183096, IMG submission 127791) | Microbial communities from bioreactor (seeded with sewage sludge) at LBNL, California, USA - Biofuel metagenome 5 (version 2) (version 3) | ecosystem: Engineered > Bioreactor > Anaerobic >... | reverse complement strand
AATATTTAATACGGCCTTTTTATGCCACTGTGCATATAAGTTATTGCTTCCATTGTTGTCAATGTGAATGGCCGTTCCCGGCTGATATGTTATACCCTTTCCATCAGCCTGTGTATTCCAACCTGCGAAAACGTAATTGTTGCTTGCTTCTGTAAACGTATTATCAGCAACATCAACTCCACTGTTATTCTTCATCAATGCCGTTGTTTTTGTAACATCTTCTTTAGCTGTTATGTCCGACGGATAATTCGCATGATATGTCAGTGAAATCATATCTTCTATCGGACCATATTTTGCGGTCAATTTAATATTTCCCGTAACTTTGATTTTATCCTTAGGATAATATACTTTTCCATTGGCATCGACCCAATGCAGGAAAACTTTACCTGCGGGTGCTGTGATTCCAAGACTCGAAGCCACTTCCGCATAACTTCCGCTCGCATATTTAAACGAATCTGATGCAGTCCCAAGGCCACCATTAAGATCATATGAAACTGTGTATTTAGCTTCACTGATGTAATATGGATATAATTCTATATTTTTATGGACTTCAGAATCAAAATTATAAAGTGTATAATTTCCATCTTCTAATGTTGTCCATCCTACCCACTTAGCGCCATCAGGAATAGTGACCTTATGTGAATCGTCTCCCTGGCTGATTACTTTACCTTTTGTATCAACAACTGTAGGCAAAGTGCTTTCATCGATGTTATTTGTTCCATATGCACTATCACTTAGTGTAACTGCATCGCTGCCGCTTTCCATAGAAAGATGCGCTTTTGTAGTATACTTCGGAGCTTCCCATTTTGCATAAAGAGTAACGTTGCCGGACGGCATCGTTCCCGAAAAGTCATACGCATTTCCTGCACATTTTTCATTATCATACCAGCCGGCAAATACATAGTCTTCTTTGCCGTATGGATGCGTCGGTGTATAATCAGCACCGCTTAAACTCTCCTGATATTCTTTTGTCAGAGTCTTATCGACTCTGCCTTCGTTCATGAACTTGATATCGTAGCTGTTTCTGTTGTAGTAAAAAGCAACAGAGTACGTGTGACTGCCGTAGCCTTCACTTCTATATGCCGATCCATCTTTCAGGTTTTGAGTGTAATTAAAGCCTTCAATATCATAATGGTCCTCTTTGGTTGTAGACCATTCATTACTATCAGACTTAAATGAATCCGTATGATGTAAAGAATAATTATTGCTATTCAGATTTTCTGTATAGTAATATGTATTAATCGTATAATTACCATTTGGATCAACATAGTAAAAATCGTCACCGTTCAACGGCATCTTTGATATTCCTGACTGATATGTATCACCGGTAGGAGCTACACGCCAGTTTTGTGCAGTTGTACTTGGCCACCGAGAGGCAATATCCGCACCGTATTTGGCGGTAATAGTCAAATCCGTTTGTTCAAGCCAATCATAATCACCATAATGGCCTTCTACCCAATGTTTACCATAATGTAGTGATCCATGATCCCAATATAATCCAGTTTCATAGTGACCCTCTATCCATTTCTTTTCATACTTATAAAACTTAACACTGTAGATATTTCTGCTGTAATATACATTTACTATTGTTGATCCGTCACCATTGATAGTTTTCTGATCAATAGTCTTCAGTGAAAAGCCGTCGTATGAATTAACTGAATCCTTGTCCAGATCTGTGATTGCGCCCGCAGGTCCCTGCTTTGTCTCTGAATCTTTAAATGAATAATTCGTATCGTTGGCATTTTCCTGCCAATATATTACAGTATAATCAACTGATTCATGTGCATCCCAATCTGCTTCTAAAGTTACATCATTTGTTATTTCTTGTCCGAAATCGAAGTAGCTTGACGCCCCTGCTTCCTTCCATCCGCTGAAATCATAACCGGCACGGATCGGATCTTTTGGCGCTTCAGACTGACTTCCGGCTTTTACAAACTCCGGTTCTGTATAGGAACCGCCATTAGCCTTAAACGTGATGTAATGGCCCTCTTCAATTTTAGGATAAAGAGTAATGTTTGCGTCATCAATGGTTACTGAATCAACTTTTTCTGTAAGCTTTTTATCTGTATACCATCCGGTAACGGCCTTATTTGATGCAAGCGGCACCACAACATCCGAAACACTTATCTCGCTGTCCTTAACGCCTTCTTTTGTGTAAATCACGCGTGAACCAATATCTGTACCATCCATAAAGAAGACATAATACGCCTGCCTGAATACCGGATATAAGTCAACTTCATCTGAACTGTTTACTGTAATAGAAGTTCCAAATGTTGTAAAATAATTCTCAGTGTTTTTCGGAGCCCAGCCCATAAATTTATAGCCGGCTTTCGAAGGTGTTGCCGGTTCAACTATTGTATCTCCCGTTTTTACAGTCTGCTCGCTGATGACATCAGTTCCGTTTTCATTGAAGAACTTATATGTAGCCAGGAGCGGTTCTGCATCATCACCTGTCCCGACTATTACATATATCGAGAACTCTTTTGTCTGTACGGACGCTGCAGTCGTTGCCGAGCTTGTGCCGACACTGTCAGCTGCTGAATCAACATCCGCCATATGGAATATTTCGATTCCGGTTCCTTCCATCTGCATGCCGGACCACTGCACTGTTACCTTCTCGGCAGGTTCGATTTCCTTTCCGTTATAATGGAAAGAAATGTCCATAGCTTTTATGCTCTTGACATCATTAGCCGCTGCCTGCTCGACAGCATTTTTAACTGAGCTGCTTGCGACTTCTTTTACTTCCATTGTTGTTCCGTCAGGAAGTGCTCCCTCAGGTGCAACAACATTGACCTTTGCTCCTTCGACAGAACCTTCAAATGTTTTGGCAGAATATTTCACAGCCTCGGCATTGTTCTCTTCTGTCTTCTGGTTTTCTTCAGAAGCGTTCTCTCCGGTCGTCCCGCCGGCATTGCTGCCTGCCGCTTCTCCTCCGGACACGTCCTCGCCGCTGTTTTCCGCAGCCGGCTGTTCAGTATCCGCCGCCTGTTCTCCCGTTGTTCCGCTGTCACCGGTCACATCTCCTGTACTCTGTGCATCTGCCTGCTGTTCGACAGTTGCAGCAGAATCAGCAGAACCGGCAAATACATCGGCAAAAGACACTACCGGAAAAACCAGCAGCATTGCCAATGACAGAACAAGCGCAACACAACGGTTGAACATTCTGTTTTTCTTAGTTCTCATTCTACACAACTCCTCCCGTGCGGGTTTTTCGTCTGTATCCACAAACAAAAAACCACCATTATGATTCAACAATCGTGAAATAATGGCAGCTGGCTGTCTTAACCCTATAAGACCCTACAGTTTTGCGTCCCGGGATCGCTCCCGGTTTGCCCTTTTCAGTTTTCACACGGTTTACGTTTTGTCTGCAAAAAAACTACCACAACATTTATCTGTCATGGCAGCTGGCTGTCTAGTATTGTACAAAAATATAAAAATACACCCTACTAAACCCTATAGCTTTGCGAAACGGCCCCTATTGCCGTCGTGCTTTTAACAAAACGCATAACTATTAATATGAGTTAATTTTATATGACATTTCTTATTTTGTCAACATAATCTGAATAATGTGTTCTATCAATATATTACCATCCTGCAGTTTCTCCGGAACACCGTACGCGCACTTATGAAACGGCCGGCAGCGTTTTTGCTGCCGGCCGGTCCATGGTAGTTAGGTATCCGGATTATTTATCTGATTTACTTCTCCTCTTCTTTCCTTTTTCTTCCCGTTGCTGCAGTGAGAGCTCCAATGCCTCCGAGCAGCGCCAGGCAGATCCACATGATCATACTTGATGTGTCACCCGTCTGTGCCGATTTGTCCGATCCAGGTGAAACGACTGCAGGAGTCGTATTATTGCCCGGATTGTTCGGGTTGTTCGGAGATACTGCTGTCTTCTTGTAGACTACAGTAACTGTAACATTTTCACCCGGCATAGTTCCTGTGACAATGCTCTGTGTGCTGTCGGCCATCTTATATCCTGTGAATACAGGTGAATCCACCGAGTACACATCACCCTTGCTGTACTGTTCCGCATATGCGGTTTTCAGTGGTTTTCCGTCCTGATCGACATAATTGATCGTCAGAATATATTTGCCTGCATCCGGTGTCGGTATGATCGTCTGCGCCAGCAGCTCAAGCGTACCGTCCGCATAAGTGATATTGTAGTTTCCTGTTACATCCTCATCTGCAGCCGCCATGACTCTCATCATGTTCGTCGCCCTGCCGGAGCTTCTTACAATCTTCGCATCCGAAGCAACATTGGCGCTCTTTCCTACGCCCTTCTGGCTTCCTATGATCGTAACGCTTGCCAGCGAATCGCCGTCCGCGAGCGGAGTATTCGTATAACTCGGCATTGTCAGCACATTGCCGTCATCGATCTTCGAAGCGCTGTCCGCTGTTATCGTGAGATCCATTTTGCTGACAGTAAGTGTTCCTACAGTTTCATCGATCGTGTAATTTGATTCCTTCGCTGTTGCGTTTGTCCAGTCGATCTCATATGTATTCTTGCTTTCACCGACATCTCTCCGGCTGCCTGTGGTTGTGAACGCCGCCGTCTCGCCGTTGACGAATCCGCTGATCGTTCCTGCTGCCGTCAGAGCCGTTCCGTTGTAAGTCCTGGCTGCGTCAGGTGTTGCTACTGTAAGCTTCGCCGGTGTGATCTTTATCGTTCCGTCGGCCTTTGTTATCTTCAGCTTTGATGTCACATCTTCCCTGTCAGCGTTCAGTATGACGAGGTCATCGCATGTCGCTTTGACGTCTTCTGCAGTAACATCAGTTGCTTTCGCGCTCGATGATGCTTCCTTTAATGTGTACCCTTCAGGCAGATCCGATACTTTTACTGTCGCGCCGTGTTCATGGCCGTCGTATGTGTATTCCCCGCCCGTCGTTGTTACTACTATCTCGTTCGCACTTTCCGTTACTGTCAGAGTGCCCAGGCTCTCATTGACCGTGTAGTTTGACTTCTTCGCGGAACCGTCCCATGTCAGGGAATAGCCGTTAGTAACATTCCCTACTTTTGTCCGCGTTCCGGTCACTGCGAATGATGCAGTTTCACCTTTCACGAATCCTTTGATTTCTCCCGGTGCTGTCAGCGGCTTTCCGTTGTACGCGCGGCTGGCGCTGTCCGTCTTTACTATCAGCGTCGCCGGAGCGACTGTGATCGTGCCGTCTTTATATGTAATATTGAGTTTACTTGTTACGTCTTCTCCTTCCGCGTTCCTGATGACCAGCTTGTCGCATGTTGCAGCAACAGGTGCCGCTGTCACATCAGTCGCCTGAGCGCTTGATGTATGTGTTCCGAGCGTATACCCCTTCGGCAGGCCCGAGACTGTTACTGTCGCACCGTGAGCTGTACCGTCATAAGTATAATTCCCTCCGGTTGTCGTTACTGTTATTTCGGCAGCGCTTTCCGTTACCGTAAGCTTTCCGACAGTATCTTTTACTGTGTAGTTCGACTCTGTTGCATTCCCTTTGGTCCAGTCTATGCTGTATGTATTGTCGCTTGTGCCGACCGCTTTCTGTTTGCCTGTTGTTGCGAACGGCGCGCTCTCTCCGTGTACGAATCCTTCGATCGTGCCTGCTGCAGTCAGATATTCTCCGTCGTAAGTCTTGCTCGCATTCGGTGTATTGACCGTCAGTACCGCAGGGATCACCTGGATCGTGCCGTCCAGATAATTAATATTCAGCTTGCTTGTTACATCTTCTCCTTCCACGTTCTTGATGACCAGCTTGTCGCATGTTGCAGCAACCGGTGACTTTGTCACGTCCTTCGCAGATGCTTTGGATGTCGCCTGATCCAGCGTATATCCCGCCGGCAGCTCCGATACGACTACTGTCGCGCCGTGCGCGGCCCCGTCATACGTGAACTTGCCGCCCGTCGTCGTCACAGTTATTGCTGCATTGTTCTCTTTGACCGTCAGTGTGCCGATCGACTCGTTTACTTTATAATTATCCTTATTGGCAGTTCCGTTCCATGTCAGCGAATATGTATTGTCGCTCGATCCGACCGCCTCCTGTTTACCGGTAGTCGTGAACGTTGCCGTTTCGCCGTTGACCAGTCCGGTCATTTTGCCTGCTGCGGTAAGATACGTTCCGTCGTACGTCTTGTCAGCATCCGGCGTCGTTACATTGACTTCAGCCTTATTGACCTTCAGCGTTCCGTTATGGAAAGTGACATCATAATTCTGAGTAACATCCGTACCATCGTGCATTATCACAACTGCGTTCGCAACATTCGGTGTCTCTCCTGCATCTGTACGCGATCCTGTTACAGTCACTCCTGAAATAGTATCGCCCGCAGCCAGTGTTCCTGAATATGTGTATTCGTGGTTCTGCAGCGGCGTTCCATCATATGTTCTCTCCGCGTCTGCTGCAGTAATGTCCAGCTTGATTGAAGCCTGCGTAACTTTCAGCGTCCCCGGTTTGTACGTTATCGCATAGTTCCCGGCTTTAGTTCCTTCCTTCAGCACATGGCTCGTGATCGTGTTTGCGGAGTCTCCGACCAGTGTCTGCGAACCGCTGACCACTGCACTCTTAATTCCGTCTGTTCCGACGAATGCGCCTTTTGTTATTTCATAGCTGCCGTCTGTAAGAGGCAGTCCGTTATAAACTTTCTCTGCACTGCCTGCTGTCAGTTCTACTGCAGCCGGATTCACCTTAAGCGTGCCGTTCTTATATGTTATTGCATAGTTCTGAGTAACATCCGTCTTTGTTCCGTCCGCATTTGTATGACTGATAACCGCAGCGCTCGCTGTATTATCCGAACTTCCCGCATTCTTCTGCGCTCCTCTTACTGTTACGCCGGTGATTTCATCTCCGTTAGCCAGAGTACCTTCTTTTGTATATGTACTCTTTGTAAGATCTTCTCCGTTGTACGCTCTTTCAGCGCTGTCAACTGTAATAGTAAGTGCTATGGAAGCTTTTGTAACTTCCAGCGTTCCCGGCTGATATGTTATCGTATAGTTCCGTGCTTTCGTTCCGTCCTTTAACGTATGTCCCTTGATCTCATTAGCCGTCGTTCCGACCAGTGTCTGCGAACCTTCGACTTTGACTTTTGCCAGTCCGTCCGTTCCGACAAACTTGCCGCTTGAAACCGTGTATCCGTCTGCTGTAATAGCTGTTCCGTCATAAGGCTTGCTTGCGCTGTCCGCTGTCAGCTGTATCGCGACCGGACTGACATTCAGTGAACCGTCCTTATAGCTGATGCTGTAATTTTCAGTTACATCTGTCTTCGAGCCGTCTGCATTTGTATGCATTACGACTGCATCTTCCGCCTTGTTGGCCGCTGTGCCGGCATCAGTAATACTGCCTGCGACTTTTACACTGCTTATAGCGTCGCTTCCGGCGAGTCCCTCTGCACTGTATCTGTCATTGGCGAGTGCCGAACCGTCATATGTTTTCGAATCGCTCGCTGCCGTTACTTTGAGAGCTATAGAGCCTTTTGTGACTTCCAGCGTTCCCGGTTTGTACGATACCTCATAGTTGCCTGATATCGTTCCCGTTTTGAACGTATGTGATGTGATCGTATTCGCCGATGTTCCCGTCAGAGTCTGCGATCCTTCGACTGTTGCTGTTTCTATCCCGTCGTTTCCGTAGAATGTTCCGCCGGTCTGGGTATAGCTGCTGTCTGTCAGAGCCGTTCCGTTATATGCCCTGGTCTTGCTTCCGGCAGTGAGCTCGATCTTTTCCCTGTTGACCTTCAGAGTGCCGGCTTTTGTCGATATTCTGTAATTCGCGCTTACGTCTGTTCCGTCGCTGTGGATCACCTTGACCTCAGTAATGATATTCGACGACTCGCCGGCGTTTGTCTGAGAACCTGACGTTACTGCAGTAATATGGTCTCCTTTCGCAAGTGTTCCTTCTGTGAGGTCATATCCGCTCTGTGTCAGCGCTGTTCCGTCATATGTCCTGCTGGCACCCTCCGCTGTCACGGTGATTGCCCGAGGGTTATTGTTCGTTACTTCCAGCTTGCCCGGTTTCCTGGTAATAGTGTAGTTATCCGCATTGGTACCCGCCTTGAGCAGATAACCTTTAATTATATTATCCGCCGTTCCGACATGGGTTCTCGATCCTTCGACCGTTACTGCCGCCAGACCGTCATTGCCTATGAACGCTCCGCCCGTGACCGAGTATCCGCCGTCCGTAAGTGCAATTCCGTCATATTCCTTAGATGCACTGTTCGCCGTGAGTTCTACACTTATCGGTGTTACCTTCAGCGTTCCCGGCAAATATGTGATCTGGTAATTCGCAGTCACATTTTCTGTTCCGTTCATGATGACAGCATAGCTGGCAATGTTATCCGAACGACCCGCATCTTTCCGGCTTCCGGAAACTGTTACGCTGCTGATCCTGTCATTCCCCGCCAGCTTTCCGCTCGTGATGCTGTAATTATTTGTGGAAATGGCAGCTCCTGAATACGGTGCTTCCAGACTTCCCGCTGTAATTGTTACAGGGATCGAGGCCTGTGTGATCTCCAGTGTCCCCGGTTTATATGTAATATTATAGTTTCCTGCTTTTGTTCCTTCCTTTAATGAATGGGCCGAGATCGTGTTTGCCGATGTCCCGACTGTCGTCTGTGAGCCGCTCACCGTTACCGATGCGAGCCCGTCGTTTCCGTAGAACTGTCCTTTTGTTATGCTGTAGCTGTTATATATCAGGGCAGTTCCGTCATATGCTCTTGTTTTGCTGCCGGCTGTCAGCTCGACCGCAGCAGGCGTTACTTTCAGGGAACCTTTATTATATGTAACAACATAGTTCTCCGATACATCCGTATCACCGTGCATAATGACTGCACCGGCAGGGACGTTCAGGCCTGTTCCCGCATCGATCTGCTGACCTGAAACTGTGACGCCTGTGATCTTGTCGCCCGACGCGAGATCTCCGGCTGTCGTATATGTACCTTTTGTAAGTGCAGTTCCGTCATAGGCCTTTTCCGCATTGTCCGCCGTTACCGCAATAGCTATCGACGCCTGATCGATCGTCAGCGTTCCGTTGACCTTCGTTACTGCATAGTTGGAAGCCTTGGTTCCTTCTTTAAATGTATAACTGTCGACTGTATTCGCTGATGTTCCGACGAAAGTTCTGGAACCGCTTACTGTAACGTCTGCCAGTCCGTCCGATCCCACGAAGTTCCCGGTCACATCATAGCCGCTGTTTGTCAGAGCTGTTCCGTCGTACATCTTGTGATCGTTCTTCGCTGTTATCGTTACAGGAACAGGATCAACTGTCAGCGTACCCGGTTCATAAGTGATATTGTAGTTCGCAGTAACATCTTTGGTTCCGTTCTTTATTACGGCGCCGCTCGCTGTCGCTGTCTGTGTGCCGGCATCTGTTATCGTGCCGTCGACCTTTACGCTTGAGAGCGAATCCCCCTCATTGAGCGAGCCGCTCGTGATCTCATAGCCCTGATCCGTGAGCGCGGTCCCGTCGTAAGTTTTCGATCCGTCTTTTGCTTTGATCGTTATCGATTTCTGTGCTTTATAGTAAAGGTTGATCACCAGCGAACCGTCATCCGTGATGATCCACTTCGTGTCTCCCTTTTGAGCCATTGTGGTCTCATCATCATATACATATCCGTCGATGCTGACGGCTGCAGGTGTTTCTGTTACTTCTGTGTCTGTCTTGCCGTACTTGGTCTGTGTTTTGCTTTCCACAACAGAGTATCCGCCTTCTGCCGAAGAATCCGGGATCCAGTGTTTGACTGTGTACGGAGTATTCGACTTCGGGATCCACTGCGCGTATAGTGTAGTTGCTTCATTTATTGTGAATGTCACGCTGTCTGTATCTGTGCTTGCTGCGTAGGCTGTTCCGGTCCCGTCCCTGCTTGTATTCCAGCCCGTGAAAATATATCCGCTGCGTACTGGAACCTTATTGCTTACTTCTGCTGTCGCTCCGACTGCATACTGACTTCCATCCGGCATATTGCTCCATGTGCCTGCAGGCGCATTAGGGTTATACGACAGATTGACCTTGGCTTTGTCAAGCAGCACTCCGTCTATATGCCATGTTGATTCATGTTTAACGACATACCATAAAACATACTTGGTATCGTCATATTGTATCTGCGTCTTATCCTTATGTGTTTCGTTCCAGTTGCTGCAGGCTGCTGCAATATCAGTCTCCGACGGCTGCTTTGCCAGCTGCGATCCTACACCGGCCGTGGAATTGGTATAGAAGTAACCGCATCCCGCCTTGATAGCGCCCGGTATGGCAATAGCGCCGGTGTATCCGGCTGAATCGTGGCCCTGAGGCTCTGTAGGGATCTGTCCGTCCAGGCGGATATAGAACTCAGCATCAGTAGCTCCTGTCGCTGCCCATACCGCATACAAGTTAACATTGCTGTCTTCCACAGTATAAGTACCGCCCGGCAGATATACCGCCTTAGTATAATGTCCGGACCCTTGTCCGTTGGCATCACTGTCCGTGCTCCAGCCGATAAAATTATATCCCAACTTTATTCCCACATATTTCGGCATTACGACTTCATCGCCTGAACTTGCTTCGACTGCCGCAGGCGCTGCGGCCGATCCGCCATTACTGTGATATGTGACCGTTAGTTTGCCTGAGTTTACAGTGATATAGAAATAGTCTGTTTTTTTGACTACTCGTGATTTGTTGTTATTTTTACCATTATACTCTGTATATTCATAAGCAAATGAAACCATAGCATCACCCGCGCTTGTTCCCGAAACCATAGCACTCGGAGAATCAAAGTAATCACTTTCGCCGTCCTTATTGAACAAAGAGATATGCTCTTCCCCGCTGGCAATATCCCATGTCCCGGAATAACCTGAATCATCATGTACTGAGATATAATCTCCGACGTTCATTTTATATTTGCTGTTCTCACTTGTGGTTTCCGTCGTCCCGCTCCAATATGATGTAATGACATAAATAGAGAAATCAGCGGTAGTAACGGCAGCATGTGTCAAAGACGCACTGTCCGCTACCTGATTTGCTGTATCTGCATCATCTGCAATGTGATAAACTGACAGTCCGTCGCCCTGCATTCCCACAACAGAAAACTGTACACTGACTTCGGTGTTCGGTTCGATCTCTTTGATATTCCCGTTTTTGTCTGTGTAAAGGAATGAAATATCCATGGCCTTCATTTCGGAGATTTTATCTTCCGAAACGTCCCTGACCTCATCTTCCACAGCGCTGTCCGATACTTCGGTAACCTTCATTATTGTTCCGGCAGGGAACGCACCCTCAGGAGCGTTGACGTTTACTTTCGTACCATCGGAAAGCGTCCGCTCGAAATTGGCCGCCGGATATTTTGTTTCCGCGTCCTTTTCCGCATCGGCATCCGCGTTCTGATCAGCGTCTGCTTCCCCGGAATTTGCACTCGCACCGGAAGCACTCCCGTCAGACGCGGTGCTGTCTGATTTCGTGCTGTCCGATCCCGTGCCGGCGCTTTCATTTCCCGTCTGCCCTGCGGTATCCGCAGCTTTCTGTTCATCAGTTCCGGATGTTCCGCTTTCTGCGGCCTGACTCGTACTGCCGGAATTTGATTCCTGAGAAGATTCCGTCACATCGCCCGAACCCGCAAAAACATCGGCAAACGAGACCACCGGAAATACCAGCAGCATTGCCAATGCCAGAACGACCGCAACTAATCTGTTGAACAATCCATTCTTCATGCTCTTCATACCTAACAACTCCCTCCGTGCTGGTTCTCTGCCCGGTCATCCCAAACAAAAAACCGCCATTGATAAAACCCATCTTTGTGAGTAAATGGCAGCTGGCTGTCTCATTACAAGACCCTTTAGTTTTGCGTCCCGGAATCACTTCCGGTTTGCCCTTTTCAATTTCACACGGTTATATGCAGACAACGGTACACTTTCTGTATACCAAAAAACTGCTATGGTATACCTTCATCCATTGCCGCTATATTCCAGTAACATGAAATAATCCAACTACCCATTAACGCTACAATGCAGTTTACCGGACTGCATTGATGATATTTCTATGCTTCTTTGATTGAATTATACTCTATTTTATTTATCTGTGTCAATGTTTTATTTGATTTTTTTAATATTATTTTAATTTATATTCTATATTATTTTAGTTTTCTGCTTTATTTTCAATTTTTCTTTGTTTAGACCGGATTCTGTTTGCGCTGCCCGTCAAAAACAAAGAACCGCCGCTCCCGGATATGTTTCTTTTCTTATCCGGAGCAGCAGTTCTTTGTTTAAACGGTAATTATTATTTCACTTTCTTATCCTATCCGAGCAGTTTTGCAAGATCCACATCCGGTGTTGATGTAGGCCCGATATTGTAATTCTCAACAAGGACGTTAAGTACATTAGGTGACACGAATGCAGGCAGTGTAGGCCCGAGCAGAATATCTTTGATGCCGAGGTACAGAAGTGTAAGCAATATGCAGACCGCTTTCTGCTCATACCACGAGAGCACTATCGACAACGGAAGATCATTCACTTCGCAGTCGAACGCCTCGGCAAGCGCCACCGCAACTTTGATTGCACCGAACGCATCATTGCACTGACCAAGATCCATATATCTCGGAAGTCCCGCCACTGTGCCGAGATCCAGATCATTGAATCTGAACTTTCCGCATGCGCAGGAAAGGATGATCGAATCCTGCGGTGCCTTTTTCACAAATTCAGTGTAGTAATTTCTGCCCGGTTTTGCACCGTCGCATCCGCCGACGAGGAAGAAATGACTGATGTCGCCCTTCTTCACGGCATCGACAACTTCACCCGCATGGGATAGGATCGCATCGTGTCCGAACCCTGTTGTTACGACTTCACCGCCGTTGATGCCCGTGAACTGCGTATCTTCCGCATACCCGCCGAGCTCCAGCGCCTTCTCTATTACTGCACTGAAATCTTTATCATCGCCGATATGTCTGATTTCCGGATACGATACGACAGATGTCGTGAACACTCTGTCCTGGTAGCTGTCCCTGACCGGCATGATACAGTTCGTCGTGAAAAGCACAGGTGCCGGAATATCAGCAAACTCTTTCTGCTGATTCTGCCATGCGGTTCCGAAATTGCCCTTCAGCTGCGGATACTTTTTGAGTTCAGGATATCCGTGAGCCGGCAGCATTTCTCCGTGCGTATAAATATTGATGCCTTTTCCTTCCGTCTGTTCCAGCAGAAGCTTAAGGTCGCGCAGATCATGTCCGCTTATAACGATGAACGGGCCCTTTTCGATTTTCAGCGGCACTGTCACAGGTGCAGGTGTTCCGTAGCTCTCTGTATTCGCCTTGTCAAGAAGCGACATGCACTTGAAATTCTTCTCGCCCACTTCGAGGACTACCGGAAGGAGCTCATCCATTCCGGCATCTGAGCCGACCATGCGGAGCGCCTTCAGGAAGAAGTCATTCACTTCCCGGTCTGTATAACCGAGCGCGGCCGCGTGATGCGCGTACGCCGACATTCCTCTGATGCCGAACAGTATCAGCGACTTGAGCGAACGGATGTCTTCGTTCTCATGCCAGAGCGCTTTCATGTCATATTCGTTCTCGGTTCCGAACGAACGGACATTGTCGATCTGCACCTGCACGGTGACAGGGTTGAAGTTCACATTTGTAATAGTCGTAAAGAGCGCATCTATTACTGCCTTGTCGGCTGCAGCGCTTCCCGTGCTTTCGCCGTACTTGTTCGCCAGCCCGATAAGAGCTCCTGTAAGTTCGTCCTGAAGACCCGCTACTTCCGAGCTCTTCCCGCACACTCCTGTATTCCCCATGCATCCCGTGCATCCCGCTGTCTGTTCACACTGATAACAAAACATTTTTTCCATTGTCTTTTCCTCCTATAGATCTTCCAGGATCTTTCCTTCTGTTGAAATGGTTACTACGCTCCACGGAATGAATTTTCCGCTGTCCTGCAATGCTTTTTTGACGGCAATTTCTATTCCGCCGCAGCACGGCACTTCCATGCGCACTATTTTTACGCTTTTTATATTGTTGTTTTTAATTATCCCGGTAAGTTTTTCCGAGTAATCTACCATATCCAGTTTCGGGCACCCTATCAGAGTCACATGATTCCTGATAAAGTCTCTGTGGAATCCCGCATATGCATACGCTGTGCAGTCCGCTGCCACGAGCAGGTTCGCCCCATCGAAGTAAGGCGCATTCACAGGCGCAAGCTTGATCTGCACCGGCCACTGTCTGAGTTCACTCTGCATCTCCGCAGGCACGGAAGACGCGCACGGTGATCCTGATTCGCACGGCGCCCCTGCCTCACGCTGCGATCCTGCCTCGCACGACTGATTGCTTTCCGCTCTGCTGATCGTCCTTGCCATCGAGCCCGGGCACATATGCGGAACAGCTGCCGCCGTTTTCGCCTGTTTGCCTTTCTCCACTGCCGCTGCATCATATGCCGCTGCTTCTCTCTCCACAAAAGTGATCGCTCCCGTCGGACATTCAGGCAGGCAGTCGCCGAGGCCGTCGCAGTAATCATCTCTCAGTAGTTTTGCTTTCCCGTTCACCATACCGATAGCTCCTTCGTGACATGCTTTTGCGCAGAGTCCGCATCCGTTACATTTTTCTTCTTCTATATTTATGATCTTTCTTTTCATCGTTCCGTCTCCCTTCTTGACTTTATGGTTGGATAATAATATACTTCAGCCAAGGAGTCCGTTGTATTTACAACGTAAATGAAAAATATGAAAAAAGAATTATATTTTTTAACATCCCACCCGCTTTTCAGCGGTATACCGGCCGACAGACTCGAACACGCGCTCCGGAAACTTTCAGCACGGACATGCTCATATAAGAAGGAAGAATTCATCCTCAGCGCCGGCGACGAAATAAATGAAATAGGCATTGTAGCCGCCGGCAGCGTCATGGTAATACGCGAGGATTACTGGGGCAGCCGCGCCATTATCAACATGATGCAGAAAGGCGACATCTTCGCCGAGGCATTCATCGGCGCCGGCATAACCTCCATTCCTGTCAGCGTCGAAGCCAGCAGCGACTGCCTCATACTCTTCATCAACTTCCGTGATCTGCTGGCTGCCAAGGAACACGACACTGACGCCCAGATACTGATAATAAACATGACCCGCATCCTCGCCCGAAAAAATGTAATGCTCACAGGCAAGATGAACCACATGACAAAAAAAACGACACGCGATAAACTCATGTCATATCTTTCCTCCTGCGCGGAAAACTCCGGCAGTAATACTTTTATCATCCCCTTCAACAGACAGGAACTCGCCGACTTTCTCTCCGTCGACCGCAGTGCCATGAGCGCTCAGCTCTGCCGGCTGCGCGACGACGGCATCATCGAATTCCACAAGAACCAGTTTAAGCTGCTGTAATACAGTACGCAGAGTCGAGATAATGAAAGAACTGGTCTTGAGCATAGTGAGGCCATGAGATAGTTAGCCTCGATCAGTAGATCCCCTGATGCGGAGTGAATTGCATTCGGTCAAAATGTGTGAGAAAACTGTGTAATCCAATGGGTTACAGTGTTTGAGCGTGCGAGCAGTATGATCGCCTGCATCGATGTGACGAGGGCGGTGGTGCAGATTTCCATTTTTGTCGGATCTGCACCACCATTCACGGGGCTTCAGCGATTGAGCTGGCACTCAACAGGTGAATTCACCTCTGCGTCGCCGCTGAGGGCCCGCAAACGTTGAAAATGGTGGTGCACTTTTCAGCTTTTTGAAAATTTACACCACTCTTTTAGCTATTTCCCATTATTTTCCATTTATCGAGGTCTCCGTGAAGAATAATTGACCGGCGGGACCTCCGTCAGGCCGGAACCGGGCGAAAAAAATGCAGGCGGCGAACCGTCTGCATTTTTCGATTATCAAATTTGTATCACTCATTTTTTCAGCAGGCTTTACGCTATATGCTGAAGAGTCCGAGGCTGAAGAACGAATCGATCTGGCCTAAGAGAATGAATGCCATTCCGATAGGTGCGACGATCTTCGTGCAGAACATGTAGAAGTTGACTGCAGGGAATTTCTCTCCCTCCAGTGTAGCTTCCTCCATAACTGCATCCTTTCCTGTGATCCAGCCTATGATCAGTGCCATTACGAGTGCTCCGAACGGCAT
>Ga0183096_1001889_pt1 | contig 16048 bp, 15 predicted proteins | sample Biomet5_FD_127791 | JGI IMG/M metagenome (GOLD analysis project Ga0183096, IMG submission 127791) | Microbial communities from bioreactor (seeded with sewage sludge) at LBNL, California, USA - Biofuel metagenome 5 (version 2) (version 3) | ecosystem: Engineered > Bioreactor > Anaerobic >... | reverse complement strand
GGCGGCGGGGAATACGTCTCTTGCGGGGGCTGCGGCCTTTGCCTGCGACAGCAGTATGGCGCAGAGGATGACGGCAGCTGCAGAAATGTGCGAGGAGATAGAGCTGGCCAGGAACGGCTTCTTTAGTGAGGCATATATTAAATACATGAATTTTGATTGATTTTCAATGGCGAAAATGATATATATGAGGAGAAAAAATGATACAGGACATACCAGAGAAGCTTAACAACAATTTTCTGATAAAACCTGCGGAAGACGGATCGGTGGTTTTGATTTTCCGCGGTTCGGAACTGATGACGGGGAGAGATGAAAAGGGCAGAGGACTGTGGCTGCCGAAGGCGGAAGAACTTACAGAGACGTGCAGGGCATGTTTTGATGCTGACAATGCATACGTCTTTTTGATTGGGAGCGCTGAGTACTTCATGTACCTTGGCGACGAGGAGATAGAGGCGCCTGCGGGCTTTGAATATGAAGAGGTCAGGGGCATCAGGCAGACGGCGAACAAAGACATCTGCTTTGCGGCGGCAACTGGCTGGCATCTGCGCCAGTGGTACCGTGACAACCGGTTCTGCGGACGCTGCGGACAGCCGATGGGCAGAGACACAGACGAGCGTGCCATGAGGTGCAGAAAGTGCGGCAACGTCGTCTATCCTAAGATCGCGCCGGCAGTTATCGTTGGCGTGACAAATGGCGATAAAATTCTGCTTACAAAGTATGCAGACAGGGTATATAAACGATACGCACTGATTGCGGGGTTTACCGAGATCGGCGAAACGGCGGAAGAGACCGTTGCGCGTGAGGTCATGGAGGAGACCGGAGTCAGAGTCAAAAATATAAGGTATTACAAGAGCCAGCCTTGGGGAACGGATCAGGACCTTCTGATGGGATTCTTTGCGGATCTAGACGGAGACGAGAAGATCACCATGGACGAAAGTGAACTGTCCACGGCTGAATGGGTAGGCAGAGACGATGTGCCGGAAAAGGACGACGGAATCAGCCTGACCAGAGAAATGATGAGAGTTTTTAGAGAGGGAAAAGAGAAATGAAGTATGATATTATCATCGTCGGATCGGGACCTGCAGGAATGACTGCGGCCATCTACGGACAGCGGTCTGGTAAGACCACACTTTTGCTGGATGAAAAAGGCTTTGGCGGACAGATCGTCAATACGCCTCAGATTGAAAATTACCCGGGGATCAAGGAGGTTTCAGGCATGCAGTTTGCAACTGATCTGCGCGATCAGGCGCTGTCACTTGGAGCAGAACTGAAAACCGAGAGAGTGATTAAAGTTGAACCGGATGAAGACGGCGGATATGCTGTAGAAACAAGTTCCGGAATGTATCACTGCACGACAGTTATACTGGCTACTGGTGCCAAGAACAGGCCGCTGGGCATTGAAAATGAAGATAAATTCGTTGGTTCGGGCATTTCATACTGCGCGACATGCGATGGAAACTTTTTCAGGAATAGGACAGTTGCAGTAGTTGGCGGCGGCAATACCGCGCTTGAGGATGCGGAGACCCTGGCTGCTATTGCGGCTAAGGTATATCTGGTCCACAGAAGAGATCAGTTCAGGGGCGAGGATGCGCTGGTTGAGAGACTGAAGGCGAAAGAAAACGTAGAATTTGTTCTGGACAGCGTACCTGAAGAGCTTGAAGGTGATTTTGCCATCAGCGGGTTAAAGGTGAAGAATGTCAAGACAGATGAGTCAAGACTTCTGGAAGTGCAGGGCATTTTCGTAGCTATTGGACAGATGCCTGAAAACAGTGCATTCATTGACATCGTAGCTCTTGATGAAAAAGGATATATTGCGGCAAGGGAAGACTGCCGGACGATATCACCGGGAGTGTTCGTCGCCGGAGACTGCCGTACCAAGAAGGTAAGACAGCTGACAACAGCTGCGGCTGACGGTGCTGTTTCCGCCCTTGCGGCGGTGGAGTACTGCAACCAGCAGTAAGCATAATAAATGCCGGCTTTGAGGGCCGGCGGCATAGAAAATCAGAAAGATTTGATCCTGTATATTTTGGATGTGAGTGAGATAGTTTCATAGAAATCTATCTCACTTTTTCCGTATGGGATCATTTCTTTTATTTTGCCAATTCTATATCGAATCGTGTTTTCATGGACGGAGAGCACTTTGGCAGTAGCCTTGTAATCCATGTCGTTGTCTACGAAGGCAAGCATGGTGCTGAAGAGACTGGTGTTGCTCAGCCTGTCGAAATCCATGACGGGACCTGTCATATCGCTGTAGAAATCCTCGATGATCTTGCTGTTGCGGTATTCCAGCAGTATGCGCGAGATGCCGATCTTGGAGTAGTCCGCCAGTCCGTTGGCGTCGGTATAGCCTGAAAGCAGGGCGATATATGATTCAGAAACTGCTTCACCAAGTTCACTAAGCTTCTTTACAGTGCTAAGGCCTATAAGCGAAAGCGGACAGTATCTTCTTATCAGATCCAGAGTGTCAGAAATCTCCCTTTTGTGCTCGGCGCGTTCAAGGCGGGCATCGGAAAAAGAGAGTATGATCACCAGGCCGCTTCTGTATTCGGAAGCAAAGGAAAAGACACTGCGGTTGATGAGGTTTCTAAGATTAGGTCTGTCCTTGCCAGGCGTGATTGCATTTGTTACCATGTCCTTTTCCAGCACGAACATGCACATCACATTGTCCTGAAAACTTGGATTGAGATCCAGGCTGATATCGTTTTTCTCACTTTTCGAGATCCTTGGATCCGTTAGGTCGTCTATCTTTTTTTCAATGTTGTTCTGATGCTCGAAAGTCAGACGGTATTCCATGATGCCTGATATTATAAGGGAATAAGGTGTTCTGCTGTCCATGAAGATCACCGGAAGTCCTGCATCGTCGCTGGCGCGGGCAGCCTCAAGGGGTATAGAAGAAATGTTCTCGTCAGTGATTATTACTGCTGACGCCTTTAGGCCGATGAGCATTCTGATGAAGTCGATGACAAACTTCTCGTCATTTACGCCGAAATACAGTGTCGTAAGGTAGATGTCGCCAGGGAACACCTGTATGGATGAATCTATCTCTGTGACCTTGGTGTCGTATACATTTACATAATGGACTTCGTTTGCCAGTCCCGTCAGCCCTGAAACAACGCGGTAGCCATTCATTATTTCCAGCTTCAGGATATCTGATACCATTACTTTCCTCACTTCAACACCTCTACAAAAAACGCATAATATTTGTGCATGTTAATCTATAATTGTAAATAGTATAAACTAAACTGATGAATATCGCAACTATATTGTAAAATTCACAAAAACTATTCCCCGAAGTTGTCCACCCTAATAAAGACATAATTATGCAGGATTGCTATACTTTATTTATTGAAATCATCATTTACAGTATTTTATATTATGGAGGAAAAGACATGACTGATAAAAAAGAGAAAAGCATAGAAACCTATGCGCTCAGCCGGGTGCCTGATGAAGACAGGAAGACCTGGATGGCAATGATCATGGTTCAGGCCGGAATGGTTATCTGCATTCCTGCATTTCTGCTTGGCAGCATGCTGGCGGAAGGCATGAGCACGACAGATGCTATCATAGCCGGCATAATAGGTTACCTGATGGTGTTGCTGCTTACATTTATCCTCGGTATGCAGGGCGCAGATTTGGGAATACCTACATGTGCAATCGCCACATCGACTTTTGGCAAGAACGGTACCAGACTTCTGGTTAGTTCACTGTTCACTATTTCCCTGATAGGATTCTTCGGACTTCAGGTAAATGTCTGCGGCGAGGCTTTCACCACATTGATGAAGGATGCCTTCGGCATCAGCATTCCGGTGACCGCTTCATCAATATTCTGGGGCATGATAATGGTGCTTATTGCTGTATGGGGTATGCAGGCACTTAAAAACGTGGATTTTCTGGCAGTGCCTCTACTGCTGTTTATCATGATTCTGGGAACTGTAATGGCATTCAGAATGTATGGTTCGGCTGGTCTTGTAAACAATGAAGTGACTAAACCTACTATGGACATGATGCAGGGAATAGCACTGTCATTTAGTTTCTTCTCTGCCTCGGCATTCACGGCTCCTGATCTGACAAGATTTCAGAAGAACAGAAGAGAAACCATAAGATCTTCTATCTGGGGACTCATGCCTGCAGGAATAATCACCTGTGTGATCGGCGTACTGCTTTCGAGAGTAGCCGGTATCTACGACATAAGCGCTGTTATGGCTGCTGTAGGACTTCCGATTCTTGGGCTTACAATAATGATATTTGCACAGTTGACGACAAACTCAATCAATGCTTACTGCGGAGGACTGGATGCGGTAATGACCTTCAATCTGCCGGACAACAGAAGACGCGAAGCAACCTTTGTTGTAGGCGTGCTTGGAGTAGTGCTGGCAGTCATGGGAATCCTGGACTTTATCGGCACCTTCCTAAACTGGATATCATATTTCGGAGCACCTATTGCCGGCGTAATGGTTGCAGACTACTGGATAGTAGGCAAGGGCAAACCTGGATGCTGGCATTACGGCACTGGCTGGAACTGGGTAGGCATTGCCGCTACATGCATATCACTTGCGATCGCATTGCCGATCAAGTTCGGAGTGTTCAACTTCAACGGCTTTATCGTAGGAATCGTGATCTATATGATACTGGAGCACTTCTTCCCGTCAAAGTCCAGAGTTGAAGACGGAGAATATGCAGAAAACAAGGAAAGCGAAATGGAGGGCTAAGATATGAGAAAACTTACAGAGCAGAATGTAACAGACATATTATATGGATGTACGGTAGTTGGGACCGGCGGAGGGGGAGACCTGTCCATCGGTTTGAAGATGATGAAAGAAGATTTTGATGAGGGCAGAGAACTGTATATGGCTGACGTGGCAGAAGTGCCTGACGATGAATATGTTGCAGTTCCATACATGTGCGGTTCGCCGGCATCGCTGGAAACTACGGATCCTAAATACGCCGATCTTCCGCAGATCGGGTATCCTGAATCCCTTCTGGCGTTCAGGACTCTGGAAAGCTACTTCGGCAAGAAATTCTACGGCGCGGTCTCCACTGAACTTGGCGGTGCAAACACGGCTTATGCGCTGCACTCAGCATGTCAGCTGGGCGTGCCGATCATAGACGCTGATCCGGCAGCAAGATCTGTTCCGGAACTTCAGCACAGTTCATTCTATGTGAAAGGCGTGCCGATGACGCCGATAGCCCTGGCGACACAGTTTGGCGACACGATGATCGTAAAAGACATCGTCGACGACTTAAGGTCGGAAGACATCATCAGAGCGGTAGCCGTTGCAAGCAGCAACAGAATAGGCGTTGCAGACCACCCGATCACAGGCAAAGTGCTGAAGACATCCATCATTTCTGGTGCACTTTCCTACGCAATGAAACTTGGCGAAGCGCTGCGTCTGGCCAAGGACAGCGGCTCCGACGCGGCAGATGAAGTGATCAAAGCCGGCAGCGGCAGACTGCTTTTCAAAGGTATCGTCAAAGAGTGGAAGGTAGAGGAGACCGGCGGTTTCATCTACGGCGACACGATAATGGACGGCATCGGCGATTTTGCTGGACATGAATATAAGGTATGGTATAAAAATGAAAACCTCATCGCCTACAGAGACGGCAAGGTAGATGTGTCAGTACCTGATCTTATCTGTGTTATGGATGAGAACGGTGTGCCTGTAACCAATCCTCATTACGAGAACGGCATGAAGCTGACAGTATTTGCACTTCCTGCGCCAGAGATCTGGAAGACGAGCAGAGGGCTGGAAGTGTTCGGACCAAGGAGTTTCGGCTTCGACTTCGACTACGTACCGTTTGAAGAAAAGTAATAGTGAAAGGCAGATAATAAACAATGGAAATGATCGATAAGATCCGCGAAGTCATTGCCATACCCAGCGTTACCGGTGCGGTTGGCGAAGGCGGCATGCCTTATGGAACTGAGGTGAACAGGGCACTGAAATATATGCTTAGCTTATGCGGCAGCCTGGGGTTTCGGACGAAGAACTGTGATGACAGACTGGGCTGGGCAGAGATAGGAAGCGGCGACAAGATGATGGGCATACTCTGTCATTTGGATGTCGTGCCCGCAGGCGACGGCTGGGATCATGAGCCTTTTGCTGCAGACGTTGAAGATGGAAAAATCTACGGCAGGGGAGTAATGGATGACAAGGGTCCCGCTATGGCAGCAGTCTTTGCAATGAAGGATATCCTTGATTCGGGCAGAAAGCTGAACATGAGGGTACGCATCATATTCGGATGCCAGGAGGAGACCGGTGACTGGACCGACATGGAATACTATTGTGATACGGAAGAAATACCATCATTTGGTTTCACCCCTGATGCAGACTTTCCGGCGATATATGGGGAAAAAGGCATTTTGATGCTTGAACTGGCAATGCCGGCAGAAAAATCAGGTTTTGCAGAACTTGAAGGAGGAGAAGCACCTAACATGGTTGCAGACTGGGCGAAAGCCGTAATGGTCGACGGGTCGGTTTTGACGGCGGAAGGAAAGGCGGCTCACGGCAGCACACCTGAAGAAGGCATAAACGCCATCTCCAGACTGATGGATGAGGCGGCTGGCAAAGGCGCTCACTTTGCGGAATTCTATATGCAGACTATCGGTTTTGATCTTGACGGCAGTCACATTGGCTGCAAATGTTCGGACGAAGCTAGCGGACCGCTGACCTTCAACTCGGGAAGGGTTGAAATCACCGGCGGTATGGCAGTGCTGAAGGTCGACATCAGATATCCGGTGACATATAATGAAGCGGAAATACTTGAAAACATTGAGAAGGCCATTGAGCCTTGGGGCGTAACGTCCAAAGTGATAACCAGTATGGCGCCTGTCTATATGGATCAGCATGGGCCTGTGATAACGAAACTCATGGAAGCTTACAGGGAAGTGACCGGCGATGAGACTGAGGCTCAGGTCATGGGCGGAGGCACATATGCAAGAGCTATGTCCAACATTGTAGCTTTTGGCCCGGTATTCCCAGGGCGTGAGTGCACCGAACACACAAAAAATGAATGGATATTTGCAGACGACCTGGAAAAGGCGCGGAAAATCTATGAGCTGGCTATTGCAAAGCTGGCCTGTGCAGATTGAAAGAAGGAGAGTCGACATGTTGAAAATAATGTGCCTTGATCCTGTGACCATGGCGGCCACCAAGGAGGAAGGCGAGTATATGGGAAAATTCCTCAGCAAGGATACTGAACTGGTTCTGGACGTCATAGATGATGGCCCTTATACCATTCAGTGCGAATACGACGAGGCCATGTCTCAGCCTCACGTTATCGAGTCTTGCATCAAGGCGGAGAAGAATGGAATAGATGGTATCTTCGTCAACTGCTTCGGTGATCCCGGGGTAAGGGCTGCCAGAGAAGTCACAGGGATTCCGATTTTCGGAGGATTCGAGCCGGTCATGCTCACAGCTATGGGCGTGGCAGACAGGGTAGCAATAATCACTGTGCTTGACAGCGTGATGCCGTTGATCTCCAACAATATCATGAAGGCAGGGTTCAGCGACAGGGTGGTTTCGCTTAGAAATGTCGGCATCCCAGTAGCTGATCTTTCTGATAAGGACAAGCTGGTACCGGCACTGGTAAGCCAGGCAGAAGCAGCCATCCGGGAGAACAGAGCTGAAGTCATCGTTCTTGGCTGCACGGCAATGATTGACGTAGCCGAGACCACGGAACAGATCCTAAAGAAAAAAGGATACGACATTCCTGTGCTGGAGCCTGCGCAGACGGCGCTGAAGTATGTTGAAATGTATGCTCAGATGGGAATCAGCCATAGTAGGCTGACCTATGGAGCAGTGAATTAATAGTCCTCAATAATAAAATGATCCAAAGAAAGGCAGACATCACGAGTGTCTGCTTTTCTCGTTTTTGTGAGATATTTCTGCTTTTTCTCTGCCCTGAATTGTGCTAAACTTATAGCAAGTACAAGCAAGTATCGATGAAGAGGCGAGAGATATGAAAAAACACGGTACATTGAAAAAGGTAATTGTTACACTTTGCATCATCTTACTGCTGCTCCTCCTAGCCGGCTATATGGCCTTCCGCATCTATTTCGGCGGAACCAAGACCCAGCATCAGGACTACCAGCAAGGTAAGACCATGACGATGGAACAGGCGGCAAAGGAAGAAAAGGCTGGAGATACCAGCGTTTCCACTGTTTACTACACTGATGACATCAGCTCAGACGGAATGCTGAAGATATATGACGCCTTAGGCGTTGATCTGAAAGGAAAGGTAGGAGTCAAGCTCTCCTTTGGAGAAAAGGGAGACACCTATTATCTGGATCCGCAGCTGATCAAGCCACTTGTGCAGAAGGTAAACGGTACTTTCATAGAATGCAACACGGCCTATGGCGGCAGCAGGACAAGCACGGCAGAACATCTTCAGGTCGCGAAAGATCATGGCTTTGCCGACGTGGCGAAGATAGACATAATGGATGCTAACGGAACGATGAAGATACCTGTCAAAGGCGGCAGTCATCTGAAGACTGACGAAGTGGGCAAAGATCTGGCAAACTACGACTCTATCCTCGTTCTGTCTCACTTTAAGGGACATACAATGGGCGGTTTCGGCGGTGCAATCAAAAACATCTCCATCGGCATTGCATCAAAGGAAGGCAAAAGTCTCATCCACTCCGGCGGCAAGCGAACAAAGGGCATACTAGGCGATCAGAACGATTTTCTGGAGTCAATGGCTGAAGCGGCTTCGGCTGTCAGCGACTACGAAGGAGACAACATTGTCTATATCAGCGTTATGAACAATCTGTCCGTAGACTGCGACTGCGACAGCAGTCCGGCTAAGCCGACGATGAAGGATATCGGCATATTTGCCTCAACTGATCCTTTGGCCCTTGATCAGGCCTGCGTTGATCAGGTTTACGACGCTCCTGACGGCGCTGATCTTATCAACAGGATAGAATCCAGAAACGGCCTGCTGACTCTGAAGCATGCAGCAGAGATGGGGCTGGGCAACAGGGCTTACAGGCTGGTGTCGATTGACTGATGAATACGCCAAAAAACCTGTTCACCGGTGTAACATAATGTGTTATAATTGAAGCTAGATGTAACCCGCCTCAACAAAATTGGCGGCGGGCTCCGCTCGGCCTTAAATTGAAGCTAGATGTAACCAAATACTTACGAGGAGAAAATGCTTATGAAGCCAAAATATAAGAGGGTGCTGCTTAAGATAAGCGGTGAAGCCCTTGCCGGAGAAGAGAAATTCGGAATAAATGAAGAAATGACCAATAAGGTCGCTGAACAGATCCGTGAGATCCACGATATGGGTGTGGAAGTAGCCATCGTCGTTGGAGGCGGTAACTTCTGGAGAGGCAGGACCAGCAAGAACATGGACAGAGCGACTGCCGATTACATGGGTATGCTGGCAACGGTCATGAATGCACTGGCACTGCAGGATGCAATGCTGGCGGCGGGACTGAAGGCCAAGGTTCAGACGGCGATTGAAATGCGTGAGATATCAGAGCCTTACGCCAGAAGAAAGGCTATCAGCGAGCTTGAGCATAAGGATATCGTGATCTTTGGTGCCGGAACCGGAAACCCGTTCTTTTCAACGGATACGGCGGCAGCATTGAGAGCAGCGGAAATCGATGCAGAGATCATCCTGCTGGCTAAGAACGTAGACGCTGTATATTCGGCAGATCCTGCAACTGATCCGACAGCAGTCAAGTTTGATCATCTGACACACATGGAAGTGCTGGAGAAAGATCTCAAGGTAATGGATCTTACTGCAGCAACTCTCTGCAGAGACAACAACATTGCGATCCACGTATTTGCACTGGCAGAGGACGGAAACGTTCTGAAGGCAGTGTGCGGAGAGAAGATCGGAACGATAATCGAATAATTAGATTCATTTATAAGAAAAAAGAGTATAAAGCAAAAACGAGATTGTATAGGGAGGAAGAATTATGAGTCATTCACACAAGACGATGGAGGAGAGAGTTAGCAAGAGCATTGAAGTCCTGAAATCAGACCTAAACACCGTCAGGGCAGGCAGAGCAAATCCGGCACTTCTTGACAAGGTAATGGTAGACTACTATGGAAGTCCGACACCGCTGAAGAACCTGTCAACGATTACTGTGCCAGATCCAAGGACACTGATGATCACGCCTTTTGATCCTAAATCAATAGGAGGCATTGAAAAGGCGATCAACGTAGCCGACATAGGCATTGCTCCTACGAACGATGGCAAGAACATTAGGCTTGCAGTTCCTCAGCTGACTGAGGAGAGAAGAAAAGAGCTTACCAAGACCACCAAGAAGATGGGCGAGGAAGTAAAGGTTGCCGTAAGGAACCTTAGAAGAGACGCCAATGAAGCTCTGAAGAAACAGCAGAAGGACGGCGAACTCACAGAGGATGATCTTAAGGAAGAACTTGAGAAAGTTACCAAGACAACTGAGAAGGCAATTAAGTCGATCGACGATATAATTGCTGCTAAAGACAAGGAAATAATGGAAGTATAACGGGTATCTGAAGTACTGATTCAGGTGCTGCAGCGATTTACTAAAACACTCAGGGGCTGCCCCGGTTTCCGGGACGGCCCTCATCTATGGAGAGATATGTTAGATAAGGAAAGAATTCCTGCCCACGTCGGCGTAATTATGGACGGCAACGGCAGATGGGCCACGCAGCGTAATCTGCCTAGGATGGCAGGGCATAATGCAGGCATGCAGTCGATGATTAAGATAGTTACCAGGGCCTCGGACCTTGGCATAAAGTATCTGACTGTTTACGCCTTTTCCACAGAAAACTGGAAGAGGTCAGAAGAAGAAGTAAGCGGCATCTTCAAGCTTTTGATCAAATATGTTGACAGCGAGCTGGAAGAACTGAACCGCAACAATGTTCACGTGCGCATACTCGGAGACTATGAGGTGATCCCGAAGCTGGCGCTGGAAAGTCTGAAAAAAACACTGGCGTCTACCAAGGACAATACTGGGCTCCAGTTCAACATAGCCCTGAACTACGGAAGCAGGGCAGAGATCGTGCGCGCCGTTAACCGCATCAAGGACGACGCAGTCAGCGGAAAGCTGACAGGAGATGTCACGGGAGAGACGTTCAGCAGGTATCTATACACCGGCGATGAGAACGGCAATATTCCAGACCCTGATCTGATCATCAGGACCAGCGGCGAGGAGCGACTCTCCAATTTCATGCTGTGGCAGAGCGCCTACAGCGAATTCGCATTTACCAAGACACTCTGGCCGGACTTTACGCCGGAGATCTTTGAAGACATACTGGAAGAATACCAGAATAGGGAAAGACGTTTTGGAGGAAGAAAATAATCATGAAGACAAGAATAATTTCCGGAGCCTGTATGGTTCCGCTTTTAGGACTAGTTTATCTGGGAGGATACTGGCTGTCAGCGTTTTGTTTCCTGCTTGGAATCCTGGGCGTGAGGGAATTCCTCAACGGATTCAGGAACATGGGATTCAAGCCTTCAGAGCCGATCGCATTTGTTTCGATTTTTGTTCTATACGCAATCAACCTGTTCTGGCCGATGAACTTTACCTATATAATGGCCTGGCTGGCCGCTTCAGTCATCGCCTGTCAGCTATATCTCTTCCATGTTGAAGAGCATAAGGCAGAAGATACGCTTATCACGATGATGGGAATCGTGTATGTAATATTCTTCTCCTTCCACATCGTATTAGTTGACCAGACTGGTCCATACTCCATACTGATTTGGACTGTGATCTTAGCTGCGGCAGGAACAGACATCTTTGCATACTTTATTGGTTCAGCCCTTGGCAAGCACAAGCTTTGCCCGCACTTAAGCCCGAAGAAGAGCATTGAAGGCGCAATCGGCGGCGTGATCGGCAGCGTTGCGCTGTGTGCTTTGTTCGCATATCTGTTTGCACCGTATCTGATGCTGCACTTCGTACTCATCGGACTTATAGGTTCGCCATTCGCTCAGTGCGGCGACCTGGCAGCGTCAGCCTACAAGCGCAAAATGGGAATCAAGGATTACAGCAATCTGATCCCGGGACACGGCGGAATAATGGACAGAATCGACAGCATGCTGTTCATGGCACCGTTCGTTTTCTACTATATTCAACTGGTTTTGGTAAGATAATGAAAAAGATAACTATTCTCGGGAGCACGGGATCCATAGGGACCCAGGCTCTCGATATCATTAGACAACATAAAGAAAGATTCAAGGTCATGGCCATGACCTGCGGAAGCAACAGCGAGCTTTTGGCCCGCCAGATCGAGGAATTCCATCCGGAGTTTGCGGTCTGTGCAGACGAGGAGTCGGCAAGGCGGATGGCTAAGACATACCCTGAAATCGAATTCGACTATGGAGCAGAAGGGCTGATCGCTGCCGCAGAATATGACAGCGACATCGTGCTCAACGCTCTCATGGGAATGCGCGGACTTGTGCCTACCTGCGCGGCGATCAAAGCCGGCAAAGACATTGCTCTCGCCAACAAAGAGACCCTCGTGGCAGGCGGAGAAGTAGTCATGGGGTTAGCGGAAGCAAAAGGCGTCAGGCTGCTGCCAGTCGACAGTGAGCACAGCGCAATTTTTCAGTGCTTAGAAGGCAACCGCGGCAAGAAGATCAGCAAGATACTGCTTACAGCATCAGGCGGCCCATTTAGAGGATACACTTTGCAGCAGCTGGAAAATGTTACTCTGGAAATGGCGCTGAAGCACCCGAAGTGGACCATGGGACAGAAAATCACCATTGATTCGGCAACGATGATGAACAAAGGACTGGAAGTGATAGAGGCAAAATGGCTTTTCGGCGTTCCGGTTGACGATATACAGATTCTTGTACACCCGCAGAGCATAATGCATTCAGCTGTTGAATTCACCGACACATCGGTCATAGCACAGATGGGCAGGCCGGATATGAGAGTGCCGATCAGCGTGGCACTTGGATATCCTGACAGGCTGGATTTTGACGGAAGCTCTCTGGACTTTTTCTCGGAGGGTGCCAACCTGACCTTTGAAAAACCTGACACCAGCGTTTTCCGCTGCATAAGTCTGGCGGTAGAGGCATCCAGAAAGGGCGGCAGCTATCCGGTAGTCATGAATGCTGCCAACGAGGTTCTGGTCGATATGTTCCTGAAAGGACAGATACGCTTCATCGACATTCAGAAAAACATAGAAAAAATACTTGACCATCATACTCCTGTCTTTGATCTGGAGTTAAATGATATTATGGAAATAGACCAGAAAACGAGAAGAGAGGTCAGAGGATGATCACAGCAATACTTGCAGTACTACTATTCATACTCCTGATACTTCCCCATGAACTTGGCCATTTCGTCGTTGCCAAGAGCGTCGGCGTGAAGGTCAACGAGTTCGCCTTCGGCATGGGACCAGCCCTCTGGAAGAAACAGAAGGGCGAAACTCAGTATACGCTGAGGGCCTTTCCAATAGGCGGATACTGCGCCATGGAAGGTGAAAATGAAGAATCAGACAATGACAGGGCATTCAACAATAAACCAGGCTGGGCCAAGATAATGGTCCTCATAGCCGGTTCGACAATGAATGTCCTTGTTACAGTGCTTATACTTACGATAATGATCCTATACGTTGGAACAGCAACGACGACCCTCGGGTCTGTGCAGGACAACAGCCCGGCTCAGGCAGCAGGACTCAAGGTAGGAGATGTGATCACAGAGGTCAACGGCAATAAGCTTGAAGAGTGGACAGACTTGTCCAAGAGCATCAGCGATGATTCAACGCCCGTTGAGATCACCGTGGACAGAAACGGCGTGACCAAGACCTTTTCCATTACTCCGGAAAAGGGCGATGACGGACGCTATGTGATCGGCGTCAACTGTAAAGTAAAGCACAATCCGGGGACGGCCTTTACAGGAGGCTGGAAGGCGACATGGTCGCTGACCACATCCATGTACACGTCCCTCAAACAGCTGGCAACCGGTCAGATTTCAGCCAATGAGGTGAGCGGCCCAGTGGGCATGGTAACTCTGGTCAGCGAAACGACGACTAAGGGACTCTGGTACTTTGCCTATCTGGTTGCACTGATAAGCTTGAACCTGGCTATAATAAACATGCTTCCGCTTCCGGCGCTTGACGGCGGCAGGATTCTGTTCGTCATAATCAGAAAGTGCACCGGTAAGATGATCTCAGATCAGCTTGAAGGCAGGATCCATGCTGCAGGCATGATGCTGCTGCTGGGACTGATGGTGCTGGTAACCTGGAACGACATAGGGAGGCTGATATCATGAGCAGCATAAAAAGCGTAAAAGTCAGAGATATTGTAGTCGGCGGCGGCGCACCGGTTTCCATACAGTCCATGACAAATGTGGATTCCAGGGATGCGGCGGCACTTATTAGGCAGATAAATGAGCTGACGGAGGCAGGCTGCGAAATCGTGAGAATCTCCGTGCCAGACAAGGAATCGGCTGAGGCTTTTGCCAAAGTACGCAGACAGACAGATGTTCCGCTAGTTGCGGACATACATTTCGACTATAAAATGGCGCTGGCTTCCATTGAGGCAGGCGCTGACAAGATAAGAATTAATCCGGGAAATATAGGTTCCAGGGAAAGAGTCAGAGAAGTCGTTAAGGCCTGCGCTGAAAGGCATATACCTATCCGCGTTGGCGTAAATTCCGGCTCTCTGGAGAAAGACATCCTGGAGAAAAACGGCGGAGTGACGGCCGAAGGATTGGCGGAAAGCGCACTGAGAAACCTGGCCATCATCGAAGATATGGGTTTTGATGATCTGGTGGTCTCACTTAAATCGTCGGATGTGAGGATGAACTACGACGCCCACTGCATAATTGCCGAGAAGACGGACCATCCTATACACGTGGGAGTCACTGAAGCCGGTACATTGGAGCGGGGAAAAGTAAAATCCGCCGCGGGGATCGGCGCTCTGCTTCTGGCAGGCATAGGTGATACGATGAGAGTGTCGCTGACAGCAGACCCGGTGGAAGAGGTCATCTTTGGCAGACAGCTATTGGAAGCCTGCGGTCTCAGACAGCCGGCTTTTGATCTGGTGTCTTGCCCAACATGCGGACGTACCAAGGTCGACCTGACGGCTCTTGCCAATGAGGCAGAGAGACGCCTAGGCCAGCTTTCCATGAGGAAAGGCATCAAAATCGCCGTCATGGGCTGCGTTGTAAACGGCCCCGGCGAGGCGGGAGAGGCAGACTATGCCGCCTGCGGAGGAGAAGGAAAGACAGTGATCTTTGCCAAGGGGAAACCTGTGGCGACGGTTGCGGAAAAAGATACTATTGAAGAATTGATAAGGATCATCAGAGAAAATGAAGGAATTGATCAGTAAAGGCATCAACTGGGAAGAAATAGGAGAACATGACAGGAGTGAGTGCAGTTTCGCTATAGTCGACGCTGTAATTTCCAAAGAGACCGGAGAGTTGAAAATAAAGCTTCGGTCTAATTTTGTCATGCCTTTTTTAGACATGGAAAAGGTCAAAGCAATCATTCTCAGCAAGATAACGGAAATAAGCGGGATAAAATTCGAATACGAATTTCACGATGTGATACAGTCGGAGGAGGAGATCGTCAGACTGTTCATACCACATATGATAGATATAATCAACGGCAGCTATTCAGCTATTACCCAGACGATACAGACGAAAGAATTCTCCCTGGACGACGGACAGCTGACGATATTTGCCATAGGAAGGACTTCGACGGAAGCACTAAACGAGAGGGTATCCTCGCTGTTTGAGCAGCTGCTGTCAGATAAATTCGGCATCAGCAGAAAAGTAGTCTTCAAGAATCACGAGGATCTGTATTCTCAGGCTGAGGAAAAGTGGATCAGCACAGAGGAAGAAGACATACAGAAATCGCTGAGAGAACAGGCAGAGAAAAACGCTAAGGCCGCGGCGGAGTCAAAGGCCAGCGGCTTTGATGGAAACGGCAGCAAAGCCGCCAGCGGCGGTTTTGGCGGCAGCGGTTCACAGGGCGGTGGAAAAAATGGCGGATTTGGCGGAAACGGCGGCGGTTTCAAGCGCCGTGAGAAGGAATTGCCGGCAGAAGGCAACATGATAACAGGACGGCCAGTGAAAGGTGAATCCGTTCCGCTGGAAAGCCTG
>Ga0183096_1001879_pt1 | contig 16135 bp, 14 predicted proteins | sample Biomet5_FD_127791 | JGI IMG/M metagenome (GOLD analysis project Ga0183096, IMG submission 127791) | Microbial communities from bioreactor (seeded with sewage sludge) at LBNL, California, USA - Biofuel metagenome 5 (version 2) (version 3) | ecosystem: Engineered > Bioreactor > Anaerobic >... | reverse complement strand
AGGCTGCTGTCACTGGCTGAGGCCTACTCGGCAGAGGTTCGCTCACGCCGGGGGAAACCATCAACCAGGTGGGGGAATTTTCGGCGCTCGGGGTGGGGGAATTTTCGGTTGTCAAACCGAGGGCAATGCCAAGTTCTCGAAGAACGGTCTCCGCCTGTCCCCGACGCTCCTGGCCAACTACGGGTTCAACCAGGGCGACGAGTTCAAGGTCTCCTGCTTGGAAGAGGGGAAGATCGTCCTTGAGAAGAAGTAGCTAGCTAACTGATTTTTTTGGGAATAGTTGCGAAATGGCCCATGTCGTCCTGTGAAGAGGGGTGACGTGGGTCTTTTTTTGTTTTTGGGGAGGGGATATAGGGAAATTGAGATTGGGAGTATACAGGGTGCTCCAGGAGTTTTTGCCCAGGTGGAACCCAAGAGAGGCTGTTTGCGAAAGTCCCCTGAGGACTAGGGTGCGAATCCAAGGACTTCCATGCCTTCTAGACCAACCATTAAGGCTTCATCTGCTCGATACGCGGGTACTTTTGGAAATTTTTTGGATTCGCTACTACCTGTCGTAGTCGTACAGCTTTTTATTATTTGAATGCCTATGAAATGCAATACAATTACTGAAGCTGTCACCTCTGGAAGTAATACGGACGATGCAATCCAATCAATGATACGTCTTGTGGCAGAATCTTGGCGTTTCACAAGAGGTGTTCTCCGTATGGCGGAAAAGCTTGATGTTGTTAGTCAAGATCGTCTTGCCAATCAGGCCCGCTTCTTTATTCGACAGCTAGATGACATCTTAACCTGTCATGGGTGTAAAATCGTCAATTTAGAGGGGCATCCTTTTGATGTGGGAGTGGCCGCCCATGCATTAAATCTCGACGATTTTTCTCAAAATGATGCACTTGTAGTAGATCAGATGCTAGAGCCTTTGGTGATGGGGCCTGAAGGTGTCTTGCGTATGGGAACTGTACTTTTGAAAAAGGCGATGCCATGAGCCATTACATAGGTATTGATCTCGGTACAACAAATAGTGCAATTTGCACGTGGGATGGCCAAGCCATCAGACTATATAAGAGCCCAGAACAAAATGATGTAACTCCTTCTGCAATTTATATTGACAAACGTGGACGCTACTACGGTAGCCGTGCTTATCGTATGACTGCTTTTCAGCCGGATCGTACTGCCACCAAATTCAAGCGATTGATCGGTTCCAGCACACCAATAAATCTTCATGGGGCAGGTGTCACTTTGACTCCTGATGAGTGCAGTTCTGAGATTCTTAAGGTGCTTTATGGATACCTACCCGAGGAGATTCGTAGCGACGAGACAGTCGGAACAGTTGTCACTGTTCCGGCAGCCTTTGACCAACTCCAACGGGATGCGACACTGAAAGCTGCTGACGCAGCTGGTATTGGCAAGGTCGCTCTAATGCAAGAGCCCGTAGCAGCGGTCATGACGGCCATGCGTATCAATCCAAGTGACGGTATCTTTCTTGTTTATGATATTGGTGGCGGCACTTTCGATGTAGCCATCGCCCAGAGCATATCCGGAAGCGTCAGTCTGCTCGGGCATGGAGGTATATCCATGTGTGGAGGAGCTGATTTTGATCGATTGCTGCTAGATAATATTGCGATTCCCTGGTTGATGGACAACTTCAAATTATCTGAGAATTTTCGCGCTGACAAACGATACGCAAGTTTAGCAAGAGTAGCACTTTGGGCTGGCGAACATGCCAAGATTGAATTAAGTAACCGAGAAGATGCTACGATTTTTTTTGGAGATTCTGAAATTAACCGACAAGACAATGACGGGAATGACATATTTATTGACATTCCTCTTGACCGACCCACCCTGGATAATCTTATTCGTCGACGTATTTTAGATACTGTGGCATCAGTTAGAGAAACGCTTGAATATGCTCAGATTTCAATGCAAAATATTCAGCGGATTGTTTTCATTGGTGGTCCAACACAATATAAGCCTCTAAGGGATTTTGTTTGTGCCGAACTTGGTATGAATAGAAAAACGATTGATACGTCGCTAAACCCTATGACGGCTGTAGCAGAAGGTGCGGCCATTTTTGCAGAAAGTATTGATTGGTCGCAGGAGAGTAGATGCAGGAAGAGTTCTCACGGATCATTGGCCGGGCATCAGCTTGATTTTTCCTTTGAGTACGAAAGTCGCACCACACAATCTAAGGCCCGTATCATGGTTAAATGTGGTGGTGATGTATCTGCAGAATACACTTTTCAGATCGATAGTCTTGATACAGGTTGGAGTTCCGGTCGAATTAAACTGCTGTATGGAGCTAATCTAACTCTGACTTTGCCGAATGCTGGAGAAAATACATTCAAAGTTTTCGTCTTCGATCAAAACGGTGCACCAGTATCCCTGGGGGCGGAACGCATAGTCATCACTCGTACCGCTGTGAGCGTTGACGGTATTCCCGCTTCACATTCTCTGGGAGTGGCCGTCCGTGAAAGTCCTCTCTCAAGTGGTTTCAAGCTCTATCATTTCGTAAAAAAAGGAGAAATGTTACCCAAAAAAGGGCAGGAAAAATTCAAAACCACTGAATCGCTTCGTGCCGGCGGTGAAGGGGCTATTTATTTTAACATCTATGAGGGTGAGATCGAAGACCCATATGACGACAACCGTCTTGTTGGATGTGTTGCAATAACGGGTAGGGATTTTGATGCCGCCGTCATCCGTCCTGGCGAAGGGTTACTTTTTGACTATGAAGTTGCCGATTCAGGGCGATTATCCGTCAGTATTAGTGCCCCTCTCTTGGGAATAACTTTTGCAAATAAAGACTACTATTCACGAGGGTTGGGAAATGACTTCCTTCTGATTGAAGATAAGGTCAAATCTGACAGTGTAGTACTATATAATCGTATACAAGAAATTGAAAGAAAAATCAATTGTCGTGATTCAATTCTCGTAGAAGCCCGTAACAAACTAGATGAAGCCTTGGAATTGATAGAAACTCAGCAAGATGAAGATGCCGGCAGGCAAGCGGTTGATTATGTCTATGAAAGCCGAAAAAAAATTGCAGAAGCAAAAGATAAGTATAGAAAGCCTATCCGTAATGGCGACCTTGACGGTATACGGCAATACTTTGAAAACGATGTTCACGTTTATGCTTCACAACTTGAGATTACTGAATTTGAGAATATGGCATGTGCTGCTGAAAATTCAATTAACAAGAACACAAGAGAATTCGAGGACCAACTTGATAGCATGTGGAGGCTATGCTCCCGGATACTTTGGTTTAACCATGACGGGTTCGTAGTTGCCCGATTCAATTACCTACGTGATCGAGGAATGCAATCTTTAGATAACTCCAAATTTCGCCAACTCGTCCAGTCTGGAGAGGATGCTTTGATCCGAGGGGCCATCGACGACCTGCGTAAGGTTGTTTTCGATATCTGGGACATTATGCCACCCTATGAATGTACAGATGATATCGCCGGAAAAATAAACATTATCCGAGGCTAGTGATGGTTCTCGATCCTTGGCTTCCCATCGGTCATCCACTCGGTTCGGACCTTCATGCTGGTCGTCTATTATATGCCGGACTAGGATATCAGATTCTGTCCGCGGGAAGTTCTCAACATCCCGTTTTGGTAGCTGAGTCCGATACATTCCGACACTGGGAGACCTCGGGTCTCCTTTCTGGACAGGTGACAACGGTATTCCATTTCGGGGAGCGTGAATTTGGGCTGGTTGTACCAGACTCTGGGGTGTTGGTACCGATGCACCGGTGCCCTCTCCCCCGAAGTCGCAGCGAGGCCCTGGCTTTGGCAACAGCTATCGGTAGAACTCGTCAACTGGGTATCACTGAGACACTAGCACAGGCTGTTTATTTGGAAAATGCTGCTACTCTGTTGCCCGTTGAAGAAGAGGCTCCCAAGTTAGCTGATGATGTGCTACTTGGTCGCTATCTGACCGGTGGGGTTTTGTTATCTGCTCGGGATACTCGGCGAATGATTACTTTTAATAAGGATTACACGCAAGAAGTGCTGTCTCAATTTTTGGAGGCCGCAAGGCTTGAATCTCTTGCAGTAGTGTCCACCAATAATGCAGCACCTTTAAATAAACAACTATTTTCCCTTCCTGGACGCCAGGAATTGGAAAATTTTTTCCGCGAACATATCATCGACGTTGTGCAGCATGCTGAAATTTATAGCAAGGTGGGGATCACTTTTCCAGGAGCATTTGTTCTTCACGGACCTCCTGGATGCGGGAAGACGTTTGCGGTGGAGAGATTAGCCGAATACTTAAATTGGCCTGTATTCAATATTGAATCTGCCAGTGTCGCCAGCCCATACATTCATGAAACTGGACGTAAAATCGCTGAGGTCTTTAAACAGGCCAAAGCTTCCGCACCTGCGATGGTAATCATCGATGAAATGGAGGCTTTTCTTCCCGAGCGGAACGCAACACCTAATGTTCATAGTTTAGAAGAATTAGCAGAATTTTTACGTCAACTCCAAGATGCTGGAAAGCAACAGGTTCTTGTCTCGGCAATGACAAATCGATTGGATCTTATTGATGCAGCAGTGCTTCGGCGTGGTCGATTTGATCATATTTTAGAAGTTGGGCCTGCTGGTAAAGAGGAAATAGTTGTGCTTCTTGAAGCACTACTGTCAAAAATACCTCATGAACCCATTGATGTCACAAACATTGCCGCAATCTTGAACGGGCATCCCCTATCCGATGCAAGCTTTGTTATTCGAGAAGCATCCCGTTTAACGGCACGGGAGAATAAGGCATCTATCGACCAAGTGAGTATTGACTTGGCGGCAACAAAAGTATGTCGGAAGGAGAATAAAACGAAAAGAATAGGATTTTAATGTGAATTTATTCGAAAACCCATTCTACGTTTTGGGCGTGAGCACACTATCCTCAGTTGAGACGATTATCCAAGCAGTCCAAGAAAAATCTCTTCTGCTTGATGGTGCACTATGCACACAGCATCGTACTACCTTGACAGTCCCGCGTAAGCGCTTGGCGGCAGAGATAGCTTGGCTACCGGGCATTCCTCCTGCTCCAGCACAAATGTTAGTAATGGATTTAGAAAAGTCACCGGAAACAAAACTAGCTAAACTACCAAAACTATCACCATTATGCCGTTGTAACACTGCCTTAGCTATCTTACATGATCAGACATTTCAGACTCCAACGCGTCTAGCAAATTGGATTTTTTTTATTGAATCTTCTTATAATAGTATAGATTCTGAGGAATTAATGAGACAGTTGAACGCTGATCGAAGCAGCACCGGCTTTCCACTTATTCAGAGACTATCGGATGTAAATGAAGCACTCTCAGAACATAAACAATTTATTAAGCAGCAATTACGAACAATAATACAACGAAGCAAGGATGACGATATTGTTTTAACTTTGGTCATCCAAGAGTTTTTACATAGGAAATGCCAGATATCCACATTAATTGATGACTTGATTAGCGACTACCACCTCAAAAGCATTAGTGGATTAAATAATGCATTTGATCATGCCAAGCAAAGTATTGATAAAATGAAGCAAATAATTACTACCAAAAGCAATCCCAGCAAGGACTTGAACAATGAAATGCAGATTTTTTTTGAATCAATTTTTTTATATAACAAACTAGCTACACCGCTACAACTTTACTGGATGACGGCCAGAGGTCAAGAGCATCAAGATAGTGTAAAATTAATAAATTATGTTAGAGAATTTTATTCATTCATGGCAAGAGATTATAATTTATATTCAGATGCGAAAAGTATAGTCGACCACATGAACAATTCGTTCAAAATATTAAATTTTTCATTATTAAAACTTGCAGAAGATGGTCATAGTCTTGAAGAGTTGATAACAAAAAATGAAGTGAGAATAATTTTAGATAAAATTTCACAAACATGCAGCTATATTTTAGAGCTCATTAACCACAACCCATCTGCGGGGAGGAGCGAATCCGAAAAATTAATGCGACTGGCTCCATCACTCTTGGCGCAATTAAGTGCAAAATGCCTGGATACTTCTGTTATATCACAGAAAAAAGATGAGATCGCCTTAGCTTTAAATTATTGTGCAGTCGCTTGTGCTAAAAACATGTCTAGCTGGAGCAATTGTATTTTAATACTTGACGATGCCTTAAAATATGCCACTAAAAATGATACAAAGAATGCTATAATAAAAAACAAGGAAATAGCCCAGCAAAATAAAAGAGTATTTGATGGACTAACGCCTATTTTTTCGGCACCAAGTTTAAAAGTGGTTAACGGTATTGGTTATATGCTTTATGGATCATCAGATTATGACATTTCGTCAGAATCATACATCGCAACATATTACTTTGTATTCTTTTTTATACCATTATTTCCAATCTGCCGTTACAGGGTAATTTCGAAAGGTACAGAGTACCGTTTTCTAGGGAAATTACCTCTTCGTAATTTTGATAAATGGCATATTGCCGTATTTATTGGGTTGGCACTTTGGTTTGTTATTTCTGCATTCTCGTCTAACGATCAGCAAAATCGAAAACAAATAAACCCTCCTGCGTCTTATTCGTCACAGCGACGGGGGTATTAATGCACTTACATTTGGCATTCGCAACTTAACATAGTCATTATTTAACGCTTTTGTACAGTAATCAGCTTCCTCCATCGATATCGATACCCTCTTAGCATTAAAACTTAACACACTTAAATAACACACATATTCACATTCTCCCATCCCGCCCAACGTCCGTTTCTCCTCCCTCCGCGAAAAAATCCCATCAACCCTCTTGACCTCCCCGTCACCAAACCGTACATCCGCCGAGCCAACGAAACGCCAACGGAGCCAACGCCCTTGGCACCCAACTTTTTCTTGGGAATGGAAATTTTGGGCTTGACTTCGGGACGAGTTCGGGGCATTTACCTTGTTCCCTGATGTCCGAAAGGACTTTATTTAGGATCGTAGCTCAGGGGGAGAGCGCTTGCTTGACACACCACAAGCGTGATTTAAACCCATAAAATCCTTCCAAAAGCCTCTATCACAAAGTGATCCTGTTGGCGAAGTGCCAACGGGGTCTTCTTCTATTTTTCGGCCTGAGATTAGTGCTTTGGCGCGGCGTTGGTCAGCCGTTGGCGCGACTGTGAGTGCTCTTTTAGTAATTTTGTGGTAAGATAATTTATATGATTATCCACAAATAGTGGCAACCATTTTGTAAGGTTTTAATGAATAGAATAAAATTGAATCTTGTTGCAGAAGAAGCCTGACATCTAGTTTGTTTGTAAGCATTGATTTGTATGCTTCATAATAACTAAGTGCATTTTTTTTGGCATTTTCACCGTACTCAGTATCGAGCAGAACAGGCTCGTTGCTAGCATGAATAATTTGCTTTTCCCCTTCGTGAGCACTTAGTATTTTCAAAGCACCCGTTTCCTTTTCAAGAATCAATATATCGGAAAAAATCTCGTTTACAATTTCAACGTGTTTAGCTAGTAATTCTGCATATGTTTCAATATCATTTTCGTAATAATACCGATTCATTGCTTTCACACTTTCAACAAACTTCTCATTCGAATATATTGAAATTATTTCAATCCAATCAATGCTCCAATTTGAGTCAGGAAAAATTGTTTTGATTTTTGAATATAATTTTGCCATGTTATCTGATTCGAAAAAATTATTTGAAAAACGCGGCCCCAAAACAAGCGAGTGATCAAATTTACCATACTCCAACTCTTGGCTAATAAGTGAAATATGGTCCACATTATACTGGCTTGCCAAACTTAAAAAAAGTCTACTGTCAAAGTAGCCACGAATAAGTGGCCACGCTTCTTGGAATTTTTTAGCATATAAATACCAGTTTCCACGAAGATGGCCACACTCTTGAGAAGCTAATTCTTCTTCAATATGGTTAACTAGTCCGCCATATCCACGAGCTATGTCCAAACCATTACCAGTGACAGTCTCATCAAAAACTCTTCCTCTATAAACGCTGGCGTAGTCATTAGATAAATTACCAAACGAATCTCTATGCTTAAACACAGAGACATCCCGTTTAAAATAAGATTTGACTAACTTAGCAAACACTCCATAATCAATACCATAAAAGTGTTTCGTGTCCGGTCTATTTTCCCCGAGTTTTTTAAATTCATTTTCAGCAAAGAGTTTAATCAAGTCAGTGATGATTTCTTCATTTTTTTTAAATTCTTTCGCATCATTTCCGGAATCAGCTAATATCACAGTTGGCGCACCAGTATATTTATAGTTTTTCACAAATCCAGCATAATCATTCCACTCAGGCTGTTCAAGAGCCAACCTAAAAGGACGCCATTGCAATGACTGCGGAATAATTTTATTGTCAACAAGGTAATTATAAGCATTAACAACTTCATAAAATATGCACATAAATGCGGGACTATCTGCCACTTGTCCTGCGGGCACTATGATTTCACGGCCCAACAAAAAATTAATTAATGCTTCTGCGCGTGCTAGGGCAATCTTACTTTTAGGGTCAGATTCGAGTAAAGCACCTGATTCCATTTTGATCTGAGGAACGTTTTCCTTTCGCTGAAACCGTGCCGTGTCAAATGTCTGTAACAGACACCGCTGATAGCGATTAAAATCAGGACGAATATCATGATATATATTTAAATCATTAATTGTTAAAGTTGCTTTTGTTTTATTGCCAATATATTTGTCATTTGCACCTTTTGGTAAAAGCGAAATAATTTCACCAAAATCTTGCCATCTTTTTTTGTAATCATGTTGAAGTGCTAGTTCGAGAGCCTTTGCTAGATTAGAGTTGTTTGTGAAATATTTTTTAATGACAACAGCTATGTCTTGAGCTTCAAAAATATCTTCTTTGCAAGAAAATTCATTTGGGCAAATTGCATATAGCATTGTCATTGCTGCACTATATAAATCGCTCCATGGACCAAACTCTGATTTTGTACCAGAATCTTCTGGCGCCATAAATAATGACGTTCCTACTCGTGAATATTGGCTCTGGACTCGATATTTATCCATAAACCCAACAGAGCCAAAATCTATCAATTTTGCAGAACCATCAATAATTTTTTTGTCAAATTCTATCATTACATTATTTGGCGAAATATCTCTATGCGTCAATTTGTTTTCATAAATATAAATAATTCCAGAAATAATTTCATAAAATATTTTTCCGAAAAAGTATTCACAAAGACTTTTTTTGTATTTTTTAATAATACTTGAAACGAAAGATATCGGAGCACCATTAATCCATTCCATGACAATATACACTGAATTGTTTTCAGGAAATGCATACAACATTTGCGCAATACTTGGATGATGTGAAATTTTTTCTTGTGATATGGCCTCCCCAAGCATGGAATCAATATGATATTTATCAATAGGATTTATCCTGACATCTTTAGAACGAAAGTCGTTTTTGTCATTATTTTGGGGGGAAAAAATTTCTGGATAAAATTCTTTAACAGCAACAATTTTGCCATTTTTTATATCTTTTGCTTTATATATTAGGCCAAAGCTACCTTTCCCTGCAAGATTTAATATTTTGAAATGGCGCCCAACTACCGTATCACGTTCCAAAGGTATTCTGTTGTCTGACATAGTATTATTTCCTTCTGGCAAAACGGCTATTATTAGTCGAAATCCTGCCAACATATTTGAGGTAAGGTAAAATCACATCGATTTTATCCCCAAATTTTTCCCGCATAATATCTACAGTTAAAGATCGATAAACGGAGCTGTCATCGAATATGGCCAATAAAACATGCCGTTCTGTTACAGCGTGAGACGATGAATAAAATGCAAATTTTTTTGCCACTTTTACAATTTCTAAATCATGATATGTTGTGACCGGTAGAATGGCCATTCCTTGATCTGCGATTAATTCTTTTAAAAAACACACAAGTTCATATGATTCAACGCCTGAAAAATACTTTTCAACGGCCGCCCGAAATATACTTGTCTCCTTTTCATAAAAATACATAAGCACATTAGGTGTTTTGACAAACTTGTTTTCTCTGTTGCAATTTTCAAAAATTGCCCGAAAATCTTTTTCAAGTTCGTCATCAAGTGCTAAGTTCATTATATTCGATCTAATATCGGAATATTGCTGAGACAATATTGCAAGGCATGAAAAAAGCACTTCTTTATACTCAAAACCATCAATTGTTCTAAGGTAGTCAACAACAATATTTCCAGAACTTTCTTCGTTTTTTTTATCCATCGCTGTAGCTTTTATCAAATTACACCTGATAATTTCAACAAATTCGTCTTCATTAGTCACATTGTTAGAATCTGCAATAGATGTCAACAGCTTTCCATGCTCATACAAGGCATTAGAAATAGCATCTATCTTACCACTTTGTTCCATTTCATCATATGAAGAAATCAGCTCTTTGAGCCCTGTGGCCCCAGGGAGAACTTTTGACAATTCTGCAAGGATTACTTTCAATAAAGCTTTTGTGCAGTTTGCTGGCGAGAAGTCACCGGTAACCATTTTTCACCACAAATATTATATCAATATAGTTTATATTTATTAATTTATATACTATGCGAATCACCCTGTCAAGTTTAATATCCCGGGCACCTGGCGAGATCCTTGCCTATTCGTTGAATCTTTAGGAGGTTAAAAGATTGTAGATGCTGTGAAGAGACCGGGCGACTGCAAAAAAATTGGTTAAAAAATCTCATCGTATTAATGATAATGACTATAATTTAAGGTTAGAAGAGCTGACATCACCAGCAATGGACCAGGCCCCCCCTTCTCAGGAGGTCCACCTTCCCCGCTACACCGCCGCTGTCTCCTTCAGCTTCTGCCACTCGACAGTCCCGACGACGCTTCTGAATCCCCTGCTCACCTTCGGCTTCTCTCCCTGCTTTCCCATAAACCGATCCCGAAGCATTTCAATATCATCGAGAAGAATGGCGAGTTCGATGAGTTGCAACGCGCTTTGAAACGAATGGTTCTTGCGAAGCGGGATATAGAATTCTTGGGTATGGGTAGGGCAGAGGAATTTCCAGGGTTGATCATACGGTACGGAAAAGTCCTCGTTGCAGATCAGGCATTTCTTTTTGATTGTGTCGTTCATAATTTTTGTCCTTATTTTTTAAACATCAAGTCCAACACTGCGCAGAATTTCAAGACGCTCATCGGCTTCCTTTTTCTTCAGCTTTCTCTTGTACTCATTAGGGTGTGAGGCAAAATGCTCGATATCAACTCCTTCCTCTTCCTCGAATTTGAGAAAGATGTTGCGATAGACGTCGTCGCTGACGTATTCACTGATGCTGTCATCGGTATCGAAAAGCTCTTCAGAATATGGACACATTCTAATACTCATCGTTTTATCCTCTTTGGTCGAATTGTTTGCTTTAATAACGGAGAAGGCGAGACTCCTCGGCTACAGGAATCCTGCCTTTCTCAAATAAATGGATATCGCTTTTCTACTTTGATCTGAGTTTTTCTGCGAGAGCTTCTCTCAGGAGCTTGAGGTCGTAAAGAACGTTGAACCAGTATTCATTGAGTTCGTCCGCGTTTGCCAGAATACTGTCTAATGTTCCGAGAATCTTTATGTCTTCCTTGGCTATTCTCTTTGATTTTGTGTGATCGCATTTAAAAAAGTTGTCTTTTATATAGTCGTCAATGTAATGAATTGTTCCCATAATCTGACCTTTCTTAAATAATAGTTGATTATTGTTCAAATAAAGAAGGCGGAAAACCTCTGCTCAGGAATCCCGCCTTCGCCTCTTACGCAACCGCTAAACCCGGCAGTAACCGGACAGCGCGTTCTTTTTCGCCCTCCATATAGTGGTAGTAGGTATCCGCCGTCAGCTTCACAGTCGAATGCCCCATCATCTTCGACACAGCGGCCAGATCGGCCCCCTTGTTGAGCAAGGTGGTCGCAAACAGGTGCCGCAGATCGTACATCCTGGTCGGGTAGGTGATCCCGGCACGCTGACAGGCATTCTTGAAGGACTTTCGGATCGTGGTGAGTCCTCGCCCCATGTACTCGATGACGAAGCCGGACACCGATTCCCTCTTCTCGTCCTCCATGCGCTTCAGGAAATCAGGGTTGATCGGGACCGTCCGATAGGTCTTCGTTTTGCTGGCATAAATCCTGACGGTGCCAGCAGTGAAGTCGACATCATCCCATCGCAAGGACAAGAGCTCGGATTCACCAGGACGAGTTCCCAGATTGAAGCAGACCTCCATTGCCCACTTCAGGTGGGGTTCGGCGTGCTCCATGATCCTCTTGGCGTCGTCCAGGGTCAGCTTCAAATCCCAGGGCTGGACCTTGGGTTTCTTCCAGTTCTTCAACGGGTTGACCTGGGTGAAACCGTTCTCCATGCCGAAGTTGAAGATGAAGCTCAGGTAATCGCAGTACTTGTTCACCGTGTACTGAGACCGCTCTTTGCCGGTGGCCTCGCTAATCCCCTTGAAGTGCAGGATGAACGGGACCATGTCCCCCTGATAGGTCAGGGCGTCGACCGGCTTGTCGCCGATGACGGGTACGAACTGGTTGTCCAGAAGTCGCTCAACATTGCGGATATGCTTCTCGGTCCGGCCGGATGCTCGCATGTGATCCAGGTATTTCTTCCCAAGCTCCGACAAGGTGATGCCGGACGGCTCCTTTTCGATGACCTGGCTGGCAGGTGGAGCCGTGGTTTCATTACCCGCCCTGGCAACTTGGGCAGCGACCCGGATTCCTGCCGTCACCGTTTCCGGGTCCGGGATGTGCAAGAAGTTATCGAGAGCATCCTGGACCGCCCGTTCGAAGGCTTCGGCCTTGGCTTTTCCAAGCTCACCGCGTCCAAAAGACTTGTCATGACGCTTTCCGAGGTCGTCATGGTAATAGACCATCCACCGTTCACTTCGTTGGTAAACGCTCATATGCACCTCCAAGTGCAATTTGAATTGTGTGATGTGAAACGAACTGCGAGAATCGAAACCAGTTACAGGAACTGTTCGATTCGAATGACCAGATGTTGTTGGTGAATCTGAAAGAAAGGGCTGATCGCCCCTTCTGTGAAGAAGCTAAATCGTATGGAGCAGGATTTCTTCCACCTCCTCTTCCTGAACACCGAGATACCGTCGCGTGATGGACGGGCTACTGTGGTTCAGGCGTTTTGCCAAAACTTCCCAGGAAACCCCAAAGGTCTTCCGTTGGTGATAACACCATGTCTTTCGCAAGGTATGTGCTCCGTAGTTTCCTGGAAGGTTGATCTCGTCGCACCACCGTTGCACCATCATGGTGACGGCGTAGGTGGTCAGCGGATAATTCTTCCCTTTCCTGCTTTTAAACAGGTAGTGATCATCCTGTGGCTTGGCGTAAACCAAGTACTCATCCAGAACAGTCTTGATCTCCTTGTTCATGATAAAGATGTTTTCCTTGCCAGTTTTCTTTTCCTTGAGGCAGACGCGGTCGCCTATTTGGCAATCCTTCACATCTGCGACCTTGAGGGCCAGAATGTCCTGGACACGGAGACCTGAGTTGATCCCCATGATGAACAGGAGCCGATTTCGCGGTTGATCCACCAGGAGCTTTTTGATGCTCTTGATGTTTTTCACGTCGATGATGGGCTCAACTTTCATGAGCACCCTCCTTAGAAGTTGTTATCCCGTTTTAACAGGCTGAAAACGTATATTGAAAACCAGGGCAGCTGGGGACGTCCAAGCTGGTGCTGGGATATCCCGTTGTAATCCAACGACTAGTGCTCCCCCATCGTCCTAATGTACGATTCTATCTATTACCGTTCTTCCCGATTTTGAATCCACGTTTCATTGTATGGGTTATATCTGTAAAGATTTTCTCATTACGACAGAAAATCTTCGAGACCGATTTGCAGGCTGCGAACCCGACAATCTGTTGCGCAGAAGACAAATAGCTTGATTGAAAAACAAGAAAATGCCACCTCCGAAGAGCATGGCATTATCAACAGGTTCACGTTAAATAACCGTCAGAATGATACGACCGTCCTCAGCAGTGATGACGAACTCGTCTCCTTCCTTGATTTCCATGTCGCCAAGGTCAACCTTGTGAATGTTGAAGTGAACTTCTCCTTTCTTGTTGACGTAGGGACGACTGGAACTCTTCAGATAAAGCCCCTTCACATCGTAAAAGGTCCGGTCATCGCTGATAAGTCGTAGCACGTAATGCTTTAGGGTCGGTTTGTGGGCAATGCCCATCCGTTCCATGATCGACTTGGCGTCGAGTTCCTCCTTGATGCACTCCCGAAGTGTCGAAGCATTGTACTTCGACTCGGGACGCTTCTTCTCAGAAGATTCTTCCAGGGACGTATCCGTGGTATCCTTCTTGGTCGACATAATCGCTCCTTTGTTGATAATGGTTATTATGGGTAATATATCTGTATAACTGGGTAAAAATAACAGAATTTATGCTGAAAACTGCATATTTTGCAAGTTTTACTGCTGTTTTGAGCCTGAAATCGTGATTCTCCTCGTGCCGAAATCGTCCTTTGGGGCGAGGACGCGATTCCCGGGGTTTTCAGGCTTGGGAGAGGCCTAACCATAGGGACAGCCCCGAACTCGCAGGAGAGGGGAGTATACAGAGCCGGTTTTCAGGAGATGGGGAGACGGGGCGGAGAGGCCGGCGTCCCAGAGGAAATGCCGGGCCAGGGGAAACGACAACTAAAATTCCACCACTCCAGGATCGCTGTCGAAGAAAAGCCTCCTGGTGTTACCCAGGAGGCTGCCGTTTCAATCCGAACACGACAGCCGCCCATCGAGCGCCATGATTTTCTCATAGCTGCTGATGAGCACCCGGTCGAATAGGACTGTCACCAATCCCAAGCTCCGTATCACCACCGGACGTACGATTTTCTCGTATCCGGCGATCCCGAAATGATGTTCCCTTAAAATATTTGACACAAGATAGACTGAAAACTATGTAAATGTTACCGGAGCTCTCGAACAAGAGCCCCTATAATTTCAAAGACGTTGTTTTCTACTTGCTCATTCACGATGATAGCTTTCATTTAAACTGAACCATTCAAAGTTCCGTCTCGCATCACGGGGAACATCATTCCGGGGTACTCCTTACACGTACGCTGACACCCATGTCTCTTTACAAGCATGGGCTTCCCTTGGTCATCTATCCAATCTATTCGGAACCATCCAACATCTAATCGCATCCATATACCCGGAAGAGGAGATTTCCTGAATCCTCTTTCTGTGCTTATAGAGATAAGCAATTTCTGTTTGTCACGAACATCATTTGATATATGGGCCACCTTGATCTAATCAGCATAATACTGAAAGCAGGCTGGTTCTTCGGTCTCAGCCCTTCCCCCATCGTTGTCACCTTTGACGGGTTGGCACCAGTTGATTGAAAATCAACTCAGTTCTTGTTTTTTGACCTCGATCCTTTCAGGTTAAGGATCGTCCGTACAACAACGGAACTGAGACTGGATAAACTGCAAGGCCCCCATAACATTAATAGCTGTATGGAAACTTCTCTTGAGTTTAAGTGAAGGCTTGTCATCGCTACTGGAGCAACTTCAAAGTCTTTTTCATTACTGATAAACAATATCTTTATGAGTATTTTGAATAATAAAGTATTTGTCTAAATTGAATCATCATCTTCAGAAGATTGGCTAGCTTCTTCGAAGTCGAGACACTCCACAATATCCTGCCGACCAGAAGTTATCGGTGATCCATCGACAGAGCAAATATAGGAATCTGAGCTATCATATGGGTCGAGTGACCTTTGACGATAGGCACAGTGCTGACACTTTTGAGCTTCTCTGTCTTCATCCAGGGTGATACCGGTAGGGATTGTTTGTTCAGGATAAATGACAATATCCTGGCTCTTATGGCTTGCTGGTTTTAACAAATAACCTGAAATTTCTTCTGCAAGTATGTATGGATCGCCTTCTTCTTCTGGACGGTCAGAACATTTGTCTGTTTCCGGTGAATCTGTAAAAGGATTAAAAATAGATGGATCAAGTTGAAAAGACAAAATGAAGTTATTGTAAACCATTTTCTTTCTCCTTAGAATTTTTCTTCATCTTCATGAGCATTTTTCTTCTGCTACTTGGCCACCACCTTCTCCTTACCAAAAAACTAAGAAAAAGTGACGCCACCACCCCTTCCCCTTCAAAGGATTTTAAAAATATATTTTCAATTTAATTTATATAATATATA
>Ga0183096_1001874_pt1 | contig 16178 bp, 13 predicted proteins | sample Biomet5_FD_127791 | JGI IMG/M metagenome (GOLD analysis project Ga0183096, IMG submission 127791) | Microbial communities from bioreactor (seeded with sewage sludge) at LBNL, California, USA - Biofuel metagenome 5 (version 2) (version 3) | ecosystem: Engineered > Bioreactor > Anaerobic >... | reverse complement strand
TGGCCGCTCACGTATCTGATGGTGGAGAAGGGCCTTGCCATCACACAAAAGTCCGGCAGCTATCTGCACGACCCCGGTGCGTGGGGGTACAGTTTCTATGATCTGGGTGCGATTTGCTGCTATCGTCTGGGGCTGTATGACAAGTCGTATGCCTATGCGCAGACGGCCTGTGAAATGGAGCCGGGTAATGTGCGGTTGAAAAGCAACCTTGAGCTGATTCGGCTCAAGCTGGAGAACAAATAACGCGGGGGTTTTTTGTGGGGAAATATAAGGTTTGTGTCTATGCCATATGCAAAAATGAAGAGAAGTTTGTCGACCGGTGGATGGATTCGATGGGCGAGGCGGACGTGATCGTGGTGACGGATACCGGTTCTGATGATGGAACGGTGGAAAAGCTGCGCGAACGGGGCGCGGTCGTCTATGTCGATGAGGTGAAACCGTGGCGTTTTGACGTGGCGCGCAATATATCTCTGGACCATGTGCCGGAGGATGCGGACGTTTGCGTCTGTACCGATCTTGACGAGTTATTTCAACCGGGCTGGCGGTCTGTCATTGATCGGCTGTGGCAGAGCGATACGACAACGGGCAAGTACCTCTATAACTGGGCGCTCAAAGCGGATGGAACGCCGTATGTGCAGTTTCGCTATTCCAAGATCCATTCGCGGCAGGGCTTTCGGTGGAACTACCCGATCCATGAGTGGCTGTGCTGGCAGCGCACGGAGCCGCAGAAGACGGTATTTCTGGATGGTGTCGTGCTGAACCACCATCCGGACAGCGGTAAATCCCGTGGGTCGTATCTGCCGTTGCTGGAGCTGGCTGTGCAGGAAAACCCCGAATGCAGCCGGATGAACTATTACCTGGGACGTGAATACATGTACAGGGGAGAATGGGGAAAATGCATTGAAACGCTGGCCAGATACCTGAAACTGCCTACCTCTTCATGGAACGAGGAACGCGGCGCGGCGATGCGGTGGATCGCGATAAGCGCGTACAGGCTGGGCCGGATACAGGAGTCGTATTCATGGTATTACCGGGCTATCGCTGAAGCGCCGCACATGCGCGACGCTTACGTAGAGTTTGCCAAGATGGGTTATTTGTTGCACGATTGGCCGATCACCTTCTGTATGGTGGAGGAAGCGCTGAAGATCAGGGAGAGATCGAAAACCTTTGTGAATGCGGGCCTTGCGTGGGATTATACTCCCTTTGACTTGGGCGCGATTGCCTGCTACTGGCTGGGCATGTATGAACGATCCGCTATACACGCCAAAGAAGCGCTGTTACTTTGTCCGGATGACCAGAGACTCAAGAACAACTTGAAATTGATTGAAGAGAAGTTTGAAGTTAAATCAGCTGCAGCCGATTCAACTCATTGATGATTTGCTCGGCTCTCTGTTTATATGTGTGCTGTTGGACGCTCGTCTGGGCGTTTTGACGTATCGTAGCGTATTCCGCAGGATGGTTTTGATAGTATTCAACAATTTCCAATGTTTCTCCGGGAGATGATGAAACCGTCAGGCCTTTTCCCGGATGGAAATACTCTCTGACGGCAGCTGTGTCGTATGAGAGGGCAAATCCTCCGGAAGCCAATATTTCGAATGTCCGTTTAGTGAGCGTATGCTCGTGATTCTGTGTCACCAGATTGATGAAGCTGCTGTTATACACCTTCCATGTCTCGGTAAAGGGGAAATGGCCATGAACCCATTCGCGCGGCAAATCAAAATTGTAAATGGTCTTAATAGCCGTGATATGATCCCAGTGACCATAGAAATCGATTCGACGTCCCGTATCCAACAATGGTTTGAATAAGGCGTCCATGGACTTTCGGCGATAATGGTCCGGACAGCTCTTGATGACCGAAAGATAAGCAGTTCCAACAAAGCTAAAATCGTATTGATGTTCCGGGAAAACGGGACCCGGATGATGTGTCTCGGGGCTGTATGCGTAGAAAAGTGACTCGCATGGCCAACCAAGGCTTCTTATTTGAACCAGCATTTCTGGGCATACGGTAAAGATCAGATCGGGTTTTAATTTATTGATAAGATTCAGCTCAATATTCGCCCATGTAATACCGTCTGTGTCCCAGTGAACGCAACGAAAAGGAACCGGCCTGCTGCTCAAACATTCAAGGATGGCTTGCGAATAGTATGATGGCGAGCCGACAGTGACAATCAAATCAGGATGTATAGCAGCTAGGCATCTGTTGAATTCATCGGTTTTTCCGGGTGCCAAATACTGAGCACTGTGGCCGAGTTCATTAAACCCCCATGCTACATCGACAGAAAACAGCCGATCTCCGATAACCAGTACATTCATAATATCCTCGCTTATGATATCAGGTGAAAACGCTTGTTGCTACCTTACACTGTACTATATGAATTTGCGGCCTTGAAATGTGCAACAGTCATTATGCATGAACTTTCAGTTGGACAATCTTCAAGTCTGGTGTTTTTTGAATAAACTATATTGTTCGGACTAATTGGATTCCCGGGGTTGATACATATACGTTTTATCAGGGATGGTATAAACAATGTTCAAAGACAAGACACTGTTGATAACAGGCGGAACGGGTTCGTTTGGCAACGCCGTGATCAGGCGGTTTTTGGGTACAGATGTCGGCGAGATACGGGTGTTTTCCCGCGATGAGAAAAAACAGGATGATATGCGTAAGGCATATGGAAACCCAAAACTAAAATTTCTGATTGGGGATGTTCGCGATATTTCGAGTGTGAGAAACGCTGTTTACGGCGTGGATTACATTTTCCATGCGGCGGCTTTGAAGCAGGTTCCCAGCTGTGAGTTTTTTCCGATGGAGGCTGTAAAGACTAACGTGCTGGGTGCGGAAAACGTGCTGACCGCGGCGATTGAGGCGGGCGTGCGCAAGGTGGTCTGTCTGTCCACCGACAAAGCGGTATATCCTATTAACGCAATGGGGATGTCCAAGGCACTGATGGAAAAGATGTTCGTCGCCAAAGCCCGCTCCAGCCGGAATACGCTTGTTTGCGGTACACGTTACGGCAATGTGATGGCGTCGCGCGGCTCGGTGATTCCTCTCTTTATCGATCAGATAAGGGCGGGCCAGCCGCTGACTATAACCGACCCCGATATGACACGCTTTTTGATGAATCTGGAGGAGGCCATCGATCTGGTGCTATTTGCTTTTCAACACGCGGAACCGGGCGATTTGATGGTGAAAAAGTCGCCCGCAAGCACGATAGGGGAGCTGGCGCAGGCGCTTAAGGAACTGTTCGGTGCTGATAACGAGATTAAGGTGATTGGTATACGGATGGGGGAGAAGATCCATGAAACACTGCTGACGCGCGAGGAAAGGGCGGCGGCTATGGACATGGGGGATTTTTTCCGGGTGCCTGCTGACAACGGTGATCTTAATTATGCTAAATATTTCAGCAGCGGCAACCGGAAGGTAGTGACGATACAGGAATTCAGCTCGGATAACACGCATAGGCTGACAATGGAAGAACTGAAAGCCACACTGCTTGGCTGTGAATATGTGGAACGTGAGCTGGCGGCATGGAGGGAACGATGAAACTGCTGGTAACGGGCGCAGAAGGGTTTATCGGCAAAAACCTTTGCGCGCATATTGAAGCGATTGGGCTGGGGGAACTGCTGAGATATGACAAGGACACGGATCCTGAGCTGCTTGACAGATATGCGGTCGAGTGCGATTTCGTATTTCATCTGGCAGGAGTCAACCGACCGGTGGACGAGTCGGGCTTTGAGGATAATGTGACATTTACAAAAAGGCTGATAGATAATCTGGAGCGCCAAGGCCGCGCTGTACCGGTACTGATTTCGTCCTCTGTTCAGGCACGGCTTGATAACCCATATGGGAGGAGCAAAAAAGAAGCGGAAACGGTCATTTTTGATTATGCTGGAAAGACGGGTGCAGAGGTCTACGTTTTCCGGTTGCCCGGCGTGTTCGGCAAGTGGTGCTCCCCGCATTATAACAATGTGGTCGCCACATTCTGCTATGACGCGGCCCGCGGGCTGCCGTTGCGCGTGGACGACCCGGGCGTTGTAATCGAGATGGCATATATCGATGATGTGGTGAAGGCATTTCTGGGGACACTCTCTGGGAAAGCGGAGAGACCGGGGGGATATTGCGTGGTGCCCGAGACGCATCATATTTCGGTGGGGCATCTGGCGGAGGTGATCACCGCGTTCAGCCGCCAGCGACTGACAACTCCGGATATGAGCGATAAGCTGACACGACAGTTATATAGCACGTACATAAGCTTTTTGCCGGAGGATGTTTTGGTGGAGCCGCTGACTGTGCACAGAGATTCGCGGGGCGCGTTTGCGGAATGTGTCAAGTCGGTGGCAGGGGGGCAGGTATCTGTGAACACGGCGCGGCCCGGGGTCGCCAAAGGAGGTCACTGGCACCACACCAAGACAGAACTGTTTGTTGCCGTCAGCGGGGAGGGCATTGTGCGCCTGAAAATACTGGGATCCGAAAAGGTATTGGAATATCCGCTTTCCGCAGAGAGGCTGGAGGCTGTGACCATACCGCCGGGTTATATCCACGAGGTCAAAAATACGGGCGTGGATGATCTGGTTTTGCTGATATGGGCAAGCGAGGTATTCGATCCGCAGCATCCGGACACCTATGCCGCCAAGATGGACGATTAACAATATCCCGAAAAGAAGGGGGGCAGGGATGAGCAAACTGAAGGTGATGACCATCATCGGCACCCGGCCGGAGATCATACGGCTCTCCGCCTGCATCAGGGCCTTTGATAGATATTTTGAGCATGTTCTTGTGCATACGGGGCAGAACTGGGCGCATTCGCTGTATGACGTCTTCTTTGACGACCTCTCTTTAAGGCTGCCGGACTATAGCCTGAAATGCGCGGGGCAGACACTGGGCGAGACAATGGGAAATATCATCTCCGCCGCATACGATGTCATGCAGAAGGAAAAACCGGACGCGCTGGTGGTGCTGGGAGATACCAACTCAACGCTTTCGGTGATTCCCGCCAAGCGCCTGAAGATACCGATATTCCATTTGGAGGCGGGCAATCGCTGTTTCGATTTTAACGTACCGGAGGAAATTAACCGGCGCATTGTGGACCATGTGGCGGATATCAATCTGGCTTATACCGAACACGCGCGTCGATATCTGTTGGCGGAGGGCTGCCGGAAGGATCATATTTTCGTGACAGGTTCCCCGATGCCTGAGGTGCTGGCTCAACAGGCTCAGGCCATCCGGCAGAGCCATGCAACAGAACAACTGGGTATTAAACCGGGGGAATATCTGATGGTGTCCGCTCATCGTGAAGAGAACATTGATGATGAAAAACCTTTTTTTTCGTTGATGAATGCGATTAACGCAGCGGCTGAAGCCTATGGCATTCCGGTGGTATTTTCTGTGCATCCACGCAGCCTGAAGCAGATCGAGAGTCGCAGCTTTGTATTTCATCCGTTGGTTATGCGTTTGGAACCGTTCAGCTTTACCGACTACTGCCGGCTGCAGATCGATGCGCGCTGTGTGCTGTCCGACAGTGGCACGCTGTCAGAGGAAAGCGCGATACTGGGTTTTACCGCCGTGTTGCTGCGGACATCCACTGAACGGCCTGAGGCGTTGGATGCCGGGACGGTTATTATCGCGGGAACGAGTGAGGCGGATCTGCTTCAGGCTATCGACCTGGCGGCAGGCATGCGGAAAAACAAAGAAATTGCTGCGCCGGTTAAGGATTATACAGATACCAATGTGTCGGCCAAGGTAGTCAGAATTATTCAAAGCTATACGAAACTGGTCAATTGGGATACATGGAGAAAGAATCCGGAGGACCTCAATGTTTGCCATAAAGGAGAGAGAGAACCATGAAACTGGTGCACACATTGTTATCTTTATTCAGGGAAGACAGGGCTGATGAAGACCGGTTATTTATGACTAATTGCTTAAAGTCTTTGGAGAAAAGCACGTATAAAACGGTTGTCGTTTATAACCAGGGGGCCATGACCAACGATAAGCTGAAGGAAGAACTGGGGGCATTTGACCTTGATATTCATATTATCGGGGATGGTATAAACGCGGGGACGACAATTGGCCGGCAAAAGTGCTTTGAATATATCTGGGAAAATATTTCCGCCACAGAGTACATCAGCGAGATCCATTTGGATATGATATTTCAACCGCACTGGGAAGATCCATTGGTGGAATATCTGGAGAGCCATGACGAGCCGATAATATGCTGCGGAATTGTGGATCAGAATGGTAACATGCCCTTTCTGAATAAAAAAACGCTGCTTCCTGAAGATGTCCATTGTTTCGACGCCTGTCTTGATGGGCTGAGAATGGATGCGGTGATACCGGGGTTTACCAATCCATGTGTCCATGTGTCTGCAATTCTAAAAGAAACGGGTGGCTACAATGCCGTCTTTCTGAAAGGACGGCAGTGCTTTGAAGACGACAGCATGCTTCTTGGCTATTACTATTATTATGGGACAAAGCGCTCATGGCAGCCAAAAGTCAGTTTCAATTCAGTGGTTTATCACGCCGTGGCGGGCCAGAGGCTGAACGTACGCGGCAATGTCATGATCAATTTCGATGGGCTGGTCAAACAATATGGCGCCATGGGGATCAAAGCGCTCAGCACGCTTCGAACAAGCAACTGGCATAAGAGGTTCTTTGGTTTTCAGTTTAATGAACTTACCAAGTGATCTGCATATGAAAAACGAAAGGAAGAAATATTGATGAAAGTGCTCGTATTGGGAAACGAGATATTTTCCGTGGATATGGTGTGGGGGTTTCAGCAGGCCGGGCACAGCGCCGAACTGATAAAAGCGTCAACACCTGAACAGATTGGAAGAATATTGGAGGAGTCGGATGCGGATATTTTGTTGACGTTGGGAGCGCCTCTGGAGCTAAAACAAGGCGTAATGGAATATATCGGAAGGCGGCAGACGCCGCGTTATAAGCACATTCATTGGGACACCGACGGTATATCCAGCACGTATTTCAGATCTGTATCGGGCGACGGAATCGAGATGGATGTCATCTACTGGGCGAAGCCCGATTTGGTGCTGACAATGTGTCCCGAAATGCAGGAATTAATTCGAAGTAAGGGGTTTCCGTGCGAGTTCATGCATTATGCATACAGCCCTCTGTCGCACCGTCCGCTTACGGGATATGACAACGACAAGTATTATATCAACCTGATTGGTAACTCATATAATCTGTTTGTGAATACCCACCCGGACCATTACCGCTATCAGTCTCTTAAGATACTGCTCAAGCCACTGCTTGAGAACGGGTATACGGTGCACGTTTTCGGAGACAGATATTATCCGGCCTGTATTAAAACGCTGATGGGAGATGTTCCAAATGTCTGCTATCATGGCTATCTGCCCTATGGAAAAACCTGCGTTGGTTATAACAGTTGTTTTATCAACTTGGTGACACAGAACCATCAGCATACCATCACCAAGCGTACGTTTGAGATTCTGGGATCGGGAGGATTTGCGCTTTCCGCAGATAACAGTGAATTGCGAAAGCTGTTTGTTCCAGGCCGGGACCTTGCCGTATCCTCTTCGCCGGAACAGACGCTTGAGCTGGTTCAATATTATAAAGAGCATCAGGACGAATGGCGCAGGGTGCGCGAAAATGCTGTGTTGAGCGTACAGAACCACACCTATAAGCAGCGTGCGGAGTTTATTGTTCAAAAATATCAGGAGTATTGGCCTTTGTTGATTGAGAACAGATCCTGAATAGTCCCGGAATGGTACTTTTAGAGTGATGACACATGCCATTATAACAGATGCCCGGTTTGTTACCTTAACCGGGCGTTTGGACAATGGCGGAGGAACACGTTTTCTCCCAATTTCCTGGGAGCATACTGGTCCCGCATGATGAGTATATTTTTTATCGAGAAGCTTAGTATCCCATGGGAGTAAAACGATTCGCTTTGAGATCTCCATGTGCTGTTTCCAGGCATACTTATATTTTTAATGGAATATTGCTTGAAAAAAAATTAAATTCAACTTGGAATTCATAGTATGAGCATGAATAACAGAATAATGATAGAAAGTTACATGTTAATGTGAATACAAGAACAACCTGTTGACACAACTAATGAGTTGTGCTACTCTTCAATAAGAACGAAACGTTACGCTAAAACTAAAAAAATGCGTAAAACAGGCTGTAAATTTTGAGCCCGATATTATAAAATAAATATATGGGAACATTCGACACCAAAAAATATCCGAATCACTTAGCAACCAGAAAAGATAACCAGACATTTGAAAAGAGCCTGTCTGTTAGCGGTAACCTTAAATAGAATGACGCAACACAAACAGCAAGAGATGCCAAACTTTGGTTCGGGATTTAGTAAAGACTAAAAAGATTACCATAGCGTCGGATGGGCGCTTCAATTGAGGTGAAGTATGAAAGATTATGTCGCTATAGACCTGGGCGCCAGCAATGGCCGAGCGATTCTGGGGCGTTTTGACGGTAAAAAGCTAGCGCTAGAAGAACTCAGCCGTTTTGAAAACAACTATGTCCGAGTTGGCGATTCGTATTATTGGGATGTGCTCCATTTGTTTATCTGTATTCAGGACGGGTTGCGGCAGTTCGCCAAACGCCGTTACGGATGTCTGGAGGGAATCGGGATAGATACATGGGGCGTTGATTTTGGCTTGCTGGACAAACGGGGTCGTCTCATCGGCAACCCGAGGGCCTACCGGGACCCGCGGGGAGAGCGGGGCATGCGTGCATTTCACGAAAAATACGGTGAGCAAAGCGCTTTTGACAAGACGGGAATCGCGAATATGCAGTTCAACACGCTTTATCAGTTATATGACATGGTTAAGAGCGGGGATCCTCAGCTTGATATCGCCGATAAGCTGCTGACGATGCCTGACCTGTTGGGTTATCTGCTTTGCGGTGTCGCGACAACGGAATATACGCATGCCACCACGACGCAGATGCTGGATGCCCGGACAGGACAATGGTCCAAGGACATTTTGGATATGTGCGGTGTTTCTCCGGCTATATTTGCTCACATTCAAAGTACAGGGGAAGTGAAGGGCTCTCTTCGGCAGGAGATCGCCGCTGATACCGGGCTTGGCAATCTGCCTAATATTTTCTGTGTGGGGTCGCACGACACGGCGTCCGCTGTGGCTTCTGTTCCGGCTGTGACACAGGATTACGCGTTTATATCCTCTGGAACGTGGTCGTTGATTGGCGTGGTGTCTGACCATGCTGTCATAAACGACTTCGTTTATCAGAATCAGTTCTCCAACGAGGGGACGGTGGACGGCGGGTACCGTCCGCTGCGTAATATTATGGGCCTTTGGATCATCCAAAGCTGCAAGCGTCAGTGGGATACGGAGAGCGTTATGCGTTGGGATGATATTGTACTGGCGGCTGAATCGGCTCCGGCCTTTGGTTCGTTTATCGACGTCAACATACCGCTGTTCTATGACGGGGATAACATGCCTCGGAAGGTACAGGAATATTGTGCGCAGACAGGGCAAACGGTTCCGCAGACGAAGGGCGAGATTGCGAGGACGGTGTACGAGAGCCTGGCCATGAGCTATAAGGAGTCGTTCGCCGGTTTGGAGCAGTTGAAACAGGGACGTATAAACGCGATGTTTATTGTGGGCGGCGGGTCGAAGAATCGTCTTCTGAATCAGATGACGGCGGACGCTCTGGACCGTGAAGTGACTGCAGGACCGGCTGAAGCCACCGCAATCGGGAATCTGATGGTCCAGATGAAAGCGGCGGGCGAGGTAAAGGATGGGGCTGAAATGTCAGCCGTCATAAGGGATTCCTTCGGGGTGGAGCGCTATGCTCCCGAGAATACTCAGGAATGGGCCGAGCAATATTACCGCTATCGGCGGATAAAGGAAACATATCGTGAAAGGACAAACTGACATGCAAAGATTAATGGGTAAGAAAGTTGTGATCACAGGCGCGGCACAGGGACTGGGCCAGGCGCTGGCGATGCGTCTGTCTGATGAAGGTGCGCAGGTGGTTGTGGGGGACATGAACCTGGAAGGCGCAAAAGAAACCGCTGCGCAGCTGAAAAACGGAGCAGCGTTCAGCTTGGACGTTACCAGCTTCGCGGATTGCGAACGGTTTATCAGCGATGCGATGGGCGTTCTGGGCGGAATTGATATCCTGGTTTCCAACGCGGCGATATTGATATCCGGCGCGATTGATGAGTTTGATTCGAACAAATGGAAAAAAGTTATTGATGTAAACCTGTGCGGCTTTTTCAATATTGCCAAGGCGGCCGTTCCAAATATGAAAGAAAAGGGTGGCTCGATCATCCAGATTAATTCCAAGTCCGGCAAGAAGGGATCGTTCAGGAACAGCGCTTACGCCGCGTCCAAGTTTGGCGGTATCGGCTTAGTTCAGAGCCTTGCGCTTGAGTTGGCGCAATTTAATCTGCGCGTTAACGCGATATGCCCCGGCAACCTGCTGGATTCGCCGCTGTGGGTGAACAGCCTGTTTAAGCAGTATGCGAAGAATCAGGGCATTACCGAAGAGCAGGTGCGGCAGAAGTACATCGATCAGGTACCGCTGAAGCGAGGCTGCCAATATGAAGATGTGGCAAATGTACTGACGTTCCTGGCGAGCGACGAAGCGTCTTATATGACGGGACAGGCCATCAATATAACCGGCGGCCAGCAGATGGGTTGATGATGATGACAAAAGAAGAACTGGTTATTAAACTGAACGACGATACAAAAGAAAAGAGGCTTGAAGCTGCCAGAGCACTTAAAAAGCTTATTGACAGCGGAGAAATTACCGTGCCGGAGAAACAGGGGTACACCAACAATCATGTGCATACTACGTATTCCTTTTCTCCGTATTCGCCGGCTAAAGCTGTGTGGATGGCAGTGTTGAGCGGCCTTTCGACAGTGGGTATCATTGACCATGACGCAATTAATGGTGCTGAGGAGTTTATTGAAGCCGGTGAGATTCTGGGTATACCGACCACCATTGGATTTGAGATACGGACAGACTGGTCGAACACGCCGCTGAAAGGGCGGAGGATCAACAATCCGGATCAGCTGAACAACGCATATATCTGTGCACATGGGCTGGCGCATACGCAGATTGCCAATGCGGACGCATACCTAAAGAAGGTGCGGGCGGCACGGGAAAAGCGCAACCGCGCGATGACGCAGCAGCTGAATTCGGTTATGAAACCGTTTGATTTAGCCGTGGACTACGACAAGGATGTTCTGCCGCTGTCCTGCGCGCCGTTCGGGGGCGAGGTGACGGAAAGGCACATCCTGTTTGCTTTGACTAACAAAATGATCGAACGGTTCGGCAAGGGAGCGGCGATGTCGGACTTCCTTGAAGGCCCGCTGGGGCTCAAACTGAGCGCGACACAGCAAAAATTGCTGGGGGATAAGGCCAGCGATATTTATGCATATGATGTGCTCAATGTGCTCAAAGGCGGCTTCGTATCACGTTTTTATATCGACCCGGAACTTGATGAAACGCCGGATGTTTTTGAAGTTGTCAAGGCGGTTAAAAGCTGGGGAGCGATTCCTTCGTACTGCTATCTTGGTGACGTGGCGGCCTCGCCGACGGGCGATAAAAAGGCACAGAAGTTTGAGGACGATTATCTTGAAGAGGTGTTGGACGCCTGCAAGACGATCGGTTTCGACGCCATCGCGTATATGCCGTCGCGGAATACGGCGGCGCAGTTGGACAGGGTGATGGCTCTGTGCGATACGCATGGTTTCATGCAGATCAGCGGTGAGGATATCAACCAACCCCGTCAGTCGTTTATATGCAAACAGCTTAAAGAGCCGCGGTTTGCCCACCTGATCGACTCAACTTGGGCGCTTGTAGGACATGAAAAAGCGGTAACGCGGGACCTTATGAGCGGTATGTTCACCGGCGACGCCAAACCGAACCAACAGCAAATGCGCTCACTGATACAGCGCTATAAGCGGATCGGCTTGGGAGAAGAGAGGTAGCCTTCTCTGCTGAGACGGCTCGTCATAGAATATAGTGGACGTTCGAGAAATGCGAAAAATAATGGACAAAAATATTCATAAAATGTATTGGCACAGTTGAATTCTTATGATATAATCACATACTGTCGGCGGACGCAGAGAGTTTCTCCTTTGCACGCAAACAGGTGCCAATGTAGCTCAGCCGGCAGAGCGGCTCATTCGTAATGAGCAGGTCAACGGTTCGATTCCGTTCATTGGCTCCATTTTTTCACGTCCCGAAGGGTTACCCTTTGGGACGATTTATCGGGGTGTAGCGCAGTTTGGTAGCGCGTTTGGTTCGGGACTAAAAGGTCGCTGGTTCAAATCCAGTCACCCCGACCACTTTTCAAAGCTCGGTTGGATGAAAATCTGACCGGGTTTTTTATTTATGCCTTATAGCCTGAAAGCCGCATTAAACCGGCGTTTTATCGGGTTTTAGGGCTTTAAATCGGGTTAAAGACAGCCAATATTTGAGGTGTTAGGAACGCGATATTTAAGCCAAAGATAATAACTGTTATCAAATCTTCCTTATAACCGTCCTTATAACGCAGATAGTAATAGATGATACAGAATACTACTTATTATCAGAAACCATCTTAATAATTTCATCTTTGAATATCATTAAAGCCGATATGGCAGTCTCGGATAATCCAAGATTTTTTATGAAGTCAATATGTCTAGGATCGCGGATATCAATTCGTCCGTATATATAATCCAATGTGACATTAAATATTTCGGCATATGCGAATGCTATCTCCTGCTTAATGTTCCTCCCAGTTTCATTTTGGGCTACGGTCTGCCCTCCATTTGAATATGATAAAGCCATGCCCTTTTCATTTGGCGCTGTGTGCTTACCTTTTCTCCCTATTAAATTGTCCAGTTCCTTTCTTCTCTAAGCTCTTTAGTTCGTCTGGATGCCTTTATTTTTTGGTACATTGACATTACTACTTACCTCCAAGATAGATACTATGAAATATATAATAAATATTATCTTATACTAAAAATAATAAGTAAAATATATCTGTTCAAAAAATCTATGTATGTAGATTTTATTATGTCATATTATGTCATATGAAAGGGGAGCAAGCTTACAGGCAGTAAATTTTTGTCGGTTTCCGAAATGGCAGGCCTGATGAACATCAGCTTGTCGAACGGGTATCAATTAATTTATCGTCCAGGATTTCCAGCGTACGGCGACTATATTTATATAAAGTCAAAATTACCACCTTTTTTACCCCCGTTATCCAGAATGAAATGAGTAAGCGGGTGGATATAGTCTACCCGTTTTTTATCTGCGGCTTAAATACGCGTTTACAGAGCGAACAGTATGAGGTATGAGGTAACGTAAATATATTCGCAGACCATTAAGATCCGGTAAAACAGCGTATAGCCGTGTATAATCGCATGATAGTAATATATGGATGTGTTAAACAGAGCAATTGCGTGTATATAGAAAACGGTACAATGATAGACAGCAGGATACTCAATCACGGTGCGGGGCTATGCTCTTTTATGAAAAGTTCTTTAGGATAAGGTTCTCAGTAATCCATCCTTTTTTAAACTTTCAACACATCAGCAATAAACATTAGCGGTTCACTTTGCCCGCAATCCTAAACTTTTTGTTTTGATTTATGGAAAAGAATGATGCGGCATGAAAATGGAATTTGTTACATAGTTCGAAAATATCAAGAAACTATTGTATGAAGATTGCACAAAATTTAATTTAAAAGAAGAAAACGATTGCGCTATATTTTTGTAAAATCATATTAGGTTAAAATGGCAATGAAGAAAATAAAAGAAAATATAACAAAAAATGAGAGGAAAAAGGGTGAATTGATCAAAATGTCGGTCAATATTGATCAAAATGTCGGAAAATGTATTGACATAGAAGGGGACACAATGATATTATCTAAAAAAGAAACAAATAACGTTTGCATAAAACTCAAACATAATAGTAAGACAAAAGCGAAAACGAGCAAATCTTCGCTGAAATATTCAAGTCAAAATTATCTGAGGAGGATGGCAAAGTGTCAGATAAAGATTCCGTTCTAACAGGTATTGGTTTAACAAAAGAATTCCCCGGTGTTGTAGCGCTTGACGATGTGGATTTCGATCTGAGACATGGAGAGGTCCATGTCTTACTGGGTGAAAATGGTGCAGGGAAATCAACATTAATAAAGATTTTATCAGGAGTTTACAAGTGCGATAAGGGTAAGATATTAATTGAGGGAAAAGAAGTCACAATTTCAAACACTCTACAGGCGATGCAAATGGGCATCGCAACATGTTATCAGGAGTTTAATCTAGTCCCATACTTATCAATATATGAAAATATTTACCTCGGTAATTTTGAGAAAATCCATGAAGGTGTTCCGCTCATCCGAAAATCAAAAATGATTGCTGAATCACAAAAGATTCTTGATTCTATGGGTATTAATCTGGATGTAAGAAAGAATATTTGTGAACTTGGTGTTGCACAAAAGCAGATGGTGGAAATTGCGAGATCGCTTCAAAAAGATGCCAAAATATATATACTAGATGAACCGACAGCTGTTCTAAGCCAGACGGAAATTGATGAATTGTTTCGTGTGATAAAAAAACTAAAGGAGTTAGGACGGAGCATCGTGTACATATCGCATCGTCTTGAGGAATTGCCAATAATTGGCGATCGCGTGACCGTTCTTCGCGATGGTAAAAAAATCGACACAAAAGACATTAAAAATACCACCGTGGATCAGTTGATTGAAATGATGGTTGGACGTCGTCTTGAAGATACATTTCCAAAAATATCTTTAAATATTGGTAAAGAATTACTTCGTGTTGAGGGCCTTAATAAAGAAAACATGTTTTACGATATCAACTTGCATGTCAACGCGGGTGAAATTGTCGGTCTGGCTGGTTTGGTGGGATCAAAAAGAACTGAAGTAGCACGAGCTGTATTTGGTGCCGATAAGATAACAAGTGGTAAGATCTTTGTTAATGGTCAGAAGCTAACCAAAAGGTCTCCGAGAAAAGCTGTTAATAATGGACTTTGCTATTTGCCTGAAGAAAGAAAACTGGCTGGCTTGGTTTTGGGCATGTCTGTCAACGATAATATCTCACTTCCTTCGATTAAGAAAAATACAAATATATGTATAATCAAAGATGCTTCGCTAAGAGCTTCTTCAAAGAAATATATAAATAAGCTTGGAATCAAGACGCCTTCCATTAAGCAGTTGGTCAAAAATCTTAGCGGCGGGAATCAGCAGAAAATCGTTATTGCAAAATGGATGGCTTCAGGCTGTAACATGTTCATTTTCGATGAGCCGACCCGCGGCATCGACGTCAAGGCAAAAGCTGAGGTTTATACGCTAATGAATGAACTTATTAAAGCAGGCGCAGGCATTCTTATGATTTCATCCGAAATGCCAGAAATAATAAACATGTGCGACCGTGTGTACGTAATGAACAATGGTAGAATACGAGCAGAATTGGAAAAGGATATTACCCAGGAAACCGTACTGAAATATGCACTTGCCACTGATAAGTGTGTCTCTTAGCAGTACTATGTTATGAGAATATTTAAGTATTTTTATGAAATTTAATAGTTTAGTTGCTAAAAATATAGCGCTAAAAAAAATTATTGGAGGAGAAATGAATTGAAAAAGGCCAGCATTAAAGTAATTACCCTATGTCTTGCAGTTTTTTTGGTTTCAATGTGCTTCGTTGGTTGCACCAACAGCACCAATCAAAGTGCCGATTCCAGCAGCGCCAGTGAAAGCGCCGATTCCAGCGCAACAAGCAAAGAACAAATTACAATTGGTTTTTGCACGCAGAATATGTCTATGACTTGGATGCAGTATGCGTTATCCGGCACACAGGCTGAAGCAGATGCTGAAGGAGTCAAATTGATTATTCAAGACGCTAACGGAGATGTTGATAAGCAGACATCAATTATTGAAAACTTTATTACACAGAAGGTTGATGGTATTCTTACAGACCCCATTAATGTGACCTCCCTTACTCCAGCCCTTAAAGAAGTGGATCAGGCCGGTATTCCTGTAGCAACGTTTGACAGAGTCGCGGAGGGGGCCCCTTATCTGTGCTTTGTAGGCTCTGACGACGTAAAGGCTGGCGCCATGGCTGCGGATTATATTGCTAAAAAACTGAACAGCAAAGGTCAGGTTATTGAACTCGTTGGTCAGAACGGCGCTTCACCG
>Ga0183096_1001868_pt1 | contig 16227 bp, 18 predicted proteins | sample Biomet5_FD_127791 | JGI IMG/M metagenome (GOLD analysis project Ga0183096, IMG submission 127791) | Microbial communities from bioreactor (seeded with sewage sludge) at LBNL, California, USA - Biofuel metagenome 5 (version 2) (version 3) | ecosystem: Engineered > Bioreactor > Anaerobic >... | reverse complement strand
GATGCGGGCGGCCTGATGACGGCGCTGACCGTGACGACATTGGACAGAGCGGTGGCTCCGCTGATTGAACCGGGCAGCCCGAAACCGGAGGAGCGTATGGCAGCGGTGGCGGAGCTGAAAAAGCAGGGGATTATATGCGGCGTGCACCTGATGCCCATCATCCCGTATCTGACAAGCGGGGCGGATAGTCTGGAGGCCGTATTCAGCACGGCGAAGGATGCCGGCGCGGATTATGTCTTAACCTCGGCGCTCAACTTAAAAGGCCCGACTCGGCGCGGTTTCATGGACAGCGTTCAGCAGGGCTTCCCTTCCGAATATGGCCGCATCAATATGCTGTATCACGACGGCAAAGCCTACAGCGAGTATAAGCAGCAACTGCACAAAACAGTCAGCCGCCTGCGCGCGAAATACAGGATGCCCGCATATATTACACTACGGCAGAAGCCCGCGCCCACGCAGCTTTCTTTTCTCTAAGCGGCCCGGTCGTCGGTCTTTTCGCAGCGAATGACGCGCAGCGGTGGGCGGCGAGCGGTTTTTTTCTTTTCCTCACGGTGTTCATAGACAAACAATATCATTGTAAATAGTATAAACAGCACGATTGCACCGCCTGTCAACAGACTGACACCCAACATTCTTTCCCACATAAGCTCCTCCGAAATAAGAATCTATGTTCATATTAGACGCTGGTGTGTCCTTTTTTTCGTACAGCTTAAAGGGCATTGGGACAATCTGACCCGGCATATACTTAATCATGCCCAAGCTTGGAGGTAAGCCATGGTCAAGATGATTGTTTCACCGACTACGCCTTATACCCATGATCAGTTGATGCGCGATGTTTACGCACTTTGCGTGACGTATCCCGGCCTTATTCAAAGCGAAAATGCCGGCTACTCGGTGGAGGGGCGGGCGCTGCCGCTACTTCGGCTGGGAAATGGGAGAACCGCTATACTTTGTTGCGGTGCTCATCATGCGCGCGAATACATCACCAGCGCGTATCTGATGTACATGGTGAACGTCTATGCTCGCTCAGCAGCGGCGAATAAACGGCTGGGCGGTTACGATATGGCGAGGCTGCTTTCGGATTGCTCCATTTATGTGTTGCCAATGGTCAACCCGGATGGCGTCGCGCTGGCGCAGGGTGGGCTTAAAGCCATGCAGCAACCGGAAAATATTAAGAAGATAGCTTTGGTACGTTCGTCATACTGTGAATGGAAGGCCAATGTCAACGGTGTGGATTTGAATCGGCATTATCCATTTATTTGGGATAAACGCTACAGGCCAATTGATGTGCCCGCTTCCGAATTGTATAGTGGTGAAGAGCCGGGCGCAGAACCGGAGGTGCGTGCGGTAATGCGTGTTTGCCGCAGCCATGCGTTTCATGCGGCGTTGTCTTTTCATGCTAAAGGTGAGTCTATCGCTTACGCGGATACGGTAACCACAGAGAAAACTCCGGACGCTTCGGGATTGGCGCGCCGATTGACGGACGCTTCGGGATATGCGCTGTTGCCTGTCAGCGACAATCCGGGCATATTCGCAGCCAGTTTTGAAGCGTGGTTCCGAGACGCGTTTCTACGTCCTGCGTTAATGATCCGCCTTTCGCCGGCAGCCGGCGGTATGATGCCGATGGACGATCGTGACTTTTTTTCACTGGTGTGGAAAAAGGCTCGTCTTGTGTGTGTGGAAATATTGGCGGCAATGGTTGATAATAGGCAACAGGGAAAATAAAAAAGAGCGCTAAAATGCGCCCGTTTTTTGCCTTTGTATTCGGCTTAGTTGTTTCGGGACGCCCGCACGCCCCGAAACAAAAAGCCAGACAAAGAAGTTTATCTTTTAAAAGGGCGAAACCGCCGCTTTTAAAACTATATAATTGTCCCCCTGAAAAGCCGGGGACTTTTTTAATGAATCAATAACGGGTGAGATACTGGTCGATCTCCCACGGATGAACCGCCGTACGGAACGAATCCCATTCCCTGATCTTGAATTCATAATACATCTCGAAAATGTGGTCGCCCAACGTTTCTTTGACGAGCTCGCTGGCCTTGAACAGCTGCAGCGCATCATACAGGTTGCCCGGCAGACTGGTAACGCCGTTTTCGGCCATCTCAGTGGCTGTCATCTTGAATATGTTGCGGTCCACAGACGACGGCGGCGTGAGTTTGTTTTTGATGCCGTCAAGGCCGGCAGCCAGTTCCAGCGCGATTGCGAGGTAGGGGTTGCAGACCGGGTCGGGACTGCGCAGTTCCACGCGCGTTCCTGCGCCGCGTGATGCGGGGATACGGATCAGCGGGCTTCTGTTTTTGGCGGACCACGCCACATAGCACGGCGCCTCATAACCCGGGACCAAACGCTTATAAGAGTTGACAATCGGGTTGGTTACGGCGGCGATGGAGTGGATATGCTTCATGATACCGGCAATATAATTATAAGCGATCGGGGAAAGTTCCAGCGGTCCGTTCTTGTCATAGAAAGCGTTGCCGTCCTTCGAGAACAGAGACTGGTTGGTGTGCATGCCGCTGCCGTTGATGCCGAATATCGGCTTGGGCATAAACGTTGCATACAGACCGTGCCGCGCCGCGATGCTCTTAACGACGATTTTGAAAGTCATAATGTTATCGGCAGTTGTCAACGCGTCCGCGTATTTAAAGTCGATCTCATGCTGGCCCTCGGCCACCTCATGATGCGACGCTTCAATCTCGAAGCCCATTTCTTCTAATGTCAGGCACATATCGCGGCGGGCATCTTCACCTTTGTCGATGGGAGCAAGGTCGAAATAACCACCCTCGTCCTGAGTAATCGTGGTGGGGTTGCCTTCGCCATCCGTCTGGAAGAGAAAGAACTCGCATTCGGGGCCAACGTTCATCGTGTAGCCAAGCTCAGCCGCTTTCGCCAATTCCTTTTTCAGGATGTTTCTCGGGCACCCGCCGTACGGCTTGCCGTCGGTGGTGTAAACATCGCAGATCAGGCGTGCCACTTTACCTTGCTGGGGACGCCACGGGAAGATTGCGAACGAGTCGGTATCCGGCTTTAAAAGCATATCCGATTCTTCGATCCGGACAAAGCCGTCGATAGAGGAACCGTCGAACATGCAGCCTTCTTCAAGCACTCTTGGTAATTGCCTGGAAGTGATCGCCACGTTTTTCAGCATACCGAAAACGTCGGTAAACTGAAGACGGATAAACTTGACGTCATTTTCCTCTACCAATTTCAGGACATCTTTGTTTGTGAACTTCTTTGCCATCTTGATAAACTCCTTTGATTATTTATTTAAGCAAATTATGCGATCGGGCTTAAGAATAAGTATACCCACCCGGCCGCCGTCAAACCAATGGCTGATTGCTTTTTAATGGCGCTCATAACCAATTCCGGCGAGCCGTTTAATCAATAAAAAATGCCAAATACGGCCCAAAAGCCATGCTTGACATCGTTGTCATATTTATTCCAACATAAACTTACCATAGCATAGTTAAAGGATGATTGCAAGGCTTTAAAAATTAATTGCAAATTCTCTGCCCAGGCTGTCGGAGGAGCCTGAAAATATGATATAATACTTATTAAGTTGGTTGTGGTGAATACTTCTTTGGAGAGTTTGAGATATAATGAATGTTAATATCCGCAATAGATTTATTTTCTTTGGCATATTTGCGGTAGCATTGTTTGCATTGCTTTTTATTCAGTTGGCACACCTGACGCTGGTACAGGGCAAAGAGTACGCCGCAAAGGCAGCTGCGCTGGACAAGCGGGAAGTCACCGTTTCAGGTTCGCGGGGGAGCATTCTCGACCGTAACGGTCTGCCGTTGGCGTATGACGTCAAGTCATATAACATCCAGTTCTATCGCGATCCCACCAAAAACACCGAGGCTGACCGGGCCTACTACACGTCCATCATCATGCAGACGATCGATATTGTAGAGAAAAACGGCGGCAAAACGGTGGATACCTTCGCGATCAAGCTCAATGAAAAAACAGGCGAGTATTATTTTGACTGGGGCGATATAAAGGCCGAGTACAAAGCGAGCCGCGAAAAAGAATGGCGCAAAAATATGTACGTGGACAGCAAAAGCCTGCAAACACCGGAGCAGATATACCTGTTCCTTCGCAATAAATATCAGATTCCCAGCGAGATGGGCTTTGATGAAGCCAGCAAGATCCTTTCCATCTGGCAGAATGTGCAGCTGGCCTCATGGGTTGCGTACAAGCCGGTGGACGTGGCGTATAATGTAGATACCCAAACCGTGGCGGAGATTGAAACCCATAAAGCCGAACTGGTGGGAATGAGCATTCAGGACAGTACGGAACGCGTCTACCCGAAAGGCAGCGTGGCGGCGCACGTTATCGGTTATCTGTGGCATATTACGGATAATACTCTCTCCAATGTGGACGGATACGGTTATGTGGACGACGATCACTATACGCAGGATGAACTGAACAGATCGTCAACGCTGGAAGACCTGGGCTACAGCGTGGACGACCTGATAGGCGTTGAAGGCGTTGAGAAATCGATGGAGGCTTACCTCACGGGCAACCGGTCGGCGCGCCAGGGCAAGCAGGCGGTGGAGATCGACAACATGGCGGTGGTGCAGAACGTGCTGTCGTCCACCGAACCCTCGCAGGGCGACAATGTTATGCTGACGATCGATACTCCGTTGCAGGAAGCGGTTGAGAAATCGCTGGCGGACAACATTCCTAAAATCTACAATGAACAGGTGAAGGCGTTTAACGCGGACCGGCTTAAGCCGGTAAAGAAGCAGAAGTACGCGGGCAAGGAACTCGACAAATTGAACCTTGCCAATTCGGGCGCCGCGGTTGTGATGGACGTCAACACGGGCGATGTGCTGGCGATGGCCAGCAATCCTTCGTTTGATCTCAACCTGTTTACGGGCGGCATCGACGAGGCGACATACAAAGCGCTCAATAAGGATAAGGCCACGCCGCTGTTCAACAAGGCCATCGCCAGCAAAGCGACGCCGGGCTCCATTTTCAAGATGGTGACGGGCCTGGGCGCGTTGATGGAGGGAGAAAAGGATCCCAAAAAGGGGACGACGCTGGATGACCGTATCACCTGCCATGGGAAATATACCGAGGGAATCATCGATGTCGACAACGCGCCCGAGTGCTGGCTGAAGAGTAACAACGAGACAAAGCATGGCAATCAGGATATCGTGGCGGGTCTGGAGCACAGCTGCAACTACTATTTCTATACATTGGCCGGCCGCATGGGCATTGACCTGCTGGACAAATGGGCTGAGAAATACGGCCTGACTTCGTCCACCGGCATCGAGTTGCCCGGCGAAGTGGTCGGGCAGATCGGCAGCCAGAAAATGCTTTTCAACAAGTACAGGGATATCGACGATCAATCGTCGGCGCTGCCCAAGCTGGTATGGAAGACTGGCCCGTACTCGGTATACAACCTGATCAAAAAATATGCGCAGGAGGTCGGACGGACATATACGGACGACGAAATGTTGGATGCGGCCAAGGAGATTGTCTACCTGATGGGCGACACATGGACGACGAAGGAACAGAACGGCGTGGCAGTGATGATGGATGAGAAGGAAGTTTCGATCGGCACGCACATCCGCAAGATACTGTCGGACAAGCTGGGCATTTCCACCAAGGTCTCCAGCCAGTTGTCGTCCGATATATCCAGTACGCTGACCGAACTGCTGTGGACGCCGACCAAGACTGTGGCGACCGGCATCGGGCAGGGCATTACGGCGGTGACGCCTATCGCTGTCGCGCGGTACGTATCGGCTATTGTTAACGGAGGTACCGTTTATCAGGCGAACATCATAGACAAGGTGGTGGCGCAGGATGGGACGGTGGTGTTGGACAAGCAGCCGGAGGTATTCGGGAAATTGGATGCGAAGCCAATATATCTGGAAAAGCTCATTGAGGGCATGAAATCCGTGGTATCCGCTGAAGAGGGAACGGCTAAGGATTACTTTAAGGACTTTAAATACCAAAATCAGATTGGCGGCAAGACGGGCACGGCGCAGGTGTCGGATATCGATTTGGAGAACAACAGCTGGTTCGTTTGTTTCGCGCCCTATGATCAGGACGATCCAAAAGTCAAGCCGGAGATCGCCATTGTAGTGTATGTGCCGCATGGATATAAGGGCGGCTTGTCTACGCTGGTTGCAAAAGATATCATCCAGTATTACATGGATCAAAAAAATGTTGTGGCGGAGCAGACGATCCCAGATCCCGATTCTTTGGTCAATTGACCCATAATTTAAGATTTTAGATGGAAAAGAAGGAATATGACTTGTATTTGTAGAAAAATGTCCGATATAGTATAACAGAGGGGTATTTGCGGGGGAGATATGGGTATCACCATCAAGGGAAGATCACGCGGCGTGCTGGAAATCGCCATGCAACCGCTGGCGTCGTATGCGGATATCAGGCTGGCTGTCAGCGAAAAGCTATCCAAGAACAGGGATTTCTTTACCGGAACGGACGTAAAAGTCCTTTTCTCCGGCAAAGTGCTTTCGGCTGCGCAAAAAAAAGAGCTTCGGCGCATTCTCCTTATGGACTATGACATTAAAAACGTGACGTTCGCGGACGAGGTGCCCGAAAGCCTTGAGGAAGTAAGCGCCGTTACGTCCAATGAGGCGCCGATTGCCGATAGCCCTAATCATGTCTCGCTTGTTTCCAAAGACTATTTCAATGCCAAGAGCGTTTTCGTATCCCATACACTGCGCAGCGGCCAGCGGGTGGAATGCGAAGGCGATGTCGTTGTGCTTGGCGACGTGAATGACGGCGCCGAGGTGATTGCCGGGGGCAGCATCGCGGTGATGGGCGCTCTGCGCGGACTGGCGCACGCGGGCGCGACGGGCCGCAGCGACGTGGTGGTGGCGGCGAACGTCCTTGGCCCCAAACAGTTACGGATCAGCGGCAAGATTGCGGCGTTCCCGTCCGATAAATCGGGGGACGTACCTGAACTTGCCGAATACAAAGACGGCAGTATTTATCATTCGCCCTTTGAAGTCGCAGAAACGGGGCGCTATTCGTATGGAATAATGACTCGCTTCCCGCTGGCGCATGCGTCGACGGGAGGGAAACGGGGACTTGCCGACATATGTATCGGCGGGGGGTTTATATCATTCTGGAGGGAAATCATATATGCAGAACGTCATCGTGGTGACATCGGGAAAAGGCGGCGTAGGCAAGACAACCACCGTAGCGAACTTGGGCTCCGGGCTTGCGCATCGGGGCAAAAAGGTTGTTTTGATTGATACCGATATAGGGCTTCGGAACCTGGACGTAGTGCTGGGCCTTGAAAATCGCATCGTCTATGATCTTGTCGATGTTGTGGAAGGCACTTGCCGGCTCAAACAGGCGCTGATTAAGGACAAGCGGTTTGAAGGCCTCTATCTGCTGCCCGCCGCGCAGACACGCGATAAACTGGCGGTAAATCCCGAGCAAATGGTGAAGCTGGTGGCTGAGCTGGAGAACGAATTTGATTATATCCTGATCGACTGCCCTGCGGGTATCGAGCAGGGATTTAAGAATGCCGTAGCGGGCGCCAAGTCGGCCATCGTTGTGACGGTGCCTGAGGTATCCGCCGTGCGAGATGCCGACAGAATCATCGGTCTGCTGTCTGCCGCGGGTATTGACGACGCACGGCTGCTGGTGAACCGGATGCGGCCTGATATGGTGAAGCGCGGCGACATGTTAGGGTTGGACGATACACTGGATATCCTTGGTATTGATCTCATCGGCGTAGTTCCGGAAGACGAGAAGATCATCCGGTCAACGAACATGGGCGAACCCATCGTACTGATGGACAAGTCTTTGGCCGGCCGGGCATATCGGAATATTGTACGGCGTATACTTGGCGAGAATGTGCCGCTGATGTCGATGGATGATGATAGCGGCTTTGGCGCGCGGCTCAAAAAACTGTTTGGCGGCAAATAAGGGGGTTGGCATATGGCATTCGGCAAAAGAACCAGTTCCAGCAACGTGGCGAAAGAACGGCTGAAGCTCGTTTTGATTCACGACCGCGCCGGAACGTCGCCTTCCAGCAACGTCATGGAAATGCTTCGCAAGGACATTTTTGCGGTTATTTCCAAGTATTTTGACGTGGTGGAATCAGACTTCGACGTAGAGATTAAAAATTCGTCGGATATGCATAGCAGCGGGTCTACAAGACTGACCGCCGACGTTCCCATCCGCAGCATCAAGAGCCTGGGCCGCAATAAATATTGACAATTGTCAAGGCCGATACATCTCGACAAGCTGGTCCACCCAGGCGCGGCTTGGTCCTTCGATGATGGAGAACGGTTCTTCGCTATCCGTGCTTCCTTGCTCAAAGAGCAGTATTTTCACGCCCTCACGCGTCTGCCCGCCCAGCACCTGCAGGTAAAAGAGCGCGTAGGGAACAAACCCTTCCTTATAAATAATCAGAGATACTTCTCCCCATGGCTTTTCCAGTATTGCGTCGTAACGCGTGTCGCGTATCACCGGTACTTCGATGACATCCGTCATGCCTTTTTCGTCAGTGGTATATGTTTTGCCCGTCTCCAGCACCACGACCGATGCGCCTGTGATAGGCGATTCGGTATATCCCTCCAGTACGCGCAGCGTGAGTCCGGCGGTTTCGGCGCTGGCTGTGTTGAAAACCGATACGGATGACGGTGAGAGCGTGATGGCCAGCGTCACGGCGGCAATAACGAGCAGCAGGCTGATGCCGGCCGCGGCGGCGAGCGTGCGCCGGTTCGTGCGTTTCTCCATGTTTTTCACCTCAAAGTAATATATATGCAGAGCGTACAACTAAAATATCAACAGAAAATAACCATAGCGAAAGCGGCAAAAAACGGATATAATAATGTCAATACAAGTTTTATCCAAAGGAGAGCTTTTTGATGAGCCGTTTGAAATTCGATTTTAATAATATGATGGCAGAGATGACCGGTGGCGGTGGCTTTACAAAATCAGAGCTTACGCAACTGAAGGATACGATGGCGGGGGCATATTGCGCGGTGGGCAGCAAGCCGTTGGGGTTCCGCAGGCTGCCCAAGGGCCAGGATGCGCTGCTGAGTGATATTATCGTGACGGCGCAGGACATTCGGGAGAGCTTTGACAACTTCGTGGTACTGGGCATCGGCGGTTCGGCTTTGGGGCCGATCGCGGTGCAGCAGGCGCTGGGCACTGCCGACGGGAAGATCAAGCTCTTCGTGGAAGATAATGTTGACCCTGTGCGCCTTGCCCGAGTGTTTGGCGGGTTGGATCTGAAAAGGACGATGTTCAACGTTATCACCAAATCGGGGAAGACATCTGAGACAATGGCGCAGCTCATGTATGTGGCCGGGGCGCTGAAGGAAGCCGGTTTGTCGATGTCCGGCCATATTATCGCGACAACGGATGAAAAGAACGGTGACCTTTGCCGTATCGCTAAAACTGAAGGGCTCAAGACCTTTGTGATTCCCGCGGATGTCGGCGGCCGGTTTTCGGAGCTGACGCCTGTGGGGCTGCTGCCGGCGGCGGTTTGCGGCATCGATATTAAAGCGATGCTTTCAGGCGCGGCGTATATGGACGAGGTGTGTATGCGCGAACAGGATAACCCGGCGCTGTTGTTTGCCCTACTGCATGTGATGGGCATGCGCAAGGGCTTTGATGTGAGCGTGATGCTGCCTTATTCTGACGAATTGAAGTATATGTCGGATTGGTACGCGCAACTGTGGGCAGAGTCGCTGGGCAAACGGTATGGCCGCGACGGCGGAGAGGTATACGCCGGGCAGACGCCGGTAAAGGCGCTGGGCGTGACGGACCAGCACTCGCAGATACAGCTGTATACCGAAGGGCCGTTCGACAAAATCATCACTTTCCTGAAGGTGGAGAAGTTCTCCAATGATCTGACTATCCCCGCGGCGTTCGACTATATTGAGGATCTGCAGTTCCTGGCGGGCAAGACGTTCGGGCAACTTTTGGAAGCGGAGCGCAGCGCCACCGAGTATGCTCTGTGCAAAGCGGGCCGGCCCAACCTCACCATCACCCTTCCCGAGGTGTCGGCATATACCGTGGGTGCGCTGCTCTACTTCTTCGAGATGGCGACGGCGTACGCGGGCGAGATACTGAACATCAACGCTTTTGATCAGCCAGGCGTGGAGGAAGGTAAAAAGGCGACGTTCGCGCTGATGGGCAAATCAGGTTTCGAGGCCAAAAAGACCGAACTGGATTCGCGGCCGGCGAAGGACGCGGCTTTGATTATTGAGTGATATTCTTCTGAGACGATTCAGAGAGCCACACTCTTTAGGCGTGGCTCTTTTGTTCGCTTAATACATGTATTCGTTGATATTGTGATGTAAACATGTTATTTTGATTTGAAATGGGTAAGAATAAACAATTTTTGCGGAGGGTGCTGAAATGAAAGAGAGCAGTCAAAACAGCTATGTGCTGGTGAATATCACAGAACATCTCGTTCGAAAAAAGGTGCGTGAATTGATGGCGGATTATGATATGTGCCAGTGCGAGAAATGCTATCTGGACGCTTGCGCGATCACCCTCAATCAGCTGGATTCCCACTATGTCACCACAAGAAAGGGCGAGCTTCTGACACTGCTGGATGCGACAGCGTATCAGTATAAAACTGATCTGACGGTTTATGTCCTGCAGGCCTTGAAGCGTGTGAAAGAATCGCCTCAGCATTAGCCCCCCTTTTTTCATCGAAAGCCATCCCGGTCTATCGCCTTTATAAAGCGACTAGTCTGTCAGGGCAGCCAACACGACGGTTTGTTGAAAAGACGCTCCAGTTCCAAAAGAAATTGCTGAACATGATAGCCGTCCTTGGCAGCATGATGCAGCGTGAGCGACAGCGGCATTGATATACAGCCGTCCGATTCCGAAATATGCCCCGCTTCCACCGAAGGGAAGTAGTATTTGCCGAGGTTGTAGCAGTGCAGCGCGAAGCCGTCGAAGCTGATCCATGGTACGCAGGACACGGTATAGCAACTGGGCGGCGGCGTATCCGGTTTGTCCAACACGCCATGTACATGGCTGTATTCCCGCGTATCCTCGATATAGCTGTTATAAAACGTCGTGAAATCTTCGTTATATGGCGTCCAAAGAAACGAAAAAGTTTTGTTGTCATCATGAAAAACAGCGTAGAGCGGCGTGAGCGCATCCCAGTAGCCCAACTGGTCATCCATATAAGCCGTTGTGAATTCGCTCTGTTGGCTGAGCGTCCGCGTAACGAGGTAAAGGTAGGCCGGGAAGAACTTCAGGCCTCTTTCTTTTAGGGCATGGCGCGTTGCTGTTGCGTTCACCGTCACGTTGATGGTGTAGCCGGTGGGGGCCATCTGCGAAAAATAATAGAACATTTGCGCCCGCGGCCAGGTCTTCATATCGATCAGATAGAATTTCGGTTCCATATCATCACTTCATTTGCTGCTGTTCCAGATTGTCCAGAAATTGATCGACCAGCGCCATGATAGCCGGATCGCCTTTTTCCAGCAGAGCTGACAGCCGCGCGATGCGCCTCTGCCTCTGCCGTTCAGCTTCCAGCTGTTGTGCACGGTAGTCCAGTTCATTATGCTACAGCACGGTTCTGGTATTCAACTCTCGAATGGTATCCATAATGGCTCCCCTTAATGACATAACGTATGTCAATGTATAAATAATTTCAAAATAAAGGGATAAAACATTGGGCTTAAAGATATTACGCTAAAATTATATTGACAAACTAAATTCAATCGGGGTACAATGCATCACGAACAGAATAGAGCATATGGGAGCTGAGCAATCGGCTGAGAGGGAACTAACGCGTTCCGACCATGAGAACCTGATACGGATAATGCCGGCGTAGGGAATGAGCAATCAGCAAAGCGTTTGAGCCGTTCCGCATCAGGAGCGGCTCTTTTGGTATACTGGAAATGGAGGGACGACTGAAATGCCAATCGTAAATGCGGAACTGCAGGTAATCCCCGGCGGCGTCGAGGATGTGTATGGCGTGGTGGACAGCGTGATCGAGCTGATCGCGAAGAGTGGGCTGAAATATGTAGTGGGGCCGATGGGCACCACGATGGAGGGTGAGCTGCATGAGTTGCTGAAGATCGTGGAAGAGGCGCAGGAGCTTTGTGTGAAGAACGGAGCCAGCCGCGTGCTGTCCGTGATCAAGATCGACTATAAACCGGAAGGGTCGACCATCGATGAGAAGATCGCGAAATATCGCTGAGCATCCCAGAACCGCCGCGCATCGCCGGGATATCCGGAATAAGATATATCCGGCGGCAGGGTTGGCCGTTTTTATCATCGTATGGGAAACGCTGGTGCGCGTTCAGAACGTGCCGGAATACCGCCTGCCCGCGCCGAGCGCGATTGCCGTGGAGTTTGTGGACAAATTTCCTTTGTTGATGAAGCACGCGGGCGTTACGGTGATGGAGTCGGTCGTCGGCTTTGCGCTGGGCGTGCTGCTGGCGGTGGCGGTGGCTGTGGCGATGAGCATGGTGCGGCCCGTGCGGCTGACGCTGTACCCGTTCCTCATCATCTCGCAGACGGTGCCGCTGGTGGTGATTGCGCCGCTGCTGGCCATCTGGTTTGGGTTTGGGTTTGTGCCCAAGATTATCATGTCGGTGATCGTGGTGTTCTTCCCGGTAGCCGTCAGCCTGACGGAAGGACTGGAGACGTATGATGCCGAGATGGTGGAACTGATGCGCACAATGAAGGCGAGCCGCTGGCAAATATACCGGTTGGTGCGGTTCCCTGGCGCGATGCCGAGTTTCTTTGCAGGGATGAAGATATCCGCGGCATACGGCGTAATGGGCGCGGTGATCTCCGAATGGACGGGCGCATCAATGGGGCTGGGGATCTATCTGTCCCGCGCGATGAGCTCTTTCCAGACGGCGGCGCTGTTTGCCAACATCGTATTGATTGTGATTTTGAGCCTGGCGCTGTTTGGCGCGGTAAGCTTCGCCGAAAAAAAGGCGGTACCATGGAGCCGCACACGACGTATGGGCTGAAATAAAGTTTGTATCCACAGGAGGAGACTAATGAAGAGAATTGTTTTGGTTATGATGGCGGCGGTGCTGGCGCTGGCGCTGGCGGCGTGCGGCGCATCCGGAAATCAGGAAGCGCAGAGCACGGAAACGGCGGTTGATACCGCATCGGCTGCAGCGACAGCCACTCAGGCTTCGCCGACTGATGAACTGACCAAGGTCACACTGGTGCTGGACTGGACGCCCAACACCAACCATACCGGCCTGTACGTGGCTGAGGATAAGGGCTATTTCGCCGCTAACGGGCTGGACGTGGACATTATCCAACCGTCTGATCCTTCGGCAGTGCTGCAACTGCTGGCTGCAGGCACCGCGCAGTTCGGCATCAATTTTCAGGAGTCGCTGACGTTCGCGCGGGACGAGGGGATCCCTGTGGTGTCTATCGGCGCGATACTTCAGCACAATACGTCCGCGTTCGCCGCGACTGTAGATCAAGGCATCAACAGCCCGAAAGATTTTGAAGGCAAGACCTATGGCGGCTGGGGCATGGATATGGAGACCGCGACCATCAAGTATCTGATGAACGAGGACGGCGGCGATTTCAGCAAAGTTAATATCACGACCATGGGTGACACGGACGCCATCACGGCGATGCAAATGAACAGCATTGATTTTGCGTGGATCTACGAGGGCTGGGAAGGCATCAGCGCGAAGCAAAAGGGCATGAACCTGTCCTATGTGCCCCTGGGTGACGATGAGATATTCGACTACTATACGCCTATTATTGCGACGAGTGAGGACATGATCACGAATCACCGCGATACGGTGGAGAAGTTCATGGACGCGGTGGTAAAAGGCTATACCTACGCAGTAGAGAACCCGGATGAAAGTGCGGATATATTGCTGAAATACGCGCCCGAACTGGACGCCGGGCTTGTGAAGGCCAGCCAGGAATTCCTTTCGCCGTTGTATATTGATGACGCGGAGAGCTTTGGGGTGCAGAAAACTGAGGTGTGGGACCGCTATACGAAGTGGCTGTACGATCAGGGTTTTGTCAAAACAATGGTGGATTCGTCCAAGGCGTTCACCAACGACTTTGTCAAATGAAGGACGCGGTGATCGAACTCAAAAGCGTGTCCAAGGTGTGGGGCGACACTTCCAATTCGGTGGAAGCGTTGGTGGACGTCAATCTCGCCGTGCGGCCCAACGAGTTCGTGTCCATTGTCGGGCCGTCCGGCTGCGGCAAGAGTACACTTTTAAAAATCATCGCCGGTCTGGACAGCGATTACAAAGGAACGGCTTATGTGAACGGACAGGATGTTCGTACGGCGCCTCCGTCCGTTTGCCTCATGCCGCAGAAGGATCTGTTGATGCCGTGGCGCAGCGTGCTGGAAAACGTGGCGCTGCCGCTGGAGCTGCGCGGCGTCCCGAAACCGGAACGCGAGGCGCAGGCGGCGAAGCATTTTGAGGAGTTCGGCCTTGCAGGGTTTGAGAAAGTCTGGCCGGATACGCTGAGCGGCGGTATGCGCCAGCGGGCGGCGCTGTTGCGCACTTTTCTGTGCGAGGGCGACGTGTTCCTGATGGACGAGCCGTTCGCGGCGCTGGATGCGTTGACGCGGTATAAAATGCGCGTATGGCTGCTGGACATCTGGAACCGTCATAAAAAAGCCGTGGTGTTCGTGACGCACGATATCGAGGAGGCGGTGTTTCTTTCCGACCGCATTTGTGTGCTCTCCGAGCGCCCCGCGACGGTGGCGGAAATGATCGATATCCCACTGGCGCGTCCGCGCCCGCGAGATATCGTAGAGACGCCGGAATTCATCGCGCTGCGGCACTCGGTACAGGCAGCGCTGGAATAGGGACTTTTATGCTTTGCGGCCGGGTCTCTGCGGCTGCTCTGTTTTTTTCGGCTGATCAGACCATAAACGGACAAACAAACGTCAATCAGGATGATGACGGTTGTGATGGTGAAGATGGCGGGCATGGGCGGACGTGACGCGTATTGCATGACATCCATTTCCCAATTCATTAAATGTCTAAGGTTGTTTTCCTGAAGAATAAGAAGCGAGAAGTATTCACACACAAGCAATATAAAAACAGATATCCAGAGGCGATGCAGTCCCTTGAAGATTCACTGCAATTCTATTCGTTCATGCAAATGGATCATCGGAAGATATCCTCGACCAACATACTGGAAAGACTAAACAGGGAGATTCGAAGACGAACCAACGTCGTGGGCGTATTCCCAAATATGGCTTCTTACATCCGATTGGTTACAAGCTATTTGATTGAATACAGCGAAGACTGGTCTCCCGGAAAAGCCTACATCAGCTCGGAGCAAATCGCACTGATACAGGAGGAGCGGTAGGTGGCAGCTTAAACACTACGGAGTCACTGATGGTTTTTGCGAACTTTATTTGACACTAGCCCGTTTACTGGCACATTAAAATTGAAACTGTTTCGAGAACACAAAAACGGAAAAAGGGTCTCCGTTCATTTCTGCTTTTATGATATCCAGAGTATTTATCGGAGAGCCTGAGACTATCATTTTTTCTGTGAGTTTTTAACCATGGTATTCAGAACTTTCTTCATCGTCAGAAGGTCCTCTGCGTCAATTTCTGCAATCGTATCATTCTTGAATTTTTCCGCAACAGGGGTTAGTTCACGGCATAGTTGGATTCCCTTGTCTGAAAGTTTCAGGTGCTTTACGCGCTTGTCCAGCTCATTGCCGGAGCGCAGCATCAGGCCATCTGCCTCCATCTTTTGAAGCATCGGAACCACGGTGGGCCCTTTAATACACATTTTTTCTGCGAGCTCACGCTGAGTGATGGATTCGCTTCTCATTATATAGTACATGGCAATCCACTGCACACGGGTTACATTGTAAGGCCTGAACCTTCGCTCCAAAGCCCCGGCAAAAATCTTTGCACTCCGGCTTGTGATAAAGGCAAGGCAATCATCCAAATCGAACGTTATCATCACCTGCTTTTCAAGTATACATTTATATTAACATGCTTTGGCTTGGAGCACTACCTTTTTAAGCGAAACATGACCTTATTGCAGAAAACAATTGACGTATTCAATGCGAAAACCCCGTGTTAGCACGGGGTTCAATACAGCGCGAATTTTGGCTTTTTCGTTTAGTCTCTGACTACGCAAGTACAGGAAAGATTGACGCCGTTGCCAAGGCAGTCGCCTACGGGGCAGCGGGACTCGATGAATTTCACGAAGTCTTCGCACTTTTCCTGGCTCTCATTTGTTTTGAAATGCATTATGCATTTCAAAACAAATGAGA